>Ga0334890_1000835_pt1 | contig 48565 bp, 44 predicted proteins | sample GraSluR1_MG_3_FD_207220 | JGI IMG/M metagenome (GOLD analysis project Ga0334890, IMG submission 207220) | Sludge microbial communities from methane-producing bioreactor in Wageningen University, Netherlands - Granular Sludge_31_08-R1 | ecosystem: Engineered > Bioreactor > Anaerobic >... | reverse complement strand
CATGGATGGGAGGTTAGCGTGTACCCCTTGAGCCGCGAGACAAGCCGCAGGTGTTGCCCATGCGAAGACTGCGAGCGGTATATTTATACAAGCCAATGAATATTAATAACTTTTTGCAGTAGAATCACTTATTAAATATTTACAATTTTCTTCAAGTCTTCTTACTAAGAATTCGCAGGTTATCAAAAAGCTCCGCCACTGTAATAACCCCTATCCCTCCGGGAACCGCGCTGGCTACCCGGCAGTGGTTCCAGGCTTCTTCATGCACATCACCCAGCATTTTGCCATTCTCATCAAAATTGATACCGACATCTATAACAACCATATCTTTGTGTACCATATCTGCAGTAACAAACTCTCTTTTCCCGACTGCAGCCACCAGGATATCAGCACGCAATGCCTCTTCTTTAAGTTTCCTGGTACGAGTATGACAGACAGTAACCGTGGCATTTTCCGCTGTCATCATAAGTGCCAGCGGGCTGCCCACCGTCATGCTGCGGCCAATAATGGTAACCTTCTGGCCTTCGATAGGAATATCATGAGCCTTCAACATGGAGATAACCGCCTTGGGGGTACAGGGTCTGACTCCTTCCTCTTTGCTGATTAGCTTACCCAGGTTATAATTATGGATTCCTTCAACATCTTTGTCAAAGTCAATGGCATTGATCAGACGGCTGGCATTTAAACCGGCCGGAAGGGGCGTTTGTAACATAATTCCAGTAATTACAGAGTTATTATTTAAATCCCCTATAGTGTTCAGAAGCTCCCTTTCTCCAACACTATCCGGCAGATTGACAATCTCCGCCTTAACCCCGGTTTCTTCCGCAAATTTGCGAATTCCTCGCACATAAGCCAGGGATGAGGGGTCATCTCCCACTCGTATTATAGCCAGACCCATTTTAACTTCTATAGCTGTTTGGCGGACTCTTTCCTTGATTTGCTCGCGGATATCTTTTCCATAAATAAGCATGTCTATTCCTCCAATAATATCAAAGTGAAATGCTCGTTAAAATGCATTGATTATATGATTTATTCTGCTCTTACCATCCTCGACAAGAATGGAAACCACATCAAAAGAGATTTCCGGGAAAAATCGCGGGCTGCTTTTAAGGTAAAGAATAGCGGCTTTTTTCATATTACCCATCTTGCGAGGGGTAATCGCCTCCTCTGGGCTTCCAAAGCGGGTGCTGCGCCTGGTTTTAACTTCCACAAATACTATGTTGTCGTCTTTTTCGCATACCAGATCCAACTCTCCGTAGCGGGTATAAAAATTGCGCTCCAGTATCTTGTATCCCTTTTTCCCCAGGTATTGAGCTGCCAGCTCTTCTCCCCACAAACCTAATTCTCTATTCATTAATGATTCCTCTATACAAATCTTTTATCCATGCTGTAAATAAAAGCCAGAATCTCTGCTACCACAGCATACAATTCCGGTGGTATTTCCTCATAAAGATCCAGGGCCATGAGATAATCAGCCAGTTCACGATCCTCTTTAATAGGAACCCCGCTTTCCCACGCTATCTCCTTTATCTTTTCGGCAATAAACCCCTGGCCCTTGGCTACTACTACCGGCACCTCATCCTTCTCCGTATCATAGCGCAGGGCCACTGCTTTTTCCATATCTTTTTCTTTCACGAATTATCTCCTCGATTTGGTGTCAAGGGGACGGTCCTTTTGACACCCCCCTACACCTGACCCCTTACTCCTCACTTTTCATATTAAACCCTTACATCTATACCAAAAGGCCGTAAATTGAGCGGTGTTTCCTCTAAAGCCAGTCTAAGTCTCATTTCCTCTTCCCGCTCAACCACCTTTATCCCCAGATTTTTTACCCGGTAACCCAGACTTTCCAAACCCTGAAAAAGCTCTCCCAGGTTCCTATTCAGGTATTCTCGAATCTCCTGTCGTTCAACTACACCCTGTACCTCCAGCTCTCCAAGCTTTTTCCAGTTTACATGGAAAAGAACTACCCCCATTTGCGCCGTATCCAAGGATACAATAAATCTTATATTATCCTGCTTATTTAAGCCCCGCGTTCCCAGTTCCCGGTTTATTCTTAGCTGCCCCAGGCGATATTCTTCACCCCATCGTACGGGAAAAGCAAAATAAAAATAATTACTACCGCTATCCACAGCTCCCCGGCTAACAAAATTCAGCATTCGTTGGGCCGATAACTCTCTTTCCATCCCCTCTATTCTATTGAATAAATCAGCAATAAGCGGATTCTTCGAAGCAATAGAATCATTCTTAATAATATCCTGCAAAAGATTTAGTCCCCGGATTATATCTCTTTCTAACGTCAATCTGTTTTGCAGCTTATTCCCGATATCCTGGCTGTCTCCCTCCAGGTTCAGATGGAGTGTCTCCAACAGGGTACGCAAGAGAGGAAGATGGCGCAATAGCTCTCGCTGCTCGGGAGCAGTCCAATCGTTATTGGGGTTGGTTAAGAGAGCAAATGCTTCCTTAAAAACCTCAGTTACCCCTTCAGCAATAATTGGCGAAGATGCTTGCGCTATAGCCCCCTGCCCGCTTGTTTGCTTATAACTATCCACAGGCATCCCGCCTGGTGATAGTGCTTTATCTGGAGTATTACCCGGCAAAATCTCAGGAGCGTTCGAGGTTTTTCCGTCTGTTGCCAAGAGATTTGCAGCAAGATTCTGTCCCGGTCCCTTCCCGCCCTCCAGCATTGTCTTCTCATTCACCAATGCCGGCGATGACCTTCCCTGATCCATAACTTGGCTTTGGCCAAGAATCTTCCCGCTATCGCTTACCGGGGTACTTTCAACGCTATCATTAGCTACCGCAATCTGACCCAGCAATGCTTTCTCTACCGCCAGAGTTTCCCCCCCGGCTTTTACCGGGTTAACAGCAGGCGGGGTACTTGTCGCATTTTCCACCTGAGGATTACCTTGTGTGGGGAAGCTCGAGATAGTAACACGGCTCGACCCTGCCATAGCTTTTTCGCCTGGCATAGATATGTTTCGCCTGGCATCAGCAGGTTCAGCCGGCAGTTCGCTACTATTCTTTGTATTACTGGAAAGAAGTGCTTCCAGTTTTATCTTCCCGTAATTCTGTTCAATAACATTGGCTATTTTAGCCTCGGGTGCTGAGCTTACCTGCCCTAATGGGGGTCGCCCTTCCCCGGGTAAAAGCGATTCTCCACTTTTGGCCCCTGAAAAGCCCTGAGGCTCTGGGCCTTTGCCGGAAACCTGCAATAAGGATTCGCTTCCCTTATTGGCAGCGGCAGCAGCTGAAGACATTTTTTCCGCAATAAGTTTATCCCCCGATATTCCAGGCTGGCGGGTAGCTTCGGTTCCCATTTCCCCGACTGGCCGTGAACTTGCTATATGGCTTGACCCACCCGTTTCTACCATACGAGTCACTGTCTGCTCCAATTGCAACAATCCTTTATCCAGGTTCCCGGCCAGTTTACTGACATCATTAGCAGGCGTAAGGAATTGGGCCAGGCTCTTCAAGGTGGGAGTATCCAGGGGAAGCTTCCGGGCCATGGAGAAAGCCACTATTTCAGCGTTTTTTTCATTAGCGCCCCCCAGTATTGCCATGGCTTTACTCATCAGGTTGAGGTTGTTGGAGGTAACCGGCAACTTGTAATGTAAAAGCTTTCTGGCCATCATAATATTTTCTTCTTTGGCAGGAACCCCGATCTCGGTCAGATTTAGCGAAATATTGCTGTTTTCGATTCGCTCCATTAACTGGGGAGTTAAGACTTTCAGATAGGCGCGACCATCTCTAAAATCCTCCACCATTAGCTGCAATTGCTGACCCGGCTGAACCAGTACTTCACTGACCGCATCAATCACCTGGCCTTTAATAAACAAAGAAACCAGGCCATCAGCTTTAATGTCCTGGACCATACCCCTCAAGACTTCACCTTTTACAAAATTAAGGCCCTGATCTTTGGAGGTAGTTATATTTAGCATAACCTTATTCAAATAAAGCTGGCTGTTCTCCATATCTAGCTCCTAATACCATAGACTTCACCGGTTCGAAACTCACCCGGTGCAAAGCACAAGCACCCAACCTGAGCAAGGATTGCAGGTGTTCTCGGGTAGCATAACCCTTATGCCGGGAAAATCCATAGCCGGGATAGAGTGAATCAAATGCCTCCATGACCCGGTCTCTCTCCACTTTGGCCAAAATGGAAGCAGCGGCTATGGATACACTCAGACTGTCACCCTTTATTAAAGGATACTGTTTAATATCTATATCGGGTAATTGTACGGCATCAATGAGTAAATATTCCGGACGGGGGGAGAGGTTTTTTACTGCCAACAACATAGCCTCGCGGGTAGCATTAAGAATGTTTACCTTATCCAGGTAAGAAGGAAAAACCGCCGCCACCGACCATGAAATGGCCTGTTTTTTTATCTCTTCCGCCAGCTTGGAGCGTTTCAAAGCGCTTAGCTTCTTGGAATCATTTATCCCGGGACAAAAGAAATTACGGGATAGAATAACCGCAGCCGCCATGACGGGACCGGCAATAGGTCCTCTGCCTGCTTCATCAATTCCTGCTATGTATTGAAAACCTTTATTGTAAGCCTCATATTCATATCGCTTTAAATCCTCTATTCTCTTTACTTCATCTAATAAATACTTTTGCTTATCCAAACCCAGCCCTTCCTTAAATCTTAATAATATAAGTGAGATTCCGCTGCAAAAAGTAATAATTATGCATTTGCTTGCATAAATATTCCGCTCGCAGTCTACGCATGGGCAACACCTACGGCTTGTCTCGCGGCTCAAGGGGTGGTACCGCGCCAATCTCCCGTCCATGGGAGGTGGCGCTCCCGCGACATCCTGTCGCTCGCCCCCTTTCGCCTGCTCGTCTTCGCCGGGTGTTGCATCCATGCTTCGCCAACGCTCGCTTTGCATATTTATGCAACCCTTATGCAACAAAAAGGGGTTTTTGCAGTAGAACCAAGTGAGGAATGCTATCTATTTCTTTAAGCCCGTTGCTATCATATGAGCCACGGCCTCACCCTGCAAAAAGGCATTTTTAAAGCCTTTAACCTGAAAAGCGTCACCAATTAAATAAACATTTTTATGTCTGTTCTGCGCCTCGATATAGAGAGCATTATTGGGAGTAAATCCCACAGCCAATACTATGTAATCAGCCTCCAAGCACTCATAAGCATCTTGCTGGATCTTTATCAGTAGTTGCTGCTCCTTTATTTCCACTACCTGGCTGGAAGTTCTTTTATTCACATTACCCTCTTCCAATCGATTCATCAAATCGCGGCGATTCTTTTTTTCCATATCCGCCGCCAGATACTGGTTTTGCTCCACAATGGTGATTTGATTATTCCCCGCCAGGAGAAAATCTGCCACCTCGCAACCATTGCTGCCCCCGCCAATTATGACTACCCTTTTCCCTTTGATTTCCGGGTTCCTTTCCAATACCTCCCTGATAGCCAGGCAATAACTCTGATCCCATCCTGGAATCTGCGGCAAAAGCGGCTTGGAACCGGTAGCGATAAGCAGGTAGTCCGGGTTAAGCTCGGGCAAGTTTTCCAGATTAAAGGAGCAGTTCAGAAATACCTCCACTCCACTTTTCTCCACCTGTCTTATTAAATAATCACGCAGGGAAGCCACCCGGTGTTTGTGCGGGGGCAGACAGGCCAGATTCAAAAGACCGCCCAGGCTTTTTTCCTTTTCATATAACATTACACTAAAGCCCCTGGCCTTCAATGATAAAGCCGACTGCATACCAGCGGGCCCGCCACCTACTACCACAACATTGGCTTTGTGCAAAAGCTTTTTCCCTTCTTGGTAAAAATGCCGCTCACGCCCGGTAAGGGGGTTAACGCTACAATCCACCATCATGCCGCGGAAGTTGTTGTCAATACAGTTGTTGCAGCGTATGCAGGGGCGAATGTCTTCCGCTCCCGACTCGCGAACTTTATTAGGCCATTCGCTGTCCGCCAGCAGGCTTCGTCCCAGGAAAATGAAATCAGCCTGCCCACCGGCTATCAGTTGGTTGGCAAAAGCCGGGTTATTGAGCATTCCCCCGGCAATAACCGGAATATGTATCCACTTTTTCAACTCCCCGGCCAAATAAACCCTCCAGCCCTCTTTATAGGAAGCAGGTTCAATACTCTTAAGCCCGGATTCATAAGTCCCGGAGGAACAATTAATCAGTTCAACTCCCGTCTGTTCCAAATGCTGGCATATTTCTACACTTTCTTTTAGCTCCAGGCCACCGGGGACAAAATCATCCATATTTATCCGTACTGATATGATTAGCCCGGGACTGGAAGTCTTAATCTTTTTGATAATGTTTAAGAGGAATCTCATCCGATTTTCCAGGGAACCGCCATATTCATCCTGGCGGAGGTTGCTATGAGGAGAAAGAAATTGGTTAATCAAATAACCGTGAGCTGCATGCAATTCCACTCCATCAAATCCAGCCATAAAAGCATAAGACGCCGCCTGGCTAAATTTATTTTCGATCTCCTTGATTTCTTCCCCGGTCAATTCTCGGGGAATTTCTTTTACCATGGGACAGGGCAGGGGAGATGGAGCTACTGGTTGCACTCCGGTAAACCGGCTGGAGGTTTGCCTTCCGGCATGAAAAAGCTGGATAAAAGCGCGGCAGCCATAAGCCTTGATATGCTGAGCCAGCTGTTGCAGCCCGGCCACATAACGCAGGCTGTCTATATTTATCTGCCGGAAACTTTCCCTTCCGGTGGGAGCATCAACACAAGCGGCTTCAACCACTATAAGCCCTGCCCCCCCTCGGGCTCTGGCCTCATAATAGTTCAGCAAGCGCTCGCTCACTTCCCCATCGGGGCTGGCATAGGATACCAGCATAGGGGCCATAACAATCCTGTTCTTCACCAGCAATTTGCCAATATAAGCCGGGGAGAATAATTCTGGAAAAGTGTTCATATTTAGCCGACCACCCTTATTGCGTAGTTGTTTAACATATAAACTATTATATAGAAGAAGAAATAAGTAATAATGAAAAGTAAACCAAAGGGTGATGAAACAGTGAGATTTATTGGTTCAAAGTATCCTCACTCCTAACCCCTTACTCCTAACTTTTCGTTTCTAACCATTATAGCATAGCTTTTCTAAAGATTTTCAGCCTTCCCAGGATAGTTGCCAATATGCGATCGGGTTTAAAGTTTTTCTTTTACTCGCCGGAGCAATATTTGCACACATTGTCGAATATTCTCCGGGGTATAGATTTTTAAGTTACCCTGATAATAGCGAGCAAAAAGCTCCTTTTCTATCTTCTCATCCTCCCACCCTTGATCCAATAAATCCCGAATTTTATTAAAAGCCTGCTCTGCAGAGAGTAAAGCCCTTCTATAAAAGGCTTCAATCTCCCCTCCCGTCCAAATCCGTTCATGGGGAATAGCCAGAAGCTTGCTAGGATAGCTCATCAGCCTCTTTATAGTTTCCAGGTAAATGTCATAAGCTTGAAAAAACACCGGAAAGATATCCTCATCCGAGATTTGAAAGCCGCAAGCATCGGAAATGAACATAACCTGTTCAGCAGGCAGGTAGCAAGCCAAACTGCAGGGACTATGACCGGGAGCATCTAATACTTTGATTTTCAAATCACCGCCGAGCTTTATCTCATCTCCTTCAGCAATTAGCTTATCAAGAGCAATCTCCGTTACATCAGGTGATTGAAGCCCCCGGGGAATTATGCCTTCACCCGCCAGCAAATCCAGCATTTTTACATCCTGGGCAAAAAAGTTACCTATTATTTTCGTTTTTTTTAAAACGGCCTCAGCCGGGGAACTGGCCAGTAAAACAGCATCAGGAAAGATTTTTTGCAAGGCAGGTATTCCGCAAACATGATCAAAATGAGAATGCATAGCCACTAAATACTTTACTTCCGGTTTTTGAGGCAATTTTTCCCACTGCCTTTGGAAGCTATAAACTCCACCACTTACGCCGCATTCAATAATAGCAGCCTCTTTCTTCCCTACCAAAAAATAATTGAAGTGTCGATTGCCCAATAGCATAACATTCTCGCTAAGCTGCACTCCAAATCACTCCTCCTCATAATATCTCTCTATGACTATAATAGCAGAATTTATCAATGATTTTACTGCAAAACTCCTTTTGATGCATAGTTGATACTGCTCCGGAGTTTCTTCCGATGCTTAAAATATAAGCATAATAATATTTATTACTTTTTCAGTGCCATCGAACTTACCCCCTGCTCTACAAACAGATAACCAACAGCTAGGCGGGCTGGGAATTCCACCTACTAAACATAATTAACCCTTTAAAAAAATAGGGCCTCAAAACCTAAGATAATGAGGCCAAAATCTATAAATAATATAAGGGGACTACCTGATTTAACTAGGGCAAGAAGATACCTTCCGGATCGACTTCTTTATAAAGTAATTCCAGTTCGTAATAAGTCGGGGGTTTGGTCTCTCCGCTTACCCGGGAGATATTAAGATCAAAAGAGCAGTTATCTTTCACCTGTTGCGGAGTGAATCCCGGATGAACCGTATCCAGGTACATTATCCCTTCCTCATCAAACCTGAATACGCCCATATTGGTTATTACTGCTTCCACGCCCCCGCGGAAGAATTTGCCGTATACTTCTCTCTTATGCACGAATTCTCCCCCGGGCCATTTGGGCAACCTCCAGCCCGGAGAAGTAATATAGTCAACATGTTCTCTGAAACGGCGCTTTTCCTGAACCATTATAAATACCGTCCGTCTGGCCAGAGCATTGATATCCGGGTTACCGCCACTACCGGTAAAACGCTTTTCCGGGTTCAGGTAATCACCAACCACCGTAGTATTTACATTTCCATACTTGTCGATCTCGGCTCCCCCGAGGAAGGCCAGATCCACATATCCGCAATGAAGCTGCCCGTAAAAAGTCTCGGTTAAACCAGCCGCCATCGAAGCCTGGTGGGCACAGCGGGCATCACCTACAGAAGTGGGCAGATCGATGGGCCGTCCGTCAATGCTCCCGGCTTCATAAATACATACCGCATTAGGAGCACTTACTTTTTGAGCTAACATGATAGCCAGCATGGGCAGGCCGGTTCCAGCAAAAACAATATCCCCATCAACTACCTCCCGGGCAGCAGCAACTGCCAGGAGGTCAATTGGTTTATATTCACCCGCTTTGGCCAGTTTATTATTCTTCGCTGTCATTTATCTCGACCCCCTTTTCACCCTGGTGGAATAACCCAGGACCTTATTGGCCCGCAGTTTCTCCAAATTACTAATGCCTAATTTCTCAAGATATTGCTCATGGCTATCAACGCCAAATATCCATTCCTCAGCCCATTTGTCATAGCCGGCTTTGCTCTTGGAAGCGGAATAGAAATTACGGATGAAGTCAGCATCAACATCATAATAACCCTGGGAACCGGTGGGATGTGCTGACCATGGTAGCTCAACCACATAATCAATGGAGTAACCGGTAGCAATGTTTTTTTCCGGCTCGCTGCGTAAATAGCTGTCTGGAACAACCTCTTCTGCCAAGACAATAACCTTATCCGCCGCCTTAATTACTTCCGCATCAGTATAGGTCTGGGCATTAACCCGCAGGGTTCCCTCATCACCAACCTGCGAAGCATAGACCAATGCCCAATTAGGATTAGCAGCAGGCATTAGCAGGATTTCTCCCATATCATAAAACGGATCCCCGCTGACTGTATACTTCTGCCGGGGAATTTTAGGATTGGAGCCATCTCTAAGACCAGCAATCTTTAGCATATCGTACTGGGGATTTAAAATATCGGTCCCCATCGAGAGTGCCGTGGGGAAAAATGGCAAGCCATAGGCTCCGGCCAGTAATCTGGCCACAGCCTGACCATGGCTGTAATCCTCAACTATCATAGATTTTTCACATTGTCCCCGGGCTACTCCTTCACCCAGTTTTCCATATAGTTCATGCCCTACCCAACAGGATTCCCAGATTTTAACCGCCCCTGCTCCCGCCAATACCTCAGTGTGGGTGCCGCCGTTCACTTCAAAGAGGTGCAGATTTTTTTTCCCCTGGCGAACCATCTCGTAAACCAGAGCCATTGGTCGACGCCAGATAGTAAAGCCACTGAATGACAACATATCGCCGTCCTGTATAAGGGCTCCCGCTTCTTTCAGGGTAATTCTTTCCGCTTTACCCATTCCTCTCTCCTCCTTCTTTCTCTATTTTTTTGGACTTGCCTTTTACTGTCCAAAGCCCTAAATTAAAAATATGCAATTTAATTTGCCGGCCCCGGATGGCTATTTAATTAATAGCATCCAGGGGCTGCACCCTTTTTTAGAAGCGTCCTATAGTTTCTCGTCCGATTATCATCCTTTGAATCTGGTTGGAGCCTTCATAAATCTGGGTAATCTTAACATCACGCATCATTCTTTCCACCGGGAATTCATTACAGTACCCGTAGCCTCCCATAAGCTGTACACAGTTAGTACATACTTCCATCCCCGTATCAGTAGCGAATTTTTTGGCCATAGAAGCTTCCTTGTTATGGGGCAATCCATTGTCCTTCAGCCAGGCAGCCCGGTAAACCAACAATTGAGCAGCATCCAGCGCAGCAGCCATATCTGCCACCATAAACTGTACCCCCTGGTTGGCCGCCAGCGGCTTGCCAAATTGTTGCCTTTCCTTGATATACTGGACGGTATAGTCCAAGGCCCCTTCACCAATCCCCAGCCCCTGAGCCGCAATGGTAACGCGCCCGCCGGCTAAAAGACCCATGGCTACCTTAAAACCATCATTAATTTCTCCCAACACATTTTCTTTGGGCACCTTGACATCTTCAAAGTAGAGTTCAACCGTGGGAGAGCCATTCATCCCCATCTTGGCTACCGGTTTGCTCATGGTAAAACCGGGGGTGTCTTTTTCGATTACCAAACAAGTTATACCCCGGCCAGAGCCCTGACTGGGATCGCTCTTTACAAAAGTACAGTAAGTGGTAGCTACTCCCCCGTTGGTGATAAATATTTTGCTGCCATTTACCAGGAAATAATCGCCTTTGTCTTCCGCTTTGCACTTGAGCGAAGCCGCATCAGATCCGGCATTGGGTTCGGTCAGAGCATAAGCTCCGACTATCTCTCCCGTAGCTAATGCCCGCAGGTATTTTTCCTTAACTCGCTGGCTGCCATAAAGATAGGTGCTCATACAACCCAGACCGGTATGGACACTCATAATTACTGCGGTTGAAGCACAGCACTTGGCCAGTTCCTCTACAAACATGGCGAAATCAAGATAAGAGGCCCCGGCTCCCCCCCACTCTTCGGGGATAGGTAACCCGGTTAGACCCAAATCAGCCATTTTCTTAAAAGTAGTCATGGGGAATTCATGAGTCCTATCTATTTCTGCTGCCAGAGGTTCTACCTCGTTTTTGGAGAATTTCCTAAACATATCTCGCATCATTAAAGATTCGTCGCTTAAAGCAAAATCCATAATATTTTCATCTCCTTACTTTCCAATAAAATTGGCTTTCCGTTTTTCTACAAATGCTCGCATGCCTTCTTTTTGAACATGCGTGGCAAAGCAAAGGTCAAAAAGATCTGCCTCTACGGTCATGGCCCAGTCTATATCGGTCTGCATTCCTTCATTTACCGCTATCTAGCAAAACCTTACCGCTCTCTGACCTCATTTCTATAAGCGTGTCCTGGTTGAGAGCATTCAAGGCTTGGGGACGGTTAATAATCAAATGAGCAATCCGCTCTTCTTTTTTTAGGATCAGGTTTTCAAATTCCATCATTATCTCCCGTCTTCCGCTTTATCCCCACATAAGTTATTTGCGGTAATCGTAGATACCTTTGCCGGTTTTCCGTCCCAGCCATCCTGCCTGCACATATTGCTTGAGCAGGGGAGAGGGGCGGTATTTAGGATCACCATAGCCGGTATACATGACATTGAGAATAGACAGGATAGTATCAAGTCCAATTAAATCAGCCAATTCACAGGGTCCCATAGGATGATTCATGCCCAGCTTCATTATGTTATCTATGTTCTCTGCCGGGGCCACGCCTTCATAAAGCTCCCAGAGGGCTTCGTTAATCATGACCTGCAAAACCCGGTTGGATACAAAACCAGGTACATCTTTACACCACACCGGGATTTTTCCCATCTTAATGGAAGCTTCTTCGATTATCTTGTAGACTTCATCCGTGGTAGCCAAACCGCGAATGATCTCCACCAGTTTCATTACTGGAACCGGGTTCATAAAGTGCATTCCTATCACTTTTTCCGGGCGCTGGGTGGTAGCGGCAATCTGAGTGATGGGCAGTGATGAGGTGTTGCTGGCCAGAATGGCATGAGCCGGAGCTATCCGATCCAATTGGCTAAATACTTGTTTTTTTATATCAAAATTCTCCACAATAGCTTCAATTACCAAGTCGCAATCAACGGCATCTTCCAGTTTGACCGAAGGCTTTATGCGGCCTAAAATGGCGGCTTTATCTTCTTCGGACTTTTTTCCCTTGCTAACATCACGGGACAGGTTTTGTTCTATTACCGCCAGTCCCTTGTTAACCAAATCCATGTTAATATCATATTGCACCGTATCATACCCGGCCTGGGCAGATACCTGGGCTATCCCCCCGCCCATTTGCCCGGCGCCGATGACCATGATTTTCTTAATAGTCATAAATTTCGCCTCCCGCTTTTACTATGCTTCAACTTTGATCAACATGGCGTCGCCCTGGGCATGGCCGGAACATATTCCGCAAACCCCGTAGCCGCCGCCCCGGCGTCGTAACTCATAGGCCAGAGTCATTACGATCCTAGCTCCGGTGGCCCCGATGGGATGGCCAAAAGCAATAGCACTTCCGTTGACATTGACTTTTTCAAACATTTCTTCTTTACTCATACCCAGTATGCTACAAGCACTTACCAAAACAACCGCGGCAAAGGCTTCGTTTATTTCAATTAAATCCACATCCTTATAGGTCATGCCGTTCTGTTCCAGTACTTTTTTTATGGACAGGCCAGGAACAGTGGCGATATCCTTGGTCTGCTGGGATACTTCGGCATAATCGACAATGGTGAAAAGGGGTTTTAGGCCCAGTTCATCGGCTTTCTGCCGGCTCATCAATAGGCAGACATCACCGCCATCATTGACCCCGGGGGCATTTCCGGCGGTTACGCTGCCGGGCTTGCCGGTAACGGTGCTCTTATGATTGAATACCGGGGGCAGCTTGGCCAAAGCTTCCATCTTGGTCTGGGGACGGGGTCCTTCGTCCTTGCTCAACACATCTTTCCCTCTGTTGATTTCCACCGGGAAGATTTCATCATCCAGACGGCCTGCCTCCATTGCGGCAACAGCCTTCATCTGGGAGTTGTACCCCCACTCATCGTTATCTTCGCGGGTAAACCCGAACTCATCGCTGGTTTCCGAGCCGTGTATGGCCATGTGGCGGTTATAGAACGCATCCCAAAGACCGTCATAAACCATGAGGTCCACACAATTGGCATTTAATAGCCCCATACGTCGTCCATAACGCATTTCGGGCAAGGAATAGGGGCAGTTGCTCATGCTTTCCTGTCCGCCAGCTATGACAATATCCGCTTTTCCCAGCATTATGGCTTGAACTCCCAGGTCAATAGTCTTTATCCCGGATGAACAAACCTTATTTACGGAAATGGCTGGAACCGATTCCGGCAATCCTGCCAGTATGGTAGCCTGCCGCCCGGGAATTTGCCCGTTTCCTGCCGGCACCACCTGTCCCATATAGACATAATCCACATCTTCCGGTTTTACTTTGCCATTGGTCCGGCGCAATACTTCCTTAATAGCCAGAGCCCCCAACTGAGGAGCATCATATTCTTTAAGTTTTCCGCCCATTACCCCATAAGGTGTACGGCAAGCTTCCACACAGACTACTTCTCGGAAATTCTTGTATACATTACCGACATTTCTTCCCATACCTTCGTAGTTCGGCTTTCTTTCCCCAAAGCCGCTTACTGTTACTTTCTTGGGATAATCGGCCCTTTTCAATTCTAATTTTTGTACATAATTCGACATAATTTACCTCCCTAACCTCAAATCTCTTTAATCGTCTTATTAGCTATTTAATTGATTGACAAAATTACTGATACTACGGGCTATTACTAATGACAAACGGCTAAATCTCACCCCCCCGTAAAAAAGATCAGCCCCGGCAGATTATCTGACGGGGCTCTATGGCTCTCTAAACAAACAAGAAATTATATAATTGTCTTAGTACGTCTTAATATAAATAATAAGAATTAGAAATTTACTCTCTCCGTTTTTCAATAGTGGCAAAGCACAATTCCTTTTCGCTTTCACTTTCATTTCTTACCTTTTGGCTGAGACTGTTCCTGCTTCCACAGCGAGGGCATTTTATCTCCAGTTCAAGGCAGTTACGGTATTTCCCCAGTAGTTTATGACACTTATTGCACCTAAAATCATTCACGATAATTCGCTCTCCTCCTTTATCTAATTTATAGAAAAGCTTAAGTTTAAAAAACAAATCAGTTCCTTCTTTTGTTTTTTCAATGTAATTTAGTACGGGCGAAGTCTTTCCATTAAATAACTTTGGGGAAAATAAAAGCCCAACCGGATTATAATCTGGTGGGGCTCAAGGCTCTCAATAATTTCTATACATATTTTCTTTTCTTCTTTTGCAGGGCAGCGTTTTTTCATTTCGCTTATCAGGTTCAAAACCATAAAAAATAATCTTGAGTCACACTTTATTTATGCAAATACCATGCCATATTTATAAAAGCATCCTAAAACCAGGCTAATTACTGGTCAAATTCAAAGAATTATATTAGCTTGCAAAACAGGGGAGTCATAAGAAATAACAGTATTCGGCAGCTTATAAAATTCAATATAGGGATTAATCCCTGGTATATAATAGCAGATTAGATAGTTATTGTACTGACAATAACTATTGTTGCGGTTCAGCAACCTCTTGTTTTTCTTAGTCTATTTATTGATATTGGCACTTATTTCCTGTAATGTATTTTAATTTCCCTATTGCTCTTTTCCACTATTCTAATCACTACAACTTCTCTAATAGTTCTCAAGCAATGGTCAAATATTTAAATATATCATTTTTTTTCGCATAAAATATGTTGCAACAATCTCGCCTTGAAATCGCGTTGCGCATTTGCAATGCATGTTGCGATATAGCAACACGTTATGTTTTCTTATTGCTTGACGATGAAATCCCATATTTGGCAGCTTTTCTAACCACAGTAGAGGCATTCACCTCCAATTTTTTGGCTATCTGACGGGTAGTACGATACTGGGCAAAAGCCCTTTCCAGCAATTGTTTTTCCACACTTTCTATCGCTTCCTTGAGAGGAACAATAGCCGAAACACTTACCCGGGGGGAATCAAGTACAGCCGAAACCAAATGAACCGGAAGCTCATCCCGGCTTATGATATCACTGGAGGATATAACCACCAATCTTTCAATCAAATTTTCCAGTTCACGTACATTTCCCGGCCAGTCATAAGCCATCAATATATCTACTACATCGGGGGAGATGCGCTTGTTAAGCTTATATTTACGATTAAACAATGCGATAAAATGCATTATCAACACCGGTATGTCTTCTTTTCTTTCCCTTATCGGAGGAATTAGAATGGGAATCACATTCAGGCGATAGTATAAATCTTCCCTGAATTCCTTTTTTTGTACCATTTCCAAGAGGTTTCGATTGGTGGCAGCCAGAATCCGGACATCAACTTTTTGAGCTTGTCTTCCCCCTACCCGGTTTATTTCCTTGCTCTGCAAAACTCTTAACATTTTTACCTGCAAGTTAAATGGCAAATCGCCTATCTCATCCAGAAAAAGGGTTCCTTCATGGGCCAGTTCAAAATAACCAGCCTTCCCTTCCTTTTTGGCTCCGGTGAAAGCCCCATAATCATAACCAAAAAGCTCTGATTCCAGCAAGTTCTCAGGGATGGCTCCGCAGTTTACCTTGACAAAGGGTTTTTGAGCGCGAGTACTATAATTGTGTATAGTCTCGGCAATCAGCTCTTTGCCGGTTCCCGATTCACCATTAATTAAAATGGTGGAGTCCACCTCCGCCAATCGAACTACTGTTTCCAAAAGCTTTCTCATCTCGCTTGATTTGCTTATGATTTTATCTGTACCACTGTAAATTCGCAGGGTTTTTAGCTGGCTTTCATAGTGTTGACTTAATCCCTGAACCTGTTCCAATTTCTGTTTCAGCATATTGAGTTCCGTAATATCCCGGACATTGCAAACCACGCGAAATATATTCCCGTTTTTGTCAAAGACCGGGCTGCCTGTGGCCAGAGTAGTCTTGCCGCTTCTGGTTTCTTGAATAATAGTCACGGTTTCTTTGCGCGCAAGGGCCAAGGAGCTTACCGATTCGGAAACAATCCCCTCCCGGGCTATGTCATGCACATTTCTTCCTAAAAATTCGCGTCCATTTATCCCGGTAATCATTTCAAAAGCTTTATTTAAACACAATGTCTTCCCATTGCCATCCGTAATATATAGACCGTCATAAGATGATTCAATAATGGCGTCCAGTTCTTCATTGAGTTCTTTAACATATTTTAATTCCCGCGATAACTCTTCCAGCTCAGAAATATCTTGCAAAACACCAACTGCTCCAATTATCTCACCGTCTTTAATTATCGGTGAACGATTGGAGATAAAATAGTGGTTATTCAACATGATCTTCTGCAAGGTCTCAACCTGCCCCGATTTGATTATATTGGTAAGACGGCTGGTAGGGTATACATCATCGATAAGCTTGCCTTTAACATTCTCCGCTTTTTGTTTTAAAAGTTTTTCCGCGGCCCGGTTGAATACCCTGATTCTGGATTGCTTGTCCACAGAAACAATCATATTATGAGTAGAGTTGATAATGGCATCCAGTTCACTGGATATATTCCTATATGACTCCAGGAAAACCCGAGCCAGATCAGTCCGGGTAATCATGCCCACAATCCCTGTTTCATCTGCTATGGGCAATCTTCCCAGGCCGGGATATAGCACATCTTCAATCTCTTCGTCCGGGTGTCCAATAATAATATCGCGCTTCATTATGTTTTCTATGGGTTGAAGCATATCCATGCTCTCTTTTATCGCTCGATAAAGATGGGTCTTGGTAAAAAGTCCGATAATTTGATTATTCTCATCCACCACCGGAGCTCCATCAATATTCCGCTCCAGGAAAAGAGTTACGGTTTCGCGGATTGATTGTTCCGGTCTTAGTAAAACAGGGTTGGGGCTCATTATTTCGCCTAAGTTCATTCTGACCACCTCACCCTAAACATACCATATCCTCATAAATTTTGCTGTATCCTATGCAAAAAAAAAGACCTTGGATAATTCCAAGGCCTTTGACCTGGTACAAGAACAATGATTGGTAATAGACTTTAGAGATATTAATTGAGGGACAAATCAGCGCATATTTCTGGTTCTGGCTATCCCCATTTTTATTAGCATGTCCTCAAGGGAGCTAATTCATAACTTTTACATCAATCGACTTAAATGCCACCGCAAGCAGGTCTCCGATCTTTTTTCCACTCTCCCTGAATCTGCTCAAAGGCATCATGGAGCTTATGTAATGCTCTCCCATTGCAATAGTCAAAAGAGCCGTGGATTCTCCTTCAATAACTTTAACGATGCGACCGTTTAAACGGTTAATAACACCTTGATTGGCCTGATTAAGCTTCCTGGCGTCCCTTTCCAGAACAGCCAAAGAACCTCTTTCAGCTTTTCCAGCCCCCGGAGATTTTCCGAAACCATAATACTCATCGTATAATCTGCATTCCTCCTCACTTTTTCCACATACCCCACATGCTTCACAAACTTTGCACTCCCAATATAAGTCCTGCATCCAATAAACCTCCTCTAATTGCTTCATATTATTCTGCTCTTTATACTGCTATCATTATCATCTATTTTACAATAATCACGTCCCCCAATAAAGACTAAACCCCGCACTTAACCCTGGTAAATAGCGGTATTAGCTCTACTTCCTGCTAAAACCTTCGCCCAGTTGGGACCTGGTTGAAGCCAGTACTGCTTGGAGCAGCGGGAGGTGGTTTTTACTTAAAATTCTCTCTTCACCTTTTTCAATTTTTTCTATGGTCTTTTCTACCGGAACTACCCGGAATTTCATTTTGCCTGCTTCTTGATAGGAATGGGAGAAGGTTGGGGTATATGAGACTTCATCCAAAAGGGTATTTCCGCTGGAGAAATCTTTGGTGAATTTCATTTTCAGGACTATGCCGCTATTGCGTTCCTGTCCAATCTGATGGCTGATGAAGTTGCCCATGGAGTAGATTACAAATTTATCCTTCTCCGCGATTCTTATCTTTTCCATGGTCTGAATAACATGGGGATGACTGCCCAATATCACATCCGCGCCAGCTTCCAGAAAGCTATAGGCCTGCCTCTTCTGCATGTCAGATGGCCGGGGATTATATTCCAGTCCCCAGTGCAAAACCAACACCAAAACATCTACCTGGGGCCTGACTGCCTTGATATCGGCCAAAATTTCTTTTTCATCCAGGAAATTTATCAGAAAAGAGTATTCATCCGGCAGCGGTATGCCATTGGTACCATAAGTATAGGCCAGGTAAGCCACTTTTACACCCTTGATATCCTTTATCAAGTAAGTATGGCTGTCTTCTTCACTTTTATATGTTCCCAGAGTATCCAGACCTGCCTGTTCTAAAACCTTCAGGGTGCGAATGGCTCCTTTTACTCCGCGATCCAGGCAGTGGTTATTGGCTGTTGCCACCAGGTCAAAACCAGCTTCCTTCAGAGTTTGCGCCATAGCATCAGGACTATTGAAGAGAGGGTAACCGGTATAAGCGGAATCCGGACCGGCCATAGCCGCCTCAAAATTGATTGAACTGTAGTCTCCTTCCATAATCAGCTCTCTTACCTCAGGAAAGAAGCTGTCAAAACAGTAAGAGCCATCGGCTTGCAGCCCGGACCATATCTGAGTATTGTGCATCAAACAATCACCAGCTGCAGTAAGGGTAATAGTCGCCTTCTTCGGGGTGGGGGTATTTTTAATCCTTGAAACCGGCGAAGCCGTACACTGCTCCGCAGGTTCCTGCTGGCCAATTGTAGCCTGGTATATATAATATGAGGCCAAACTGCCCAGGCTGATAAATATAAATACTATAGCAAATCGTCTTAACATCAGGCTCACTCCAAACAAATCAATAGGCAGGCATGGGGACGGTTCTTTTGCCTGCTTTAGTCCAGGCTGATAGTTCCCAGTTTTCCCCGCCGGAATTCCTGCAGCAAGACCTGGCAGGTTTTATCCAGATCGGGTACTCCACCTTTAAGCAGGTATCCTCTCTTTCTGGCTATAGCCGCCAGCATCTCTTCTTCAAGTTGATTTCCTGCATCCAATCCCAGCTTCTCCAGGAGAATTTGCGGGTGTTTATCTTTTAAAATAGAGAGCAAGTAAAGCCCTACCTCATACTCGCTGTAAGCATTCTCCCCCACTATATCCAAAAGAGCAAGTTTTAATCCCTGTTCCTCACTTTCAACCCGGGGCCACATCAGGCCTGGTGTGTCCAGCAATTCGATATCTTCACGCAGCCGCACCCATTGTTTACCTCTGGTTACCCCCGGTTTGGCTCCGGTCTGGGCAATTTTCTGCCCCACCAGACAGTTCAAAAAAGTAGATTTCCCAATATTGGGAACCCCCATTACCATCGCTCGGATAGCTCTTGGTCTTCTGCCTTTTCTTTGCAATTCCTCCGCCTTCTCCCGGAAGGCGGATTTTGCCATTCTTAAAACTGCTTGACGGCCCTTACCGCTGAGAGAATCCATAGCAGCTACCAGAAAACCCTCCTGCTCAAGAGTTTGCATATAACGACGGATGGCTTCCGGCGAGGCCAGATCAGCCTTGTTTAATACCATTACAATTTTTTTATTCCGGGCTATTTTCTCTAAATCGCTATTCCGGCAGGAAAAAGGAGCCCGGGCATCGAGCAGTATCAAAGCAACGTCAACCAGTTTTATGTTCTTTTCTATTTCTCTCCTGGCCTTTACCATGTGGCCTGGGAACCAGTTAATAGTCAAGCTACTTCCTCCTTTTTCTTAAGTTGAAAACATTATTATCAACTTAAGAAAAAGGAGAATACCTGCCTGGTATTCTCCTTCGTCATTATTAATCTTAATACCTGCCTTTTTCTTTTACCCGGGCCTTCTTGCCCGTTAGTTGGCGGAGATAGTACAGGCGTCCCCTGCGAACCTTGCCCCTTCTGGTCACTTCGATTCGAGCAATTTTGGGAGAGTGCAGAGGAAATGTCCTTTCTACTCCTACCCCAGATGTGGTTCTCCTTACGGTAAAGGTTTGGGACAAACCAGTGCCTCTAATCTTTATTACCGTTCCTTCAAAAACCTGAAGCCTTTCCCGGGTACCCTCCACCACCTTGACATGAACCTTGACGGTATCGCCGGGGCCGAAGCGAGGCAGGTCTTTCTTATAGTATTCCTCTTCGATAGACTTGATTATGTTTTGCATCATCCAACCTCCTTCCAGAAGGTGTTCATACATTTTAGTATAATGCAGCGGACCACCTTTTTTACACAGAACAAAAATATTTTATCACAGGATACCCATAATCTCAAGAAAAAACTATAGTTTAAACCAGTATTCTCCTAACAAGCGATCCAAAATTATAGATACAGCGCTGCGCACCGACAGGTGATTATAGTTCCGCTTCGCTTCAATGGGTTGTAATATATAGTCGCAACTCTCCATTATTTCCTTTTGTATTCCCCAACCGGTACCAAAGAGAAGTAAAAATGATTTCTCTTCATTAAAGACCATTTTTTTCAGCTGGCTATAGCTAATGGTATTGGAATATAATCGGGCATCCGTAGCCACCGTAAAAACCTTTTCTCCATTAATACTCTCCAGGTATTCTTGCACTTCTTCCAAAGTTTCAGCACTTTTTATGATATTGAAAGCCTCTTTCCGGTCAGGGTTGTATTGGCCCCCATAACCATCCTGCCAGTAAGAAATAATATCTCTTATCAATTCCTGTTGGTTGGGGGAAGGATGGACCAGAAAAAACGCATCTACATCATAGGTACGTGCTACCCGGGAGATATCATGCAAATCCAGGTTGGTGATAGAGGTGGTTATTATTTCCATACGCTTATTATACATGGGATAATGTAACAGAGCTATGTATACTTTCGCTTTTCTCAACGCTAATTCTCCCTGTGGAATAGTATTTCCTCCAACAAGCTTTTTTCTTCTTCATCAAAGTCTTTCTTCAATAAAAGATCGGGGCGTTTCAAGAGAGTGCGCAAAAGACTCTGTTTTTTTCTCCAACGCCGGATATTTTCATGGTGCCCGGAAAGAAGCACTTCCGGAACTTCCTGCTCACCATAGCTAGCCGGTCTGGTGTACTGCGGATATTCCAGCAGTGAGCAACTAAAGGATTCTTCCATAGCTGAATTCTCATCGCCCAAAACTCCAGGTATCAATCTAGCTATAGCATCGACCAAAACCATAGCCGGAAGTTCACCTCCGGTTAGTATATAATCACCTATGGAGATTTCCTCATTTACCGTGGCCATAACTCTCTCGTCTATTCCTTCATAATGACCACAGACAATGAGCAAATCCTTCCTTCCGGCCAATTCCCACACTCTGGACTGGTCAAGCGGCTTGCCCTGGGGAGACATATACACCACCCAGGAATCGGGGCCTTTCACCTTTTCTATAGCAGTTCCCAGGACATTAGCTTTCAAAACCATGCCCGCTCCCCCACCATAAGGGTAATCATCTACCTGTTGCTGCCGATCCTGAGCAAAATCCCGGATATTTGTAATGTTGATAGTGATAATTCCCTGTTCCCGGGCTCTTTTAATCATGCTCTCATTAAAGGGAGAGACAAACATCTCGGGAAATAAGGTTAAAATATCTATCTTCATAATTACCTCAATCTTCAATCAATCCCGGTAAAAGCTTAATTTCCATGCGCTTTTCTTCCAGCTTTACCGCCAGAATAACCTCTTTTATTGCGGGAATAAGTATTTCTCCATATTGGGGAGAATCCACTACATAGACATCATTGGCACCGGTTTCAATTATATCCTTCAACTCCCCCAGCAGACCCTTTTTTTCATCATATACAGAAAGACCCCGGAGTTGGAAGTGATAGAAGTAACCTTCGGGTAAGGGATAGAGTTCACTCTCATCAATCTGCAGAATCACATTTTGAAAGCCCCGGGCAACTTCCACTGTATCTATTCCACTAAACTTGAATAAATAGTAGTTTTTATGAGCCTTAACCCCATCAATAAGGAATGTCTCCAGCTTTCCTCCCTGATTTAGAGTAACCTTATCCAGCTTAAAAAAGCGTTCCGGGAAATCAGTGAGGGAAATCACCTTAAGCCATCCTGCATAACCATAAGTTCCGGCGATTTTCCCAATAGCCACCAACTTATCACTATTCAAGTCATCGCCTCCCGGGCATTATTATTCCCCAAAAAGCTTTTAAGCATCGAAAGATGCTTAAGCAATTTCAATACAGCGCTGCAACGAGATGGGGATTAGAATCCGCATAATATCAAATAAAAAGGGCTAATAAATTAGCCCTCCTTTACTATTTCTACTGCTACCCTTTTCCCTTCTTTGGCTGCTGTTGCTTTAGTCAGAGTACGAATGGCCTTGGCGATCTTGCCCTGTTTTCCAATAACCTTTCCCATATCATCGGCGGCCACCTTAAGTTCCAGCACTATGGATCTTTCCCCTTCGCTTTCTCTGACCTCAACCTGCTCCGGATTGTCTACCAGGGATTTGGCAATATGTTCCACCAGTTCTTTCACTAAATTTCCCCCCTGCCTGGCTCTTATATTACTTGCGAATTTCCGCGAAGCGGGCCATAATTCCCTGTTTTTGCAAAAGCGACCTGGCTGTATCAGAAGGTTTAGCTCCACTGGCCAACCATTTAAGTGCTTTTTCTTCATCAATCTTTACTGTCGCCGGAGTGGTGGAAGGATTATAATATCCCAATTCTTCAATAAATCTGCCATCTCTGGGGTATCTTGAATCGGCTACGACCAACCGGTAAAAAGGACTCTTCTTGGCTCCCATTCTCCTCAGTCTGATTCTTGTTGCCACGTATTCACCTCCTTAAATTGACCTGAAATCACCACTGCACTGGCCTTCGTTCATCGGGATTAAAACGGAAATCTTATAGGGGGCATTCCCCCTCGTTTCCCTTTTTTCCCGCCAAGGTCAGCAAATTGTTTCATCAATTTCCTGGATTCTTCAAACTGCTTTAATAGACGATTTACCTCCTGAACCTTGGTTCCACTCCCCCGGGCAATTCTTTTCTTCCTGCTTCCATTAATGATAGAGGTATCTCTTCTTTCCTGCAGAGTCATGGATTTTATTATGGCTTCAATTCTTAGGATCTCTCTTTCATCAAACTCTCCTTTGAAACCCTTCATCTGTTTCCCAATCCCAGGAATCATTCCCAACAATTCATCCAGAGGCCCCATTGATCTTACCTGTTGCATCTGTTCCAAGAAATCCTCCAGAGTAAACTCCTGTTTGCGAATTTTCCGTTCCATTTCCCGGGCTTTTTCCTGATCAATATTGGCCTGGGCTTTCTCCACCAGGCTCAGGATATCACCCATACCCAGTATACGGGATGCCATTCGGTCGGGGAAAAAGGTCTCCAAGGCATCAAGTTTCTCCCCCATACCTACATATTTTATAGGGCAACCCGTAACCGCTTTGACGGAAAGAGCAGCCCCACCTCTGGTATCTCCATCGAGCTTGGTTAGTATTACTCCGGTCAATCCCAAGTCCCGGTTGAAGGACTCGGCCACATTGACGGCATCCTGCCCGGTCATGGCATCAACCACCAGCAGAATCTCATGGGGGTTAATCGCCGATTTTATCTGCTTTAGTTCATCCATCAGTTCTTCATTGATATGCAGCCTTCCGGCAGTATCTAAAATAACTATGTCCCGATTTTGGCTATGGGCATATTCCAGAGAAGCCCGGGCAATATCCACCGGATTTGATTGGCCCATGGAAAAAACGGGTATTCCCACCTGCTCACCCAAAACCTGCAACTGTTTAATAGCTGCCGGGCGATAGATATCACCGGCAACCAGTACCGGCCTTCTTCCTTGTTTAAGCAAATTGCGCCCAAGTTTAGCCACCGTAGTGGTTTTCCCAGCTCCTTGCAGTCCCACCAGCATATATATTGAAGGGGGTTTGGCAGCAAGGTTTAATTTACTTTCGCTTCCCCCCATCAAAGCCGTCATTTCATCGTGAACAACCTTGATAATTTGCTGCCCCGGAGTCAGGCTCTGCAGTACCTCTTGCCCTACAGCCCTCTGCCGAACCCGCTCCACAAAATCCTTGACCACTTTAAAATTAACATCTGCCTCCAGGAGAGCCAGCCGTACTTCCCGCATAGCGGTCTTTACATCTTCTTCACCTATTTTGCCTTTTCCTCGAAGCTTTTTGAAAATATCCTGCAATCGATCTGATAAACCTTCAAATGCCACGGTATCGCTCCTTTTAAGCATCGGAAGAAACTGCTTAAGCAGTTTCAACACAGCGCTGCAACGAGGCGGGGGATTAGAAGCCGCCGCCTGTTTTGTTAATAAGAACCCGACCACTTAGCACCCTGCGGGCACCACTGATGTTCGCTTCGCTCACTATTATGGATGCGGGGGACATATTTCACCTCGTTATACCGATTCCATTATTTCCTGGAGGATTTCAATTGCCTTTTCTATTTCTTTCTGCCCCAAACAGCCTGTCTTTTTCAATAAAGTATTGGCCTCTTCCAATCCCCGGCGGGTAAGTACGAATTTATCAACCAGTCCCAGTCGTTCTTCGTATTCCTGTAGCGCAGTTTCAGCCCTTTTAAGCACATCATAAACCGCCTGACGACTGGTTCCCCTGTTTTCTGCAATCTCTGATAAAGACCAGTCATCTTCATAATAAAGACTGATAAGCTCCTGCTGTTTTAAGGTCAGCAAAGGTCCATAAAAATCTTTAAGCATAATCATATGTTCTGTTTTCTCCAGCATAGCAACTCTTCTCCTTCGTAAAGGGAAATTGCTTTACACAACAATATTACTTATATTTTATGCTGATGTCAAATATTCGTTTAAGCATCGGAAGAAACTGCGGAGCAGTTTCAACACAGCGCTGCAACGAAGCGGGGGATTAGAACCCGCCGCCTGTTTTCTTTATTTATTGAAGCCCGGCAGCTTAAAGAAGCACCCTGCGGGCACCACTGATGTTCGCTTCGCTCACTATTGTGGATGCGGGGGAATATTTCGCCTCGTTATATTTTTTTGCCCAAACTACTAAAAATCATCTACAATATGCTTAGTATTCTTTTATAGTTAAGATAATTAGCTTACTTTTGCTGAATGCTTTAGTTTCCTCCGGCAACAAGCGCTTCATAAGAGCTTAGAGCTTGTGGACAGGCTATATTGGTAAAAAATCAGATTTATGAGGGAGATGAATATTTTGCAAGAAAAAATAGCCCTGCTATGTGATAGTATGTGTGACCTGCCTCGCGGTTTTATTGAAAAATTTAATATCAAGGTTGTTTCCGCCAGAGTAATCTATCCCCAGTACGAATACATCGACCGGGTGGATATTCAACCCGAAGAGGTTTATGCCCGTATGCCCCAGGAAATCCCTACAACTGCTATGCCACCGTTACAAGAAATCCAAGAGATCTTTGATAGAATTCGTAGTGAGGGCTTTACTCATGTGCTGGCTGTTCACATCTCTAGCGGGCTCTCGGGAACCTTTCAAGCGGTGAAGCTTATCACCAAAGACATTAAAGACATGAAAGTAGAAGTGATTGATACCAAAACTCTATCCATGGGAACCGGCTGGTTGGTGCTGGACGCTGCCCGCAATATTGCCAATGGATGGAGCTTTGAGAAAACACTGGAAAACCTGAAGAAACTGCAAAATAAAATGCATCTTTATTATGTTATTGAAACCTTGGAATACCTGCGTCGTGGTGGAAGAATCGGGCTGGTTGCCAGCATGCTGGGAGAATTTTTGCATCTGAAACCTATCATCTCGGTTAACTTAGAAGGAAAATATTTTACCTTCTGTAAAGCTAAAGGACGAAAAAAATCCATAGAGAAACTTATTGAACTGGTGGAACAATCCATGAAGGACAAACCCTTTAACCTGGCTATTCTGCATGGAGGTGCCAAAGCGGAATGTGAAGCCATATTAGAAAGACTGCGTAACCTTCCCAATCTCAGGGAAGTAATAACTTCAGATATAAGCCCGGCACTCGGAGTGCACACCGGACCCGGATTGCTCGGTGTATGTTTTCACGAGGTATAGCTGGCGGATGGCGGAAGACAGAAAACGGAGGACGGAATGGTCGTTAGGCGTCTAACTCACTTTTCACCGGTGGTTGCGGCCTTAGGCCTTTAGGGCTTAGTACCTGGTTAATTCAGATGGAAGGATTTCGGAGCGCTATTTTATACAAGCAAATAAATATTAGTAACTTTCTCCGGCAGATTGCTTTTGGTGATTGTAAATTTTTGGTATTTGCCTTATACTATGATTACTAAAATTATCTGGAGTGGAGATAATTGCCGAGAAGAATTATTTGTTTGCTAGTGATAACTATAGTTTTAACCTTTGCCCATTCTACGGCACGGGATGGGGAAAGCATTTCCCCAGTTTTTTATCCTGTAAAACAGGGCTCTAATGAAATTCAGCAAGCTTTTGTGGCCATGGTTAAAGATTTTGCCATCTATTCTTCTCTGCTTGAGGATGTAGATTCCTCTTCAGGATATTTAATCAGCCTGCATGCTAACAATAAAGATGAAGCCATCAGCTTTCTTTCCCCCGGATTTGAGCCCCAGCTGGCTTCAGATATAGTTGAGGCTTATACGCAGTGGATTCCTGGTATAGAAAAGTTGGTAATTGTCCCCTGCGATGGTATCCCTGTTTTAACTCAAGCGGACTATAATGAATGCAGTTTTTATCAAGCAAACCATAGTAGCATTATTTTTCGGCGCTCTTATTCAGGGTGCTACTCGGAACAAGACTCCTATCTTTTCACGGTTCAGCTTTCTTATGTTGACGAATCATGGAAAATTGAAAAGCTTGAACTGCTAGAAAGTTCAGATTAAATCAACCTACACAAGATGCTGTCCTCGCTTCATTCCTCTGCATATAAATCTTGGAACGAACAATGTCTGTCTCTTCATTGCTGAGTCTCTTAAGAACACTAATCTCAGTAGTTTTTTGCAGGTCGATTTCAAAGGGCGGGTGTATTAAATTGTAATCACGATCACATATTACATGCACCGTAGGACGCGTGGAATTAATCCGGGTAACCGATGTAACTAAAGCAATATGTCCCGTGTTAAGACTCAAAAGGCAGCCAACCGGGTATATGGCTATATTCGATGCAAATGCTTCAACAATTTCCGGGTCGTAATAACTATTAGATAGCTTTCTTAGAATGATAAGAGCTTCAGTAGTGGAGTATCCCTTTCGAAAAGGCCGGTCCGAGACTACCGCATCAAAAGTATCAGCAACTGCAACAATTAAGGCGTATTCTAAAATTTGCTTTCGCTCCAACATGCGGGGATATCCAGAACCATCAATCCTTTCATGATGTTGGAAAGCAATATGTGCCACCTTGGTCGGTACTTCCTGGTAAGTTCTTAAAATATTAAAACCGATTTCGGGATGTTTCCTGATTTGTGCACTTTCACTTTCTGTTAGTTGACCACTTTTATTAATAATAGCCGGGTCAATCATAATCATTCCTATATCATGGAGTAAAGCACCTAAGCCGATATCTATCACTTTTCCTTCCGTATATCCCACAGTTATGGCCGTCATCATTGAAAATATTGCTACATTGATTGAATGAAAAAATAAATAATCATCATGGGCTCGAATATCTTCCAATTGAATAAGCAGATTATGGTTGCTTAATATATCATCAAGCAACATGGTTACAACCATTCTTAAACTTTTTAAATCCAAAGATTTTTTAGTGGAATAAGTTTTTATCGAATTGCTCAAGGTGCTTGAAACAGCAGAAAGAACCTGGTTGGAAATTACCTGGGGTATATCAATATCAGCCAACCCGTCTTTGATATAAACCGATTTAAAACCCAATGATTGCAATCTTTCAATGTATGATTCTGAAAGCTGGGAATTCTCAGTTAACAGAGCCCTCCCATCAGACCCGATTACAGTCCTGGCTATTACCATTCCGGGTTCCAATTCATCCGTTGACACCCTTTTCATTAAAGCATCCCCCTCATATAAAAATAAAATACAAGCATACATATCTCTCTTTTCTTGCATTTTCGTAATAAAAACAATTTAAATATTTACATGTACAAATCGTCCCTCCCGTATGAAACTAAGAACTATTTCCTGTTTTACCCCGGTTTCTTGGACCACATCAATAAGGCTAACACCAGGTTATTATTTCTGTTTATATGATTTGGTTCGACATCCTTTGATATAGAATAACCTAAAATAAAAAGTATTACGTCCGCCTATAGACCCAAATTGTCCGGGACTTTTTAACCTTTTAGGATTAGCGTCCTTCCTCAAGACCTTATATTCAAATAAGTTTGTCCTAATTCAACCCCAGGACTTTTATCCATTTCAAGTATATGCAGTGTTCAAAATAGCTAAGGGAGGTAAGCGAAAAATATTCGCTTACCTCCCTCTTACTAAAATATATGAACAGAATTTAAGCATCGGAAGAAACTGCGGAGCAGTTTCAACACACTGCTGCAACAAGGCGGGGGATTAGATCCCAAGCTGTTTTATTAATAGGAACCCGGCCGCTTAAAGAAACAGGGGATATATTTCACCTCGTTATATATGAGCTACTTCGCCCAGTTACTTTATATAAACAACTTTATTAGAGTAAATTATAAAACTGCATAACTCTTTTCGCTATTAATCTTGGGGCTCTTATTTTGGCATTCTATCTTCTGACCGGCAATTTTGGCACGAACAACTTCAGTTTCTTCATAACTTAACCTTCTTTGAATCTTGAATCCCCTTATTTCCTGAAGGTCGAGCTGGAAGGGTTTTTCAATAAAGTTCAGTTCATGGTCCAAGGTCACATAAACCACCGGAGAGAGAGAATTTATTCTGCTAACAGAGGTAACAACAGCAACGTGACCAGTATTGAGACTGACAAGACAACCAATCGGATACATGGCGATGTTAGTGGCAAAGGCTTCAACGACTTCCGAATCAAAGTAAGTATTAACCAACCTTCTTATAATCATCATGGCTTCCGTAGAAGAGTATCCCCGGCGAAAAGGTCGGTCTGAAACAACGGCATCAAAAACATCTGCCACCGCTACTATAGAAGCATTTTCCAGGATTTGTTTTTTGTCCAGTTTTCGTGGATACCCGGAACCATCAAATCTTTCGTGGTGTTGGTAAGCAATATGGGCTACTTTGGTTGGTACTTCCCTATAAGTACGCAAAATATTGAAACCGATTTCCGCATGCTTTTGGATTTCTTCTCTCTCTTCGGCAGTTAGTTCTCTTTCCCGTGCTGAATTAAAGATGGCCGAATCAATCATAATCATACCAATATCATGCAGCAGTGCTCCCAATCCCAAGTCCACAAGCTTTGCTTCCGGATATTCCATACTTAAACCGGTCATCATGGATAGAACAGCTACATTAATGGAGTGAAACAAAAGGTGGTCATCATAGGCTCGAATATCTTCCAGATGGATAATAACATTCCTATTGGTCACTATATCATCCAGTAGCAATGATATCATCTTGCGAAGCTGATTAATATCCAGAGTCTTTCTAGAAGAAAACGTTTTAAATATGCTATTTAGATTGCTGGAAACAGCAGTCAGTACCTGGGCAGAAATAATCTCCGGTATTTCAATATCAGCTAAACCATCTTTAATGTAAACTGAACTGATTCCTAATTGTTGCAATCTCTGTATATAAGCTTCATTCAAGCGCGTATTCTCGGTGAGCAGAGCCCGGCCATCTGCTCCAACTATAGTCCGGGCAATTACCATACCAGATTCCAGTTCTTCCGCAAAAACTCTCTTCATGAGCATTCCTCCTCTGATTTAGGAGTTCTTAATACCGACTTTAGCCTGCATCCTGCTTCTTTAATTCTAGAATAACACAAGCATTTCAATATATCCTCTTACTAAAAGCGCATTTTGAATAGGACTTTGGTGTAAATTTAAAAATATTTCATTAATTCTAAAGGTTATTTTATGTTTTTTATGTGATATATTCTCTTCCGCTTGCTTATTTTTCCATGTACAATTGAGATATATGCTGCCAATTCATAAAATAGCAGTTAATACCTTCAATGCTGGTGACGATATGAAAGCTTCGATATAGAAAGAAGCATTTATAGTCTATTGTTGCAGCTATCCAGCTTGGAAACCAGCTTAAGGAGTAAAGAATGAAGATTATAGTGGATGCCGATGCCTGCCCCAGACCGGTTCTGCAAAGCTGCCTTGAATTAGGTTGCAAGTATGATTTTCCCGTATGGACAGTAGCCAGTTTTAACCACCATATTGACTCTGACCACCACATAGTGGTAGGAAATGCTTCCCAGGAAGCTGATCTTAAGGTAATAAACTTAACCCAACGGGGTGACATAGTTATAACTCAGGACTGGGGACTGGCAGCCATGGTTCTGGGTAAGGGAGCCCGCTGCCTCTCCCCCATTGGCCGTGAATACCGTAATGAAAGCATGGACTTCCTCTTAGAAGAAAGAGAAATCAAGGCTAAACTACGCCGGGCTGGTGGTCGAACAAAAGGCCCCAGAAAGAGAAGCGTCGAAGATAATCTGCGTTTTCAAAGAAGCCTGGAAAATTTGTTGCTTACTGTCCCCCCACACCACCACCTTTAATAGCAACCGCAGGGTGCAACCTTAATTGCGACCTGGCACTGAAGCATGTCTTTATCTGGGTTAAGCAGATATAATTTTGCTTAAGTGCCGGGTTACCTCGAAATACTGTCCCAAACTTCTTCCGGGGTTTTTCCCCGGGCCTCAATAACTGGAGCCACCGTTACAATATCCTGCATCCCCATCAGGTTCTTATCCAGACCTGATATAACCACTGCGTCCACAGGGATATTCCATCCTGAACCAATATCAACCACCAAGCAACCACGAGCTTCAAGATAATCTTTTATCGGAGTCAGATTATCCTCTATCGCAATAACCTTTTCCATTTTCTACACCTCACTATCAAAGTTATAAGTTTGATTCCACTGCAAAAAGTAATAATATGCATCAGCTTGCATAAATATTCCGCTCGCAGTCTCCGCATGGGCAACACCAACGGCTTGTCTCGCGGCTCAAGGGGTACCGCGCTAATCTCCCGTCCTGGTCAGCAACCTTAATAGTGACACCCGCAGGGTGGAACACCAGGAGTACCCGCAGGGTGAAGCGCTCTCGCGACGTCCTGTCGCTCGCCCCCTTTCGCCCCAAAACTTCGCCGGGTGTTGCATCCATGCTTCGCCAACGCTCGCTTTGCATATTTATGCAACCCTATGCAGCAAAAAGAGTTTCTGCAGTAGAGTCAAGTTTTAATTATTATGCTTTATCTATGGGTGGTTTATGTAAACATAATCATTAACAGAAAACTTAACTACTGTTCTTTTCTACCTCTCGTTCTTCAATTTTTATCGCTTGGAGGGGTTAGCTATTTAGCTTTTATATCTACAAATATTCCATTCACTGGTATTCAACTTCTCCAATGAAAAAAACCGCGACATTCGCGGTTTTTTGCTTGCAATGGTGGGCGATGACAGGCTTGAACTGCCGACCCCCTGCTTGTAAGGCAGGTGCTCTCCCAACTGAGCTAATCGCCCTGATTATGGTGACCCCTGGGGGACTCGAACCCCCGTTACCGCCGTGAAAGGGCGGTGTCTTGACCGCTTGACCAAGGGGCCATATGCGCAGATCCAACGACTCTGCTAATTGCGGGATTCCTGCTTTTTACCAGTATCGTCTTCCGACTTCCGACTTCCGCCTTCCGACATTTGTCTTCCGACTTCAGTTATGGTGGGCCTACCAGGACTCGAACCTGGGACCAACCGGTTATGAGCCGGTAGCTCTACCAACTGAGCTATAGGCCCGGAATGCCGGTAAACCCCGCAAGAGTTAGTATATAAAAAATCCTGACAAAGGTCAATAGTAAAACTTATTAGCAGTGGATTTTTTCAAGTAAAAAGCGGTAACTTTAAAAGGGTTACCGCTATATTTTACACTGGCTCCCCGAGTAGGATTCGAACCTACAACCCTCCGGTTAACAGCCGGATGCTCTACCGTTGAGCTATCGAGGAAAATGTCCCAACGAAGACTATTATATAGTTTTCCTAATTTGCTGTCAACCATACTACAAGGCGGAAAGCCCATTTCTTATTCAATATAATCCTTTAGTTTCTTGCTGCGGGAGGGATGCCTGAGCTTACGCAAGGCTTTGGCTTCAATCTGCCGTATGCGTTCTCTGGTAACTCCAAACTCCTGTCCCACCTCTTCCAGGGTGCGAGGACGTCCATCATCCAACCCAAAACGCAAGCGTAATACCTTTTCCTCTCTTTCAGTTAGAGTATTTAGTATTCCATCCAGGTGTTCCCGTAATAAAACAAAAGAGGCTGATTCCTCTGGAGATTCGGCTTCCTCATCAGTAATGAAATCCCCGAGATGACTATCATCTTCTTCTCCAATGGGAGTTTCCAGTGAAACTGGTTCCTGAGCGACTTTCATTATTTCGATGACTCTATCTACAGCTATATCCATTTCCTCCGCAACTTCAGCCGGAGTTGGCTCTCTACCGAGTATTTGCAACAGGCTTCTCTGTACTCGGGACAATTTGTTTATGGTCTCCACCATGTGAACCGGAATCCTAATAGTCCTGGCCTGGTCAGCAATGGCCCTGGTTATGGCCTGCCTTATCCACCAGGTAGCATAGGTACTGAATTTATAACCCTTACGGTAATCGAATTTCTCTACCGCTTTCATGAGTCCCAGGTTTCCTTCCTGAATTAAATCCAGGAAAAGCATGCCCCGTCCAACATAGCGTTTGGCAATGCTTACTACCAGGCGAAGATTGGCCTCAACCAGTTGTCTCTTAGCTTCCTCGTCACCCTCCTCTATCCTTTGGGCCAGATCGATCTCCTGAGCAGCAATGAGCAAGGGTACTCGACCGATTTCCTTTAGATACATCCTGACCGGGTCATCTATTTCAATTCCATCGGGAATGACTACCTCTTCCGTCTCGATACTCTCGTTTTCTTCATCAAGTTCAGCATCCTGTTCAGATCCTATTACTATCCCCAGAGTCTGAAGATGCTCAAAAATATCATCTATTTGATCTGCTTCCAGGTTGAAGCTTTGCAATTCCTCTGTTATCTCTTCATAGCTGAGACTTTTTTTCTTTTTTCCTTTTTCCGCTAGATTCACTACGGCTTCTGCTAATTTCCTGTCCAGTTTCATCTTTTCCCCCCTTCCTGGATATCATTTAGAAAGCTATTTAAATTAAGAATAAATCTAAGAAAACTATAAAAGTTCCCTTCACTGTCTAAATCTTTGAGCCGGTAAAATTGGTTTTTCCAGGCTAATTCTTCTTCTTTTCTTTCCACCTGACGAATAAATCGCTTGATTTCCATATCCCCGGGTAGGGATTCTTCTTCCATCAAAAGAGCCATACGGGCAAAAGCAGAACCAAATCCTTGCTGGTTGGCCAGTAAGCCTAATCGCTCCAAACGACCATCGTGGTTATTGTCCTTTAACTTTTCATATATTCCCGCCAGGACTCTTAAATCTCCTTCTTCCAAAAATTCCAATCCAATCCGGCTCTTTATATATTCGAAAAGCTCCGGTTTTTTAAACATAGCGGCCAGTATTCTCTCATTAATCCCATAATTGACGTATTTTATATTATCTCTTATTATCTTGCTTTTATTCCTTTTTATACCTGATATGTCCCGTTCCCGCTTTTTTAATTCCCGGTAGACAATGTTTTCTTCTATCTTCAGTTTGCGGGCCAGTACTTTAATATAATAGTCCTTTTCCAGTTCACTGTTTAATTGCCCTATATCCTCTCTCAAGTAATTTATGGCTCCAATCTGGCTTTCCAAGTTTAGCTCTTTTTTCTGGCTTAGATATCTGTTTATCTTAAATTCTATGTTGCTAAGCTTATTATTCTGTATATAACGCAACAATTCCTCTTTTCCATGTTTTTCTATATAATCATCTGGATCCTCTCCCATCGGAAGACTTACCACAGACATTTTAAGTCCTTCATTCCCCATAATTTCGAGTGCTCTAATGGTTTCTCTTTGCCCGGCTTCATCTCCATCATAAAGCAATAGTACTTTTTCGCAATATCGTTTCAGAAGTCTTGCCTGCTCCGAAGTTAGGGCCGTTCCCATAGTAGCTACTACATTATTAATACCTAATTGCTGCAATTTAATACAGTCCATGTAGCCTTCCACGATGATGGCCTCATTGGCCTGGCGTATGGAATCCCGAGCCTGGAACAAGCCATAGAGTACTTTACGCTTGGAAAATAGCTCTGTTTCCGGTGTATTCAGGTACTTGGGAAGGCTATCATCCAGCACTCTTCCACCCAACCCCACGATATCCCCGTTATAATGCGTAATGGGAAATACCAGACGCCGGCGCAACAAATCATAAAAGCTATTTCTGTTTTCACTACGCTTTATTAATCCGGATAATTTCAGGTATTCCTGAGAATATCCTTTTTTTAAAAGATGTTCCTCCAACCTGGTCCAACCATCCGGGGCATAGCCCAAGCGGTATTTTCTTATGGTTTCGGCTTCAATTCCCCTCCTGCTCAGGTATTCCCGGGCTTCCTGGCCTGCTTTGCCGGCCAGAACCTGCTGGTAGAATTCAACCGCGGCCTGGTTCAGCTCAATTACTGGTTTTCTATGATCAGTCTGTTTTCCAGACCGGGATTCTATTAGCTTAATTCCAGCCTTTTCGGCCAAATACTCCAATGCTTCTCTAAATTCCAGCCCGTCTCTTTTCATTACAAAGGAAAAAATGTCCCCACCTGCATGACAGCCAAAACAATAGAACATATTTTTATCTGGAGTTACGCAAAACGATGCTGTTTTTTCCTGGTGGAAGGGGCATAATCCCCAATAACGGTTACCTTTTCGACTCAGGTTAACACTTTCAGACACAATTTCTACAATATCCAGTCGGTTTAGTATTTCTTCCAGTACCTGATCGTCATATGTTGCCAATGTCTTCACCTACTATTCTCTTTTGAGTTCTAAAATCCTGCTAAATATTCGAAATTTGTCATTTTTCTAATGATTCAAAAATACCCCAACCAATGCCTGCCATCTACTTATAGAGTTAAAAAACCTTTAAAAGTTTCCCGGCATCAGGTACCAGGGATTGTGGTATATATATGTCCTGAAAAAGTGAGATACAATAGGCATCGCTCATTCCGGATATATAGTCAGCCACCGCCCTCTCTATTCCTTCCCTATCAGCTATCTCCAGGTATAGGGGGGTCATTATTTCCGGATGCTGACAATAGTATTTAAATAATAGCTCGATAATAAAGATCGCTCTACTACGCTCAGCCTGACATACCGGACCCCGGTAAATCTCCTTAAACATAAAATCACGCAGCCCTCTCAGGGCATTTTCTATCCGGGGACTGGGCATAACCTGGGGATGACCCCCCCCCAAAATAAGCTGGCGCGAATACTTGATTGTATCCGTTACCAGGGTAGCAATCCTTTGGCTGTGGGTATAACCCAAAATATTTAGATAATCGGCAGGAATATCCTCGATTCTAAGCAGGCCTGCTCTTATGGAGTCATCAATATCGTGTTGTACATAGGCAATCTTATCACTAAGGCGAATAGTCTGGCCTTCCAGGGTATAGGATCGGCTTTCGCTCTGGCCATAACCGCTATGGTGCAGAACTCCATCCAATACTTCATGGCTTAAATTCAAACCATTACGGCCCTTATGCTGTTCCACCCTGGTTAAAACCCGAATGCTGTTTTCGTTGTGTCGAAATCCCCCGGCCAGCAATTGATCAAGGACTTGTTCTCCGGCATGAGCAAAGGGGGTATGCCCAAGATCATGGGCCAGAGCCATAGCTTCAATCAGATCCAGGTTAAGGTTTAAACCGGCACCAATTGTTTTTGCTATCTGGTTTACTTCCAGCGTATGCGTTAACCTGCTCCTATAATGATCCCCCGGGGGGGCTATGAATACCTGGGTTTTATGTTTTAAACGGCGAAAAGATTTAGAATGAACCACCCGGTCACGGTCCAGCATGAAGCATGTACGAACCGGATCGGGTTCTTCTTCTATCTCCCGCCCCCTCGACTTGCTGGATAGACTGGCTGCTTTATCAAGCATAGCGTTTTCTCTGGCTTCTATTTCTTCCCGGATGCTCATGCGCCTCACCCCTTTGTTTTATACGTAAAGAAAAAATCCTCGGGCTTGAGGCTCAAGGATTAAAAACTTTTCCGTTTCAAGATAAAACATAAGAACTATCGTATCCTCAAATCCCTGGTAGCCATGGCTACTTCCCATATTCTTTTCCCCAGTATGCGGCTGCGGTTTATAGCGTTATCATCCTCATTGGCCGGACGTTGTCCAGCTCCTCCCATATGACCACAATCATCTTCATGAAAGCCATCTCCTACAACAATCATTCCCTGTACCAACATCATATCCTGAATAGCTCGCAGGGTAGTTTCTTGTCCTCCAAAACGTGAAGCACCTACCGCAATTGCCCCACCCACCACATTTAAAAGCTTCTTATCCGCTCGCAAAGAGCGGCCTTTATCCCAGAAAGCTTTGAGTTGGGCGGAAGCCGTTCCAAAATAGACCGGACTGCCCACTATCAAGCCCTCAGCCTGAGAAATCATAGTAAAGGCCCGGGCTAATTCTTTTCCTTCCAAACATTTTCCGGCACAAGGCGAAGAGCAAGCTATACAGAAAGGATTCTTCTGGTCTTTCATTATTTGCTGGCAATGAAGTATACGGGTACTTGCTCCCATCTTCTTGCATGTATCTAAAGCCTCTTTTAATAGAAAGGCGGTATTGCCATTCTTATGAGGGCTGCCGTTGATTCCAACAATTAGGGGACGTGACATTCTTTCACCTCCATTTTAGTTTATATACTACAGTAGATATGCTTAATCCTTCATTTTATTTCTAAAATTTTAAGCATCGGAAGAAACTGCATAAGCAGTTTCAACACGGTGCTGCAACGATTCGGGGGATTAGAACCCACCCCTGTTTTGTTAATAGGAACCCGGCCACTTCTTAAAGAAGCGGGGATATATTTCATCTCGTTATTCCTCCGGAAGATTCATCATCTCGCCCAAGTACCAAATTTTCTATATCGTCAGTCTTTTTTCCTACATTTTTCAAAAAGGTATTCTTTATACTTTCTTTTAGAGTATAATTAGAGGAAATTATTTCTTAAGCATCGGAAGAAACTGCGAAGCAGTTTCAACACAGCGCTGCAACGAGGCGGGGGATTAGAACCCACCGCATGTTTTGTTAATAGGAACCCGGCCACTTCTTAAAGAAGCGGGGGAAATATTTCACCTCGTTATAATGGTGGTATTATGAGCAATCAATCTCCTTTTATACAAATAAATACTCGAAATGATGGCTGGATAATAAAACTCTTACAGCCTGCCGTGGGAAAGGACCTCCTGGAAGAGTATTTGGCAGATATGGGCTTAAAGCTTCAATCGCAAATGATGGATAAAATACTGGCTGCTCCTGCTGGTACCGACTTTCATATCAAACGTGGTTCCGATATATTGACGGAAATCAGAACTTGGGCAGAAAACTTGCCCTTTGAGATTACGGTTTCTTCAGATAAGATGAAAGTCTTTCTTACCTTAAATCCACGATTGCCCATAAAACCACGCCGTCAAGATCTGTTAGCAGCACTCAACAATATGGGGATAAACTACGGAATTGATGAGAGCAGCATAGACCACGCCATCAATAATACCGGGCAAACTATGGTGGTAGCGCAAGGGAAATATCCCGTTCCCGGCAAGAATGGATCCGTTCAATATCTTTATCATAAGCCAATTATTAAACCTGTTTTAGATGAAAGCGGTCAAGTCGACTATTATGAACTGGGCTTTATTATACCCATAGAAGCTGGTACTTTACTGGCCAAGAGAAAGGCCGCTACCGAAGGCGAAGCGGGTATAAATGTCTTCGGTGAACCCATTCCCGCCAAAGCAGGACGCAACTATAAATTCAATGTGGGCAAAGGCATAATAACCACCGAAGATAAAGCCATTGCTGAATTTGATGGAGCCCTGGCCTGGATAAACGATAAGATTGTCGTTACCAAAATGCTGGCTATAAAAGGCGATATTGATTTTTCTATAGGCAATATTTGCTTCCCGGGAAAAGTCCTGATCGAGGGAAGTGTAAAAGATGGTTTTGCGGTCGAAGCTGAAGATGATATTGAAGTCAGGGGGGGTATTGAAGCAACGCGGGTTATCTCCCGCCATGGATCGGTTTTTGTTAAAAACGGTATTATAGGAGGAGGCAAGGCCCAGGTTAAGGCCGGCAAGAATGTTGAGGCCCGTTTTATTCAAGAAGCCACGATAGAAGCCGGGCAGAATATCGTTATTAATGAATATACTGTCCGTTCTAACCTGAAAGCTGGTGATGCCGTTCTTATACAGGGCCGCCGGGGAATAATCCTGGGAAAGAATATTATTACTGCCCGAACCAGGATCAAGGCCTCTAAAGTTATAAACTGCCCCGCCCTGGACCTCCGGGTGGAAGGAATTGAGCGCAAGCAATTTTACGAACAGATAAAAGAGTTGAATTCCCATATTAATCAGCTAGATACGGAGTTGAAAAAAATAGCCGAGCAAATCCGCTATTTACGCGACAAGTCTTCCGAGCAGAACTCTTTGCAGCAATTGCAAGAATTATTTCCTCAATATATGGATATGAATGAAGAATTAGATTGCCTCTATGAGGAAAGAAGGTCTCTGGTCAATATGCTTAAAAGTACCCGCGGAGAAGGGATGATCGAAATATGCGGTGGCCTGGAAACGGGCATGACTTTTGGCATAAAAGAGGACTTTATTAAACTTAAGCAACAAGCTAAGAACCTTCGTATGTACTATGACCCTGATAAAAAACGCATAATCATCCTGGATTAATTTAAGGTTGACAGGGGGACGGGGTTGTTGACACACGATATGTCAACAACCCCGTCCCCCTGTCAATTCTTATGCAACAAAGGGGTTTTCTATTTATTCAGCAAGCTGGCCTGGGCGGCTGCTAAGCGAGCCACCGGAATCCGATAAGGCGAACAGCTCACATAATCCAATCCTACTATATGACAGAACTCGATCGAACTGGGTTCGCCGCCGTGTTCCCCGCAGATACCCATTAGTATATCTTTCTTCACGCTACGGGCCTTTTCCACTGCTAGGCGCATTAGACTTCCCACCCCCTTGCGATCCAGCACCGCAAAAGGATTATCCTTGATAATCTTTTTCTCCAGATATATGGGAATAAATTTGCCTTCAGCATCATCGCGGCTAAAACCAAAAGTTGTCTGGGTCAGGTCATTGGTCCCAAAAGAGAAGAACTCGGCTTCACGGGCTATTTCATCCGCCATAATGCAGGCCCGGGGAAGCTCCAACATGGTTCCCACCGCAAAGTCCAGTTCACAGTTGTTTTCCTTTTTTACCTGCGCGTAAACATCCATTATTTCTGCTTTTAAAAGGGACAGCTCGGCCATATCCATTACCAGAGGTATCTCTACTTCAGTAAAGCAGTCAATTCCCTCCTTTTGGAGCTGTACCATGGCCTCAAAAATAGCTCTGGCCTGCATCCGGTAAATCTCGGGATAGGTAAGTCCCAGTCTACATCCCCGGTGCCCCAGCATGGGGTTGGCCTCGGAAAGGCTATGTATTTTCTTTAGCAATTCTTCCTTTTCCAGCAGTTCTTTACCTTTTACCTGTTGGTGTTTCATCTCTGCTATCTCCAACAAGAGGGTTTCCGGGTGGGGAAGAAACTCGTGCAAGGGGGGGTCTAAAAGACGAATAGTAACCGGTTGGGGAGCCATAGCTTTTAATATTCCATAGAAATCATCTCGCTGGAAGGGTAAAATTTGCCTCAGAGCGTCTTTTCTATCTTCCAGGTTCTCAGCCAGTATCATCTGTTGAACAATGGGAAGCCGTTCCGCTGCCATAAACATATGCTCGGTCCGGCATAAACCTATTCCTTCAGCTCCAAATTCGCGGGCTCGGGCCGCATCCTGAGGAGTATCGGCATTAGCCCTTATAGCTAATTTTTTTACTTGATTGGCCCATTGCAAGAGTAGTGCAAATTCATCGGAAAGGGTAGGTTCTATCATGGGCACTTCACCCAGCATTACATTGCCGCTAGCCCCATCAATGGTGATTACATCACCTTCTTTAACTACTATCCCATTAACCATAAATTGCCGGTTTTCATTATCAATCTTTATGGCTTCACAACCACAAACACAGGGTTTGCCCATTCCCCGGGCTACTACCGCGGCATGAGAAGTCATTCCTCCTCGCGCGGTAAGGACTCCCTGAGCATATATGATTCCATGAATATCGTCTGGTGTGGTCTCACTTCTAACCAAAACGACCTTTTCGCCCGCTCCCCCCATTTTCTCCGCCAGGTCCGCATCAAAGAGAACTTTACCACAAGCAGCACCAGGTGAAGCAGGCAGCCCTTTGGCGATAGCATCCAATTTCACGCTCTGGTCAATCTGCCGGTGCAACAACTGGTTGATTTGCTCGGCATCAACTCTCAACAGGGCTTCTTCCACCGAGATCAAACCTTCGTTCACCATTTCCACCGCTATCTTTACGGAAGCCCGAGCCGTACGTTTTCCGCTTCTGGTTTGCAGCATGTATAGTTTACCCCTTTCCACGGTAAACTCAATATCCTGCATATCACGATAATGTGTTTCTAGTTTTTGGCATGTATCCAAAAACTGCTGGAAAACCCCGGGTAATTCTTCTTTAAGACGATCAATAGGGGTAGGAGTTCTTATACCCGCTACCACATCTTCGCCTTGAGCATTAACCAGGAACTCACCATATAGTTCCCGCTCCCCGGTGGAGGGATTACGAGTAAAAGCTACACCGGTTCCGCAATCCAATCCCATATTGCCAAAGGCCATACACTGGACATTTACTGCGGTTCCCAGTTCATCGTCAATTTTGTTTAAGCGCCGGTATACTATAGCTCTCTGGTTGTTCCAGGAATCAAATACCGCCTGAATAGCCATGGTTAATTGCTCCCGCACATCCTGAGGAAAGGCAAATCCCTTCTCTTGCTGAACTATCTCCTTGTATTCTTCAATAATATTCTGGAGTTCACCGGCTGGAATTTCATAGTCAAAAATAAGGGCCAGTTTCCTTTTGTGTTTTTCCATCACTTCATCAAACCTGGCATGTTCCACTCCCAGAACCACATTACTGAACATCTGGATAAAACGCCGGTAACAATCATAAGCAAAACGACTGTCCCCGGTTAAGCTGGCCAAACCCTGAACTGATTCATCATTCAAACCCAGGTTGAGAATAGTATCCATCATTCCAGGCATGGATACCGCTGCCCCTGATCTTACTGAAACCAGTAAAGGGTTATTCTTCTCCCCAAAAGATTTGCCACTATCTAATTCTAATCTTTCCAAAGCTATAAAGACTTGTTCCAGGACACCATCAGGAAATTTTTGGCCCGAAGCCAGGTATTCATTACAGGCTTCAGTGGTTATAGTAAAGCCAGCTGGAACCGGCAGCCCAATCAAGGTCATTTCAGCCAGGTTAGCGCCTTTGCCGCCCAGTAACTGTCGCATATTGGAATTACCTTCTTCAAATAAATAGACATATTTCTTAGACATGGCTTAACCTCCTATAATAAATCTCCATAATCTTACTGGCCGTTTCCTCCACTGCCCGGTTGGTTACATCTATAACTGGACATCCCAGCCGCTTCATTATTTCCTGGGCATATTCCATTTCCTCCAAAATGCGCTCCAGATTGGCATAACTAGCCTGACCTTTAAGCCCCAGGGTTTTTAATCGTTCGGTGCGAATCTGATTCAATTGCTCCGGGTTAATTACCAAACCGATTACTTTTCCCTTTTCTACTTGAAAAATCTCTTCCGGCGGTGCTACCTCAGGAACCAGAGGCACATTGGCCACCTTTATTCTTTTATGAGCCAGGTACATGGAAAGCGGGGTTTTGGAAGTACGGGAAACTCCTACCAGAACAATATCCGCCTGCATTACTCCCCGGGGATCTTTACCATCATCATAGCGCACCGCAAATTCTACCGCTTCCACCCGCCGGTAATACATTTCATCGACTTTGCGCAACAAGCCCGGTTCCCGGCGGGGCTCGATATCACTAACACTCTTGAGAGCCTCTATTACCGGACCCAAAACATCAACACAAATCACGCCTTTTTTCCGGGCCTCAATCTGTAAGAATTCGGCCAATTCGTTAATCACCAGGGTATAGGCAATGATAAAATTGCTGGCTGCGGCTTGATTAATTATTTCCTCCAGGGTTTCGGTATCAGATATATTAGGGACCTGTCTTATTTCCATATTACCGGAATTAAACTGACTGGCAGCTGCACGAACCACCATTTCAGCTGTTTCCCCTATCGAATCCGATACTATAAAAACCCCAGGCAAGTGATTGTTCAAAGTTTAAACCTCCTTGGTTTTATTTGCTGCCAGATCCAGGAAAAGCCTGGCGATATTGGTTTTACTGATTTTTCCTACTACTTCTAATTTTTCTTCTTCATCTTCAACCCGGTTCTTTACCACCGGGAGGCTATCCACTTCATGTTCTACTATTTTTTTAATGGCCGCTACCACGGTTTCCTCCAGAGTAGCGGTTACTATATTGGGCATTCGGGTCATGATTATGCTCACCGGGACTTTATGAATATCTGCCTGGCCAATGGTGGTTTTTAGAAAATCTTTTCTTGATACTATTCCCGAAAGGTACTTGTTTTCGTCCACCACAAATATGCTGCCGGTATCTTCAATAAACAAGGTAACAATAGCATCATAAATACTGCAGGACTCTTTCATTATTACCGGCAGGGATTGAATGTCTTTGACCCGGTACTGATTTAATACCCGGCGTATAGCACTCTCTACCCCTTCACTCTTAAAAGTGTAGCCCACCCGAGGTTTGGCTTCCAGATACCCGGACATGGTCAAGACAGCTAAATCAGGACGTAATGCCGCCCGGGTAACATTGAGCATTTCGGCAATATTTTCCCCGGTTATCGGTTCATGTTTTTTGACTATCTCCAGAATTTTTTCCTGCCTATCATTAAGCTGGATAGGATTCACCACCCAATTATGCTATACTTTTTTGCTTTAATTTCTCTAATTATATATACTATATGGATTAAAAAAATCCTGTTGTCCCCAAAAATTTTCTTTAAGCATCGGATGAAACTGCTAAAGTAGTATCATCACAGCGCTGCAACGGGCGGGAGATTAGAACCCGCCGCCTGTTTTGTTAAAGGAGCCCGTACGCTTAGCGGGGGATATGTTTTACCTTGTTAAACAATTTTGCTGAAATCTGCCATGGAATTAAACAAATTGGCAATCGATTTTAGAATCCCTAAGCGAGCGGCTTTGAGCTTCTCATCCTCAACCATCACCATTACGGCCGTAAAGAACTGGTCTACATCCGCTCTGAGTGCAGCGAGAAGTTCCAGGGCCCGGGTATAGTCTTGGGCTTTCAGAGATGTTTTAATCTCCTGCTGGAGCCCAGGCAGTTTCCGGTACAAGTTCTTTTCGCTTTCATCCAGCAATACATCCGGATCAATTTCTTCACTTTCCCATTTCCGCGATAGATTATGGACCCGATTGTAAACTACCATAAAATCCTCAAATACCGGTGATTTTTTAAATTCTTGCAACTTAAAGGCCCGGTTATAAGTTTCAAATAAATCAAAAGGAGGCCGGGACAGAGCAGCGTCAAGTACATCATAAGAAATCCCGCTATCCAGCAATACGCCTCGCATCCTCTGGTAAACAAAATCCAGGAGTTCTTTAACACTGACTTCCCTGCTCTTTTCCAGATCAATATCCTTATATCCCAGATACGCCTGCTCAAAAACCAGCTTCAAATCTATACTTAGCTTTTTGTCTAGAATGATATTCACTAATCCCAGGGCCTGCCGGCGCAAGGCATAAGGATCTTGTGAACCGCTGGGCTTTATCCCGATGGAGAAAAAACCCATCAGATTATCCGCTTTTTCCGCCAGGCTGAGAACTATGCCGCCTGCGCTGGAAGGCAGCTTATCACCGGCAAAACGGGGCAGGTAATGCTCAAAAATGGCCTCTGCCACCTCTAGCTCCTCCGCACTTCCGGCTGCATAATAACGGCCCATAATGCCCTGCAGTTCAGGAAACTCATAAACCATACTGCTCATAAGGTCAGCCTTGCAGAGTAAAGCAGAGCGCTGCAATTCTTCCGGCTGGCCTAGTCCCGTTTCCTGCCCAATGAAGAGAGCCAACTTCTGCAGGCGTAGGGCCTTGTCGGCCAGGGTTCCCAAGCGTTCATGAAAAAGAACATCTTTCAGTTTAGTGCTCATTTCCTCCAGGGATTTCCTGCTATCTTCCTTCCAGAAAAAGAGCGCATCTTCCAGCCGGGCTTTTAAAACCCGTTCGTTTCCCGCTCTAACGAGATCCAGGCAATAGTCAGTTCCGTTCCTCACTCCGACAAAACCGGGCAAAAGCCGACCTTCATTATTATAAACGGGGAAGTAGCGCTGGTGTTCAATCATGGAGGTAGTTAAGACCTCAGGTGGAACATCCAGATAGGAGGGAGAAAATTCGCCATAAAAAGCGGTAGGGAATTCCACCAGAAATACAACTTCCTCCAGCAACTCTTCATTATCCATGGCTTTACCGCCAGCTTCGCCAGCTACCTCTTGCACCTGCTGCCAGATCATCTTTTTTCTTTCGGCCTGATCCAATATGACATAGTGCTCGCGCAAGATCCGAAAATAATCGTCAATACTCGCTACCGGCAAGGCTCCTGTAGAGAGGAAGCGGTGCCCATAGGTATAATTAGCACTTTTTATATTTTCTATGTTGAATTCCAGATTTTTATCCCCCAATATAGCCAAAAGCCAACGAATAGGACGGGCAAAGCGAGTCTGATAATAGGACCAGGTCATGGATTTGGGGAAGGAAAGGGAATGAATCACTTTTAAGAGCAAGCCAGGCAAAATTTGCTCCGCTGCCTGTCCTTTTTCTTTTTTGATCGCAAAAAGATACTCTACACCGCCTACTTCCCGTATCTGCAATTCACGGAAATCAACTCCCTGGCTGCGGGCAAACCCCAGCCCTGCTTTGCTGGGATTCCCATTGGCATCAAAAGCAATACTTTTTTTCGGTCCTCTATTTTCCAAAAATGAATCTTCCTGCTCTTCACTTATTTCCTTCACCCAGAGGCAAAGCCGGCGAGGTGTTCCCCAAGTCAAGACTTCCCCGCAGCTCAGACGAGCCTCAGCCAGATTTTTCTGAGCTAGATCTTTCAAATCCTTTAATACTCGGGGCATATAAGCAGAAGGCATTTCCTCCACCCCGATTTCCAGCAGTAGATCTTGCGCCAATTAGAGCACCTCCTCTTCAATGATTAATTGCTTTCTAAGGTTTTCATCCTTTAACAAAGGGTAATTAAGCCTTTTCCTCTGCTCCAGGTATTCCCGGGCTACCATCCGGGCCAGATTACGCACCCGGCCTATATAAGCAGTGCGCTCGGTCACGCTGATAGCTCCCCGGGCATCGAGAAGGTTGAAAAGGTGAGAACACTTTAAAACATAGTCATAAGCCGGTTGAACCAATTGCCGCTCGGCCACTCTTATAGCCTCTTCTTCACAGATATTAAACATGCTGGTCAAAGCCCCGACATCGGCGGCCTCAAAATTATAGTGGGAATAATCCACTTCAGCCTGATGGTGAACATCCGCATAACTAATGCCATCAACCCATTCAATATCAAAAACGCTCTCTTTATTCTGAATATACATAGCTATACGTTCAATACCATAGGTTATCTCCGCTGAAACCGGCAAGCAGTCAAAGCCCCCGCACTGCTGGAAATATGTGAACTGGGTAATCTCCATACCATCCAGCCAAATCTCCCAACCCAGACCCCAGGCTCCCAGAGTAGGCGATTCCCAATTATCTTCCACCAACCGGATATCATGCTTTTCCGGTTCAATTCCCAGATCACGCAGGCTGGCCAGGTAGAGATCAATCACATTATCCGGGGAGGGTTTGAGAATAACCTGGTACTGATAATAATGCTGCAGGCGGTTGGGGTTTTCCCCATACCTCCCGTCAGTGGGACGGCGTGAGGGCTCAACATAAGCCACCTTCCAGGGCTCCGGCCCCAGAGCTCGCAGAAAGGTTGCCGGATTCATGGTTCCGGCTCCTTTTTCTACATCATAGGGCTGTTGAATTATGCAAGCCTGTTGGCCCCAAAAATTGTGCAAGCGCAGAATCAGCTCTTGAAAATTCATGGGTTTACTCCTCCTTAAAAAATATATAGAAATAGAAAAACCCGTCCCCTGAACAGGGACGGGATAACCCGCGGTTCCACCCTGATTGGCTTAATGCCCACCTTAAGTATTCAGGCTTTACTAACCTTATAGGCGTTCCTCCTGACAGCTCCCAAGCGCCTTCGAAAAGCTCGCCTGCCGGTTCCCAGCAATCCCGGCTCTCTTAAAAGCTACCCTTTTCTACTCCTCTTTTTCATCGCCCTTTTATGAAATTCATTATAACGAGGTAAAATATATCCCCCGCCTCGTTGTAGTTCTGTGTTGAAACTGCTCCGCAGTTTCATCCGATGCTTAAAGTTTACCCGAGCCCTAAGACCTTGTCAATTGGTCGTCAGACATCGAGCATCAGGAGGGGATTATTGCAATGGAGTCACTATTCAATCACCTATTAATTTACTTTTCATCGGCGGTTGTGTCTTTAGGATATAAGGGGTAGTTCTATTTGACTTCATATTATCCACTAAAACTAAGCACTATTCCAAAGAATGTCCCTTGGATACGGTTTATCTGGCCTATTTGTTAACCTTTTGCTTCCTTTTCACATAAGTTAAATTAGCATCAGAAAGGAGGCGAAATAATTGACAACCTATATCACTCTGGGAAGCCGGGTATTAAGACGAGGCGATGAAGGTACGGATGTCGAGCTTTTGCAGAACCTGCTCAAAATCTTACCCGATCCCATTGGTTCAGGTATAAAAGAAAAAGGGGTATTCGGTAAAGAAACAGAAAACGCGGTAAAAAAATTTCAAAAGTATTTCAGTCTGGCCATAGATGGAATTGTGGGAGCCAACACCTTTCTTTTTTTAGGCGTACCCACTGCTTCTTATATCCCCCCTGGAGGCAATCTATTTGGAGCCCGTATTTTGAAAAAAGGTAGTTATGGCTATGACGTTTGGGTCCTACAAAATCGACTGGCCACCACCGCCAAAAAATTTGCCGATACTCTGGGGCAGCCGGCAAACAAAAATTTTGACAGTAATACGGAATCTGCCGTAAAGATGTTCCAGCGCGATGTACACCTGGAAGGCGATGGCATAGTAGGCCCCCAAACAGTTTACCAGTTGTATAATTATGCTACCATGGGGGCACGAATCCTGCAAAAAGGCCGCTGGGACCGCAACCAGGGGTATGATGTATACTGGTTGCAAAGAAACTTGCAAGAGCTGGGCTACTACCAGGGAAAGCTGGATGGTAAATTCGGTTCTCAAACCGAAGCGGCGGTCAAAAAACTGCAGGAAGCCTCGGGCATAAAGGTCGATGGCATTGTGGGTGCCAATACTTTTTATCACCTGGCTAGCTGTTGATAGGGCTTACTTCTCCTGAGGTTCAGGAACTAAAAACGCGATTCGTAGTTCAAGAGAACTGTCAAGGGGACGGTTCGAAACCACTGAAAAAGTATCCTTTTTAAGCCGCCTGGGCGGCAACCCAGTCACAATCTGGTCGGTTAACCACTAACGGAGATAATAACTTCAAAATGAGAACATGTAAACCATTTAAGGCGGATACCAGCTTGGCTATCCGCTTTAAATTTACCGACAGGGCTGTTAATTTGGCCTGAATGCGGATACTTCGTAGACCGTAGCCTTTGGCCCGGTCCAATCCGTGGAATCTTTTTAGTTCTGCATTCTTGGGTTCGATCTTCGCTCGCTTTCGGTATTCCTCAACGAAATCCGGGGTTTTAGCTCTTTGGCTGTATTCATATAACTCAGGGGTATTTATGCTGATGGTCATTAACTTGGCTATACGTTTACTTTTACCTATGCATTCACTTCGTCGAGGACAATTGCGACAGAGCTCACGTTCAAAAGTGTAATCCAGGTACTTTTGTTTTTTGCCATTCCGTTCACGGGTCTTGGATTTTACTTTCACCGTTTCATTTCCCATTACACAAAACCATTGGTCACTGTCCTTGTTATAACTA
>Ga0334890_1000819_pt1 | contig 49388 bp, 35 predicted proteins | sample GraSluR1_MG_3_FD_207220 | JGI IMG/M metagenome (GOLD analysis project Ga0334890, IMG submission 207220) | Sludge microbial communities from methane-producing bioreactor in Wageningen University, Netherlands - Granular Sludge_31_08-R1 | ecosystem: Engineered > Bioreactor > Anaerobic >... | reverse complement strand
CGGCCCTTCCCCCGCAAGCGAGGGAAGGGAGAAAGGACTGCTCTTGAAGTCCCTCCCCGCCTGCGGGGAGGGATTTAGGGTGGGGTTGCAGGCCTTTTCGAACGGCCTCTCAGTCCGTCACTGAGAGACTAGCGAACAATCGGCCAGACGGCAAACAATCAGGCGCATGGTTGTAGGGGCAGGTTTCTAGAACGTGTTATGAACTCCGCACGCTCGGCGTAGCGTGCAGGGCACGGCGCATGGGTAGCGCCCTGACCCCACCCTGTAATCCCTCCCCGCCAGCGGGGAGGCTCCTGCACTTGAACATCCTCAGTGGTGCCGCACCACTAATCCCTCCCCGCCAGCGGGGAGGCTCCCCTTTCCCTGCTTGCGGGGAAAGGGGCCGGGGGATAGGGGTTGAAAAGTGCATAACACGCTCTAGACCCGCCCCCACAACGGGTGCAGCAGAGCAGCACCCCTACGACGGGCGCAGGCGCTCCGCAGCTAGACTTCCGAAGTTTCCGAAAACTTCGGAAGTCTCTTTCCGCGCAACGCCCCTGTCCGGCAAAGCCAGAGACGCTACGCCAGCCGGTCAAAGCCCGCCTCTCTAGCCCGGCTGGAGAGGGGATTGAAGGGGTGAGGCGTCATGGGTGTATCAGCGCACGCGGCGCACCCACAGGTCTTTCAGCGCGATTTTGGTCACGTCCGGCGCTTCAAGGAAGGCCATCAGCAGCCGCGAGAAGGCCGCGCCATCCTCCAGCATGGGGAAGTGGCGCGTTCCGGCCAGCGACATCACGCCGAAGGTGCCGCGCCCGTCGGTCAGCGCAGCGAGCATCCTCTCCGCCGGAGCCGGAAACAGCGAGTCTTTGTCGCCGTAGACCAGCACGGCGGGCATGGTCAGCGCGCGCAGATCGCGCAGCGTGTCCACCAGGGCAAAGGCCTCCAGGCTGGCGGCGAAGGCCAGCGGGTCGGCCTTCTCCACCTCGGCGCGCAGCTTGTCCTGATCCGGCCCGGCCTCGACGTGCTGCTTGAGCAGTTCCAGCCGGTCGTGTGTGGCCAGGTGTGCCTTGAGCGGGTTCGGGTGCGGCGCGGGCGGCGTGGGGGCGCTGCTGGCAGGGGCGTCCGCCGCAGGCGGAGCCGGGGGTGCGCCGTTGAGGGCGGGCCTGGCGGGGACGGCAGCCAGGCGCGCCTCGCCAATGGCGCGCGCCGTCTGTTCGAGCGACGCCTGCAAACCCGCCCCGCCATCGCCAGGAGGTGCGGGTGGCGGTTCTGGTGCGGGCGGAGGCGCAGCGGAGGCGGCAGGAGCGGCGGGCGGCGAAGCGTCAGCCGGGGCGGGGTCGGGGGAATGCTCCGGCAGCTCGAACAGCGGCGGGCAGACGGTCAGCAGGCGCGGCACGCGGTCGGCGTGCTTGACGGACAGGTGCGCCGCGATTGCCGCGCCCAGGTCGTGCCCAACCAGCGCCGCCTTGACGATCCCCAGCCGGCCCATGAAGCCGGCCACCAACTCTACCTGCGCCGCGAAATCGTAGCGCGCCGGGTTGCGCGCGGAGTCGCCGAAGCCCCACAGGTCGAGCGCATAGACGCGGTACTTCATGCTGAGGTGTTGCATGGCCGGCACCCAGTAGCGCCACGAGCCAAGCCAGCCGTGCACCAGGATGACCGGGCGGCCACGCCCCAGCACCTCGTAGTGTACCAGTTCGTTGTCTATCGTAATCGCGCTCATGCCGCGTCTCGCGGGCAGCCAGGCCCCGCTCAGCCCTGCTCAAGTGGTTTCTTCGACTTCGCCAGAATCTCGTTCACTCGCGCGTTCAGATGATCCGGCGCGAACGGCTTGAGGATGTAGTCGTAGGCCCCCGCCTCCATGCCGGACTCCATCTCGTTCTGCTGCCCCTTAGCCGACAGAAAGACCACAGGGGTGTCTTTCAACCCGTCGAGGGCCTTGATCGCGCGGCACGCCTCGTAGCCGGTCATGCGCGGCATACGCACGTCGAGCAGGATGAGGTCGGGCTTATGCTGGGGGGCCAGCTCCACCGCCTCGGTCCCGTTGCGCGCCGTGATCACCTCATGGCCGCCGAACTTCAGCGTGAACTCGATCAAGTCGCGGATGTCGCGTTCGTCCTCGGCAATCAGTATGCGAGCCATCGGCACAACCATCACTCTCCACTAACCTGCGCCGCTCTGTCCAGCGCCTCGCTGTCCGGGGCATGTGCGGGCAGCATCACATAGAACGTCGTCCCCTGCCCAACCTGGCTGTCGAACCAGATGCGGCCCTGGTGAAACTCCACCAACTCGCGCACGATGGACAGCCCCAGCCCGGTGCCGGGGGTGTCGAGCACCATCTCGTGCGTGTCTTCGCCACGGAAGAATCGCTCGAAGACGCGCCCGGCGATCTCTGACGGGATGCCGATGCCGGTATCCGTCACGGAGAGAATCACCTGGCCCACTGCTTCGTCGCGGCGGGCGGCCAGGGTGATGGTGCCGCCCTCCGGCGTATAGTTGAAGGCATTATCGGCCAGGTTGGTCAGAATCTGGGCCACCTTGTCGTAGTCGCCCCACACGGTCAACTCCGGATCGGCGGGCACGTCGGCGACAATCTGCATGGCGCGCCCCTCGTCTTCGCAGCGACCGCGCAGGTGCACCGCCGTCCGCTCGACCAGGCGAGTCACTTCCACCGGGCCAAAGCGCATCTCGACGCGCCCCTGGTCAATGCGCGAGATGTCGAGCAGGTCGTTGACCAGCTTGGTCAGGCGGTCGGCGTTGTGCTTGATCGTCTCCAGGAAGCCGCGCTGCTGGGGGGCCATATCACCGGCAGCGCCCAGCAGCAGCAGGTCGGCGTAACCTTTGATCGAGGTCATGGGCGTGCGCAACTCGTGCGAGACTGTCGCCACGAACTCGCTCTTGAGCCGGTCTACTTCGACTTCGCGCGTGATGTCGCGGAAGACGGACACCGTGCCCAGAAACTGGTCGCCCAGGACGACCGGCGACAGGCGCACGCTGATCACGCGCTTGTCTTCTAGCTCCAGCCGCTCTTCCAGGTACTCGCCCGGTTCGTAGCTTGATGGAGCGTGCTGCCAGCGTTGCACGGCGCTGGCCCAACGCGCGCGCCCCGTCCCATACAGCCCGGCCACGTCTGCCGTTGGGCGGCCCAGCACATCCTCGACCGGCAGCCCCAGGATGCGCGATGCCGTCTGGTTAAAGACGATGATCTCGCCGTGCTCGTTGGCAACCATTACCCCGTCCGCCACCGAGTCCAGGATGGCCGCGCTCTTGGTCGCCTCGATCTGTTCCTGGCGCAGCAGCGCACCCAGCCGGTCGGCCTGGTCGCGGATCAGCCCGTATAGCTCGGCGTTGTTCATGGCGTTGGCGACCTGGTGCGCCGCCGCCGTCACCAGCCGCAGGTGCTCCTGGCCGAAGACGGCGGGCTGGTCGCTGTAGAGAGCAATCGCGCCCAGGATGTCCTCGTTGGTCTCGATCAGGGCGACCAGCGCCGCGCGCGGCACCGCGCCGGTCGTGCCAAGTTGCAACCAGCGCGAGTCGTTCTGCACGTCATCTACCACAACCGGTCTGCGATGGCGCACGGCCCAGCCGGTCAATCCCTCGCCCAGCGCCAGCGAGAGCGGCTCCTCGCCTTCGACGGCCACCTGCTCGCCCGGTGTACCGAAGTGCGCGCGGAAGACCAGCCGCTCGGTCTCCGCGTCCACCTGCAGGATCGCGCCCTGCACCGCGCCCACCGCACGGGCCACCATCTCCAGCGCGCGATGGAGCAGGCGCTCCATGTCCAGGCTGGTCGCCAGTTCGGTCGTGATGCCGTACAGCGTGGCAAGCTGCTGGCGCTCCTGCTCTAGCTCGGCGGTGCGCTCGCGGACGCGCTGCTCTAGTTCTTCGGCTAGTTCCAGCGTTTGCTGGAAGAGGCGCGTGCTCTGCACGGCAATGCTCAACTGCGCGCCGATGGTGGTCAGGGTACGCTGGTCGCTGAGCGAGAACGTCAGCGGATCGCGGTCGTCGCGCACGGCCAGCACGCCGATCACCTCGTCGCCGGCCAGCAGCGGCACGCCCAGGAAGCAGCGTGCGTCGGGCATCATCGTCTCGATCCCCAGGCTGCGCCGCACGCTCTCAACAGCCTCGCCGGCCAGCAGCAGCGGCGCTTTGCGGCGGATGATCGCCGAGAACTCGTCGTTGCCCAGCGGGCGCGGCGGCTCGTCCAGCGGGCGGTCTTCCGTCACCAGGGTGGCCAGTGGGAAGCTGATCTGCCCGGTCGCGCTGTCGTACAGGGCCACATACAGTTGCTCGGCGTCGGTCAGGCTGGGCAGCAGCGCGTCAATCACCGCCAGCAGGTCTTCCAGCGTGTCCGCCGACGACAGGCCGCTCGACATCTCGTTGATCACGTACAACTCTTCGACCGTGCGCCGCGTCTCGGTTTGCAGGCGCGCGTTCTCGATGGAGATGGCCGCCTGGCTGGCCAGCGCCTGGGCCAGACGCAACGCGCCCGGCGGGAAGCGACGCACCGGATCGAGCAACTCGACCTCGACCAGGCCGATGGCGATGTCGTTGACCACCAGGGGGATGAGCATCCGCGTCGCCGCCGCGTGACGGGCCATCAGGTCGCGCTCGCCGGGCGGCAGGTCTTCCTGGTTGGCGCGGACGACGATCAATTCGCGCTCGCGCAGCGCCCTGCTACGCAGTGGGTACGGGGCCAGGCTGTACACGGCGCCGGGCTGCTCGCCCGGCCCACCCTCAGGCCGGGCGCTGATCTCACCGTGCACGGTCAGCGTGTCGTTCACGTCGTCCCACAAATAGACCGCGCAGGCGTCTGCGTCCAGCGCGCTGAGCATCTGCACCGTCACGCGGCGCGCCACTTCGTTGAGGTCGAGCGTGACCGCCGTCGCCTGCGCCGACTCGAAGAGCGTCTCCAATTCGCGCGTGCGCAGCGTCGTCTGCTCGAACAAGGCCGCGTTCTGCACAGCAATGGCCGCCTGGCTGGCAATGGTCTGGGCCAGCTCGATCTGCTCGTCGCTGAAGACACGCTCCGCCGCCAGCGCGTCCAGGCGCAGCACGCCGATCACCTGCCCGCCGGCGACTAGCGGCACCAGCAGTGAGCGTTGTACGTCCTCGCGGTGCATCCACAGCCGGGCCGACTCGTACAGATCGTCGCCGCTCGACCGCTCGACGACCAGCGGGATCAAGTCCTCCTGCACGCGGCGCAGCGCCGCGTCTGCGGCCAGGTCAATGACCTGTTCGGGCGGGGCATCGCCGCGCGGGTATTCGACGATGACCAGCCCCCGGCTGCGTTCCGGGTCTACGTGCAGCGCCGCACCTTCACTGATGCCGAGCGAGATCGCCGTCTCGCGCAGGGCGATCTCGAAGATGTTCTCCAGGTCGAGCGTCTGAGCCAGCGCCAGGGCCACGCGGTTGAGCAGAGCCATGCGCTGCGCCTGCGCGTCCAACGCAGTGGCGCGCTCCTGCGCCCTGGCGAACAGGCGCACGTTCTCCAACGACACCGCCGACAGGTTAGCCAGGCGCTGGATGAGGTCGCGGTTTTCCTCGAAGCCGAAGGCGTTCTCCAGTTCCGTGCCCAGGCGCAGCACGCCAATAGCCTGCACGCCGGAGATCATTGGGACGAGCAGCGTGCTGCGCTCGCCGCTCTCGTACGACGCGCGCAGGTCGGCGTACTGCGTGCGGGCGGCCTCGTCGCGCTCAAGCTGGTAGAAATGGGCCGACGCCAGCCGAAACGATTCCCAGGTCGCCGTGCCAGCGGCGCTGAGCGGCACGTCGCGCGCCACGTCAACCGCCGGGCCGCTGAGGACATCGGCCTGGTAGACCTCAAAGTGCGCGGCAGTGTCGTCGTAGACAGCGACGCTCATGCGCGTGAAGGGCACCAGCCGCCCCAGGCCGCGCGCCACAGCCGCGACCACCTGCTCCGGGCGGATGGAAGCCGACACCGCCTCCATCACCTCGTTGAGACGCTGCTCCTGCTCGGCGGCGATGACTGTTTCCTGGGTGAGGCGCGTCGTCTCGATGGCCGCCGCCGCCTGCGACGCGAACAGCTCAAAGGGCAGCAGCGAGGCTTCGGTCGGGGCGCGCCCGTCCGCCGGGCTGTCCATGGCGATGATGCCGATGATGCGCTGCTGGTCGTGGCCGATGAGCGGCAGATAGAGCATGTCGAGCGGGTGCCAGCGGTCGGCAGGGACGGGGTGCGCGGCGTCGGCGCGCTCCTTGAGCACGTTGGCGCGCACCCAGGGATGGTCGTAGCGCAGGTAGTAGCCCGCGCCCAGCTTCAGGTCGTAGAAGCGCAGGTCGTTGATCCAGCGCCGCCACACCGCGCCGGGGATGATCTCGTTTTGCAGGCGGGCCGCTTCGTCGGGCGCATAGCCCACCTGGATCAGGGCGGTTGGCTCCAGGCGCTCGTCGCGCAGTGTGATCACCACGTGGCCCCACCCCGCCTCGTGAATGCCCTCGGCGACCACCTGCAAGCGGGTGGGAACGTCCTTCGCCGCCTGAATCTTGCTGGCGACGCGGTGAAGCTGGGCCAGACGGTCGCGCTCGCGGCGGGTGGCCTCCGCCTCCTGTTGCAGGCGCTCGACCAGGCGGTAGTTCTCGATGCTGAAGGCGGCCTGCCCGGCAAAGATTTCCAGCGCCTCGACGATGGCGAAGGTAGGCCGGCGGCCCGACTGCGGCTCGTCCACGCTGATCAGCCCCAGCAACTGCCCGCCCGACCCGGTGAGCGGGACGAGCAGCAGGTCGTCCGGGTGCCAGGCGCGCGGGCCGCTGCCCATACGCTCCTGCAACACCGAGTACGTGGGCAGCCCGGCGGTTAGCTGCTCGGTGCCTTCGGCGGGCAGGAAGTAGCTGTTGCTGATGCGGTAGCTCTCCTGCATCAGGCTGCGGGCCTGTTCGAGCGGCGGCGCGGTCTGGCGCAGTTCCTCGAAGGCGGCCAGCGGCAGCCCGGCCTGGGCCGTGCGGCGCAGCACGCCGGCCCCCTCGTCCGCGACGCTGATCAGCACGGCGTTGAAGCCCACCGTCTCCTGGATGCTGTGCGCCACCTCTTCGAGCAGTTCTTGCAGGCTCGCTCCGGCGCGGAACATCTCACCTAGCTCGAAGATGCGGCCCATGCGCTCGGCGCGCACGCGCAGCGCGCGGTTGGCCTCGATCTGCTCCTGGTAGCGGCGCGCGTTGGTGATGGCGACAGTGGCCTGATCGGTCAGCGCGACGGCGAAATCGGCCACGCTCTGGTTGAAGACGCCCGGTCGGTCGCTGTAAAGGTGGATGAGGCCGATCACCTGGTCGCCAAAGGTGATGGGCACGGCCAGGGCCGAGCGCGCGCTGGCCGGGCGCGCCTGGAGCGTGCTGCCCTGGTAATCGTCTACGGTCACCATTTCGCCGCTGAGAACCGCCGCCCGCTCGACCGGGGCCAGGTCGCGCAACACGCGCCCCTCGCCGAAGCGCCGCTGGATCACCGGCTCGTCCGCCCGCTCCCACTCCTCGCGGTCGGTCAGCAGGACAATGCTCACCGCGCTGGCGTCCGTCGAGCGCAGGGCCTCCTGGCGGATGACATCGAGAATGCGATCCAGTTCCAGCGTGCGGCTCAGCTCGTGCGTGACGCGGCCCAGGGCGTTCAGTTCTTGCACGCGGGCGTGCAAATCCTGGTCGCTGGTCGTGCCCATGCGCATCCGGTCTACCATCGCCGCGACCTGGGTGGCAATCGCCGCCAGCAGGTCTACGTCGCCCTCGTCGTAGGGCACAGCGGTCGTGCGGTTGGCGACAGTGAGTTCGCCGATGCAGCGATCCTGGATGGTGAGAGGCACCTGTACCCAGTCGCGCAGCGCGAAGCGTTCGATCAGCGGGCGGTACTGGGGCAGCACGCGCCCGTCCGCCGGCAGGTTGTGGCTGAGCAAGGGCCGCCGCGAGATGAGCACGCTCTGCTCAAAGCCGGGCGCGTAGGCGTCCATGCGGAAGGGCGCGTCGAGGGCGGCCCCCCACACGTGCTGCGGGTCGAGCACCAGCGCCCCGCTGCTCTCTTCGACGAGCGCCAGCGCCACGTAACCGGACTGCGAGACGTTGGCGACGGCGATGAGCACTTCCTCGACGGTCTCCTGGCTGGGGATGCCGTGCGTGGTCATGGCGGCGATGGCCCGCAGCCCCTCGGCCTCGTGCGTGCGGCGCTGCATCTCGGCGTACAGGCGGGCGTTGTCAATGAGCATGGCCGCCTGCCCGGCGAAGACGGCCAGCAATTGCGCATCATCCTCGCCGAAGCCGCGCCCGTCGCGCCGGTTGGCTACCTGGATGATGCCCAGCCGTCCCCCGCCGGACTCCAGCGCCGCCACGACCGTCTGGCGCATCCCTATCTCGGCGGCCAGCGCGCCCAGTGCGGTCTCCGCCGCAGCCGGGTCGCCCTGCAAATCGTTGCACAGCCAGGTATCCTGCTCCTGCCACAGCCGCGCGACCGGACTCTCCGGCGGTGAGGGCACCTGGTAGAAGCGCACGCGCTCCTCGTCATCCATGCCGAAGAAGGGCCGCTGGCTGACCAGCACCTGCTCCTCGCTGTCATAGAGCAGGATGCCGCACAGCTCTGCGTCAAGCTGGGCGGCGATGCGCGCCGTGATCTGGGCGTATAGCTCGGCGGGGTTGCGCAGCGCGCTGCTGGCCTGGGCGATTTGCTGCAGGCCGCCCAGGGCGTGCGCGCGGCGCTGAGCCTGCTCGTAGAGGCGCGCGTTGTCCAGCAGGGCTGCCACTTGAGCGGACAGCGCGACCAGCCGGCGCAGGTCGCCTTCGTCAAAGCGGGCTTCCTCGCGCGCGTTGGCGACCAGCAGCACGCCCACCCGCCGCGCGCCGGCGGCCAGCGGGATCAAGGCCAGGCTGTGAATGGTGATGGCCGTGATGATCTGGCTCAGGCCCAGGGCGCGCAGCAGGTCTTCGCCCGGCTCGTTGGTCAGCCAGGCGGTTCCTTCGCGCCAGACGCGGGCCAGGTCTCCCCCGTCGGCGAGGGCGGCGCGGTGCCCGGCGATGCGCGCGTCCGGCACGCCGTGGAAAGGCGTCTGGGCGGAGAGGGTCTGCTGCTCCTCGTCGTAGAGCAGCACGCCGCATATTTCGGCCTGCACCAGGGCTGCCACGCGCCCGGTAAGCTGGGCGAGCAGGGCCGGCGTGTCGCCCAGCCAGCCGAACGTCTCGGCGACCTGGCGCACGCCGCCAAGCTCGTGCAGACGCTCGGTCTGCGCCTGAGCGAAGCGAGCCATCTGCAGCGCCGCCGCCACCTGCCCGGCGACCGCCTCCAGCAGGGCCAGCTCGCGCCGCCCAAACGCGCCGCGCGCACGGTGCGACAGTTCCAGCGTGCCGACGCAGCGATCCCCGGCCAGCAGCGGCACGCCGACGTAGCTCTGGAAGGCGGCGGCCCCTGCTTTGGGCTGCACGTCGTTGCGCGCGCACACGTCTTCAATGAGCAGCGGCTGGCGGTACATGGCGATCCAGCCCGTGTAGCCTTCGCCTGGCGCGTAGACTGCCCCGCCCGCTTCGAGGTCGAGCGGGACCAGCCCGCCCGTCTCGGCGCGGCGCGCGCCGCCCACCGAGCGCAGCCGGTCACCCTCTGCGTCGGCCAGGGTGATCTCCGCCGCGTCGAAGGCGATGACCGGCTCCAGGCTGGCCAGGATCGCCTCTACCAGCGCCGGGAGATCGGCGTTGGCCGCCGCCGCCCGGCTGACATCTTCGGCGATGGACAGGGCGCGCAGCGGGTCGAACTCGACCGGGGCGGCCAGTGCGTCGCCGCCTAGCTCGCGCAGCAGCAGCACCATGCGCTCGCCGTCCGGCGTGGGGATGGCGTGGGAGATGGCCTCCACCTGGCGCGGGCCGATGCGCAGCACCGCCCGTCCGGGCCGGGCGAGCAGGTCGTAGAATGTCTCGGCAGGGCGCACCTGGCGGGCCATGACGGTCAGAGTGGGCGTTTCGCCGTCCAGCCCGAACCAGCGGCGCGCCGGTTCGTTGGCGAAGACGATGTGCCCGCGCCCCTCGGCCACGATCATCGCGTCATCGCTGGGCGGCAGACTCACCGGCACGACGGGCCGCGCCAGGGCCTCGTGCCCGGCGTCCAGGCTGCGCTGCGCCTGGCGCACCAGCACGAACAGCCAGGCGAAGAACACCAGGCCGATGAGGATGAGAGAGATTTCAAGCATCTGTCATCGCTCGCGCACTCTCAGGTGCCGCTGCGCGGTCGAGGGCGAAGGGCGCGCGGCGCGCTACCATTCAGTGGTGACTGTTGCCTGCGCGCCAGCGCCCCCGTGCCGGCGGCTCTCGGCAGCCATCTCGGTGATCTCGCGGATATCGGCGAACTGCCGCGTCGCATTGCTGACCCAGCCAATAGCCAGGGACATCAAGGGCACCTTTTCGTTGTCCTTCATCATGAAACCGCGCTCGCGGTCAATGAAGGAGTAGTGCGTCTGGACTTCTTCGGCGAAACGCTCGGTCAGGCGCTTGAGCATGGCCTCGGCCTTGCCGGAATAGGTGATGATCACGAAGTTGTCGCTGCCGGCGTGCCCGGCAAAGTCTTCTGGCGTGCCCAGTTCGTCGAGCACTTCGCCCACCAACAGCGCCATGAAGCGCAGCACGTCGTTGGCGGCCACGAAGCCGTAGACATCCTTGAACGCTTCGTAGTGTTGCAGGCGGATGTCCAGATAGGCCCAGGTTTTGTCTTCGCGCATGACCTCGCGCAGCTTCTCTTCGATCAGGCCGCTGCTGGGCAGGCCGCTGTTGGGGTCGGTGTAGTGGTCGCGCGCGGCGCGCTCGATCTGGTTCTTGACGCGCAGCTCCAGTTCCTCGATGTCAAACGGCTTGGTGATGTAATCGTCGGCCCCCAGTTCCAGGCCGGCGATCTTGTCGCTGCGCTCGTCTTTTTGCGTCAGGAAGATGATCGGGATGTGGCTGGTGCGCGTCGTCGAGCGAAGCTGGCGGCAGACATCGTAGCCGTTCATGTCCGGCAACATGATGTCCAGCACGATCAGTTGGGGAAGCTGCTTGCGCGTAAGCTGCAACACATCCCCGCCGCGCGGCGCGACCTGAACCTCGTAGCCCTGCCCGCTGAAGTAAATGCGCAGCATGTCAGAGATGTCGCGGTCGTCTTCCACGACCAGGATTCTGCCCTTGCCCATCCCTCTGCATCCTTCCCGTAGGTGGGGCTGTATCTGGCAAGCGAAAAAGCCGCGCGCTGGTGGCGTGCGTTTCCCCGCGCCCCGCCGGGGTCTGGCGCGCGCCATGCGGACTGGCTGGCAGCCTCCACTATACCATGAGAACGCGGATAGGGCAGCCTCAGCCCCGCAGACTACCCCACAAGAGGCGGGCCGATCAAGCAGGTTTCACACAATTTTCATAAGGGTGCCGCCAGGGGCGACGTGCGGGAGTGGGAAAAACATGCCAGGGAGGGGCGCTGCTCTGCTGTGCCCTCGTCAGCCTCACCCCCAGCCTCGCTACGCTCGGCTCTTCCCTCTCTCCGTTGACGGAGAGGGGGTGAACAGGCGGGTGAGAATCATTGAGACGGGCAAAGTGATGTCAGGCACGGTATTAGCCCCACCCCTAAATCCCCTCCCCACGTCGTGGAGAGGGGACTTGACGGCAGCCTGACTCCCCCTCTCCACGTGGTGGAGAGGGGGCCGGGGGGTGAGGCTAGACGTGAGCCGCTCGCCTGCTTTCATGTTCGCTCAATACCTGTCCGTCCCTGAGTCGTTGACGAAGAGGGGGCGGCGAGGCGTGTTAGCGCCAAGCGGGGGTGAGGTCCGTAGGGGCGTATCGCCATACGCCCCTACGAAAGCACGCCCCGCTACGCCCGCCGCGCCCGCTCGCGCACGGCGGCGATCTGCGCGTCGATGACGACGCGCTCGAAGCTGCGAAAACCGCTCAGGCGGAAGCCGTGCCGTGCCGCAATCACGCCGATCTCCTCCACCTGGGCCAGCGTGATTTGCTTGCCCACGCTGTAGTCTTCGTAGCGCCCTTCCAACGCCAGGGCCATCGTCTCGGCCATGCAGGCGTAGGCCTTGCCCGGCGGAAACCCGAAATCGAAGCCGAAGTCCACCGGCCCCGGCACCTCGACCATCCCGCCGTCAATGACGAGCACATCGTCGCGCACCTCGGCCACGCGCCGCGCCACGTCGCGCGGGCGGGCTACGTCGCACACTACCGCGCCCGGCTTGAGGTGCTCCGGCTCGATCACAGCGGTGGTGGCGCTGGTCACGGTCAGCACCAGGTCGGCCTCGCCCAGCGCGTTCAGGTCGGTCCCGCTGCGCACACGCGCCCGCTGTCCGCTGCATTGCGCGTGCACCTCGGCCAGCATCTCTGGGCGACGCCCGATCAGGATCAGCTCCGGCACTTCGCGGGCCAGGATTTGCGCGCACACCCGCCCGATCACGCCGGTCGCTCCCACGACCGCCGCCGTAGACTCGTCCATGCTCAGCCCCATCCGGTGCGCCGCTTCGCGCACCGCTGCGACGGCCATATAGACCGTGTAGGCGTCGCCGGTGGTGACTGGGATGCTCAGCCGCCGGGCAATCGTCTCGCCGGCGTCGCCCACCACGGACGTGTACGCGCCCAGCCCCAGGATGCGCGCGCCCAACCGCTCGGCCATGTGCCCGCAGGCGACGATCTTGCGGTAGACCGTCTCCACCGGCAGGCTGAGCATGGTCTTGGGCGTGAACGGGCAGGCAATGAACCAGCCGCGCGCCTCTCTGCCCGTCGCCGCCGAGCGCATGCCGCTGATCTCGGAGATGTAGACCGGGGGGAAGAAGCGCGAGAAGAAGTTGATCTGCCCCTCGCTCAGCACTTTGCCCAGCAACGGGTATTTGCGAGCGACATCGGACTTGGGATCAATAGGATGGATGATGAAGGCGAAGGTGTCGGCGTCGCTCATAGCTGCGGGCTGGCCTACCACGGCTCCAGGAACGCTTCTTCGGATTCGGCCACGCGCGGGTAGCGCCGCCGGTGCTGCTTGGCGACGGAGACGCGCACCTTGTGGTGATCGCTCTCCTCGTAGCTGACGTTGCGGTTGATCACCCGGCGCTCTGGCGAGGCGAACAGCACCACGTCCGACTCGATCACGCGGGCAGGCATGACGACCAACCCCGATCCCAGACGCGCGTTGTGCCCGACGCAACTTCCGAGGACGGGCTGCCCGGTGTCTTCCAACTGGTCGTAGGCGTTCAGCGCGCGCAGCGGCACGGGCAGCAGGTTGAAGTCGGTGAAGGTCGTGCCCGCGCCCACGAAGCTGTTGCGCCCGATGACGCCCATCTGGATGCACGTGTTCTGGGCGATGATCGAGTATTCCATGATCGTGGACATGAACAGCGCCGCCCGGAAGGGCAGAAAGCAGTGGCTGCCCACCACGCTGAGCATGATCTGGCAGCCCTGGGCGATATTCACGTTATCACCAATGATCGAGTTGTCTATGACCACGCCCGGCCCGATGGCGCAGTTGCGCCCGATGGTCGTCGGGCCGAGGATGACCGCCGACGGGTCAATCGTCGTGCCCTCGCCCACCTTCACCACCTCTGAGGAGGTGAGCACCTGCTTCTGCTCGACGATGGCCCGCCAGAGCATCCGCAGCGCCAGCAGGTTGTGCTCGGTGATGCGCTTCTCGAAACGCTTGCCGCGCGAGAACACGCCCAGGATGACGTTGGCGAAGTAGAGGTGCACCCAGCTATCAATGGACAGGCAACTGCGCTCGGTGAGCAGGTGCGTCAGGTCGAGGTCGCGGGCGATCTCCCCTTCCGTCGCGGTGGGGCGCAGGTTGGCCATCGAGTCCGGCACGTTGTAGTAGCCGATCTCCTTGCAGTCGCTGGCGATGGGGATGGGCTGCCACTTGTGCGGCTCGGCATAGCCAGCGGGGAAGTACCACAGGTCGAGCGGGTAGTAGAGCGGCGCGCCATCGCCCACCGGCTTGAGCCGCGACAGGGGAACGGCATACTTCAGCCAGGCGGCATCATTGGCGGCCAGCGCCGCCCGGCAGGGGACGCCGCTGGCGCGCGCCTGGTCGTAGAACGCGCTGAAGAACTCCTCGTCGAAGTACAGGTTGTCGCGGTAGACGATCAGCCCGTCGCTACGCTCAGCGAGCCGGGCCAGGTCGTGAATCGAGGTCAGGGGCGGCTCGACGCTGGCCGGGCCGCACAGCGCGTCGAGCACGTCGGCGTGGTGAATCTTGAGCGGCTTGTTGAGGATGCTCAGATCGCGCGCTGGCTCGTTGAACGGCGCGATCAGATGGTTCTCCTCGATCACGAAGCGGCGCAGCTTGCGGAACCGGCGCATTGTCTCACCTCGCTCAGAGTGACGGCTGGCAGTAGGCAATCGTCAGTGAATGGTTGTTGGTTGTTGGTGATTGGTTGTTGGTTACCAGTATCGCGCAGCCGGGGTCAGAGGGCAATTCGGCGGGGGATGTTGCGTGGGAGAGACTTCCGAAGTTTCTGGAAACTTCGGAAGTCTGGCCTCGGAATGCGTGTGCCGGGCTTAACCTCACCCCCGCTCAGCAACGGAGCGAGGGCAAGCCGAGCGCGGCGAGGCTGGGGGTGAGGTCTAGGGCCTGTTATGCACTTTCAACCCCTATCCCCCGGCCCCTTTCCCCGCAAGCAGGGAAAGGGGAGCGATTTGCCCCTCCCCGCTGGCGGGGAGGGGCCACAGGGTGGGGTCCATGCGCCGCACCTGGCGTTGCGCGCTCCCCGCTGCGCCGAGCGCGTAGAGTTCATGACACGCTCTGGCTTCGGAAATTCTGACGGGGAGCGTGCAAAGGTTGTCAGCCGCCCGTTTGGCACGGAGCGAGGTGAGATCACGTAGGGGCGTATTGCCCCTCATAACCCTATCGCGCCGCCTAAGCGGAGCGCCGCCGTTCCTCAGCGATCTCCGCCTCCAGCCGCGCGATCTCCTCTTGCTGCGCGCGCAGGGCGCGGAAACGCACGGCCATCCAGGCGATCATCAGCGCCAGGATGAACACCATCGCCGCGTAGCCCAGCGCCATGTACTCCGCGTATTTGCCAAAATCGAAGTCCATCGTCCCTATCCTCCCCGCCTGCTACCCGCCCCGGACAATCCGCAATCCGCAATTCGCCCTTCCGCGCCTATAGCTCGGACAGCACTTCGAGCTTGCGGCGCATGACGTGCTGGGTCAGGTTTTCCAGGCGGATGCGGTACCAGACCAACACCACCGTGATCACGGCGAAGGTGAACAGGTTGAAGAACAACGTATCGCGGATACGCCCGGACACCTCGAAGCTGCCCGTCGGGTCGGCCTGCGTGGGGCCGGCGACCACCGGATGAATTGTGTCGGGGCGCACGCGGATGATGATGATCGTGAACAGCACGCTGGCGAAGGCAATGATGCCGTAGACCGCCGCGAAGCGCTGCCGCCGTTCCGGGTCTTCGATGCCGGAGCGCAGCATCAGGTAGGCGGCGTAGGCCAGCCACATAATGGTCACGCTGGTCAGGCGCGGGTCCCACGTCCACCACGTGTTCCAGATGGGGCGCGCCCAGGTCATGCCGGTGACGATGGTGATCGCCGCCATGCCCAGCCCGATCTCGACGTTAGCCAGCCCAAAGGTGTCCCACTTGGGGTCGCGCGTGCGCAGGTAGGCGATCCCGGCGACGACTGTCGCTCCGAAGGCGATGAACGACCCCAGGAACGACCCCAGGTGCACGTAGAAGATGCGCTGCGCGGCCCCTTGCTGGCGTTCCGGCCCCACCCAGAACAGGGCCAGGTAGAGGCCGATGACAAACAGCACGGCGGCAGCGATGGTCAGCCCGCGCAGCAGGCGGGTGCGTGAGTCTGAATACGTCACGATGATGCTCCTCGACGAATAGCTGTCAGCGGCCAGCAGTCAGCCTTCAGCGGTCAGCCGTCAACGGTCAGCGAACAGCGGAAGACCTCCGGCTCTGCTCTTTGCTAAAAGCTGATAGCTGAAAGCTGATCACTCCTCTACCACGTAATCGAACAGGCCGTAGCCCGCCGCCAGGAAGATCACGTCGGCCACGACCAGCAGTTGAATCCAGGGGAACCAGTCATCGCGCGGCAGCCCTTCCAGAATGGCGACGCTGGCCCGCACGGCGCTGATCAGCACCGGCAGCACGACCGGCATCAGGATGATCGGCAGCATGGCCTCGCGGGCGCGGGCGTGCACGCTCATGCTGGAAAGCAGCGTCCCCGCCGTCGTGAAGCCGACGGTGCCCAGCACCACGACAACAACCAGCAGCGGCTTGAGCAGCGTCACGTTGAACAGGACGGTCAGCAGCGCCAGCAGCACCAGGGCGATGATCAGCACGAAGATCAGGTTGCCGATCATCTTGCCGAAGAACAATGCGCTGCGGTCTACGGGAGCCAGCAGCAGCGCGTCCAGGCTGCCGCGATCTTTCTCGGCGGCCAGGCTGCGGCCCAGGCCGATCAGCCCGGCGAAGACAATCGTCACCCACAGCACCCCGGCGACGGTCGTCTGGCGCGCCTCCTTGTCCAGTTCCAGAGCCAGGCTGAAAACCATCACCGTCATGAAGGTGAACAGCACCATGCTGTTGATCAATTCGCGGCTGCGCATCTCGGCGCGCAGGTCTTTCCAGGCCACCGCGCCCACAGCGCGCCAGAACGGGGTCAGCGGGCGGCGCTTGCGCCCGGCCTGGGCCGCAGGACGGGCGGCGGCCCCTTCTGCCGCGCTGACAGGGTGCGTGGTCGGTTCGGGATTGGCGCTCATCGGGTCGCCGCCGCTCCTGTCGTGTCGGCATAGAGCGCGGGCAGCGCGTCCGGGTTCACGTCCCGGCAGGGCGCGTCGAAGGCGATCTTGCCCCGGCTGAGGATGGCGATGCGGTCGGCCAGGGCGTGCCCGCGCCGCAGATCGTGCGTGGTCATGATCACCGTGCGCCCGCCGATAGCCACTTCGCGCAATAGCTCGTCGAGCAGGGCCGCCGCGTCCTGATCCAGCCCGGTATACGGCTCGTCGAGCAGCAGCACCGCCGGATCGTGTAGGATGGCGCGGGCAATCGCCAGGCGCTGCTGCATCCCCCGGCTGTATGTCGCCACCACGTCGCGGGCGCGGCGAGCCAGCCCCACATGGCGCAGCACCGCGTCCACGCGCTCGCGGCGCGTCTCGCGCGGCAGATTGTACATCCGCGCGAAGAAGAACAGGTTTTCCTCGGCGGTCAGCGTGTCGTAGAGCAGCGGCAGATGGCTGACCACGCCAAGCTGCGCCCGCACAAACTCCGCCTCGCCAGGCAGTTCCCAGCCGCCGATGCGCACCGTGCCGCTCGTCGGGCGGGCCAACGCCCCCAGAATGCGCAGCAGAGTCGTCTTGCCGGAGCCGTTCGGCCCCAGCAGCGTCAGGAACTCCCCGCGCGGCACGTCCAGGTCCAGCCCGCGCAACACGGGGTTAAGGCCGAACGTCTTGGTCAGCGCGCGGATTTCAATCGTCCGGTCGGCAGGGGACATGCGCTACTCGTCCTCGCCCATCAACGGCAGCAGCCGTTCCATCAGCAGGGCGCGGCGCTCCTGGTACACCTCGTCGTCCAGATCGCCCGACTCGAAGGCATCATCGAGGGCGGCGACCGCTGCCAGCAGCGCATCTCTGCCCGCGCTGGCTGGCGGTGCCTGCCACCCATCAGCGGCCTGCAGCGCGGGCAGCGCCGCCGCCGTCGCTTGGCGCTGGCGCAGCCACAGAACGCCCGCCGCCCCGATGATAAGCAAACCCGCCGCGGCCAGGATCAGCGGCACGGCGTCCGTCTCGCTGTCGCTCGACGAGGGTGAGGCGGACATCACGCTGATGGTGCGCGTCGGGCGGCCCACCAGCTCGAAGACCAGGCGCTCGTCGGCGGCCAGCGGCTTGGTCAGCAGGTGCTCTTTGACCAGCGAGAAGTCTTTGTCCGGGTCTATCTTCTCGTCAGGGGCCAGCTCAGTCACGCGCACGCCGTCCGCCGCGACGCGGTAGCGCCACACGCCCGTCTCGTCAAACTGCTCGCTGGTCAGCGTGACAGTATCGTTGGGCAGCAGCACCGCGCCATCCACGATGGGGTAGCCGAAGGCCTGGTCAATCACCGCGCCGTCTTCGTAGGGCAGGTAGTAGGCGATAGTGACCGTGTGTACCTGGCCGGGGCGCAGCGGCCACGTATCACGCACGATGGGCACGTTGTTCACCACTTCGACATCATACCGCTGGCTGCCCTCGGCCTGCATCGGCTGGATGCCAAAGGCGTTCGGCGGCAGTTCAATCGCCACCGAAACGAACCAGTTGTTCGGCCCAGCGGTCTCATCCAGCGTGACAATACGGTCGCCGGTATTAGCTAGTTCCAGGCGCAGCCACACTTCCAGCCCGAACTGCTCAATCGGCGCGTAGTTGATCAGCATTTGCGCCCAGGTGATGGCGATGGTCGAGGTGTCGGTCGTGCGCTCGTACACGGTGATGTCCTGGGTGACCGTCTCCTCGTCGCCGTTGATCGCCGGAACCTGCGCGCCCTGGGCGATGCCGTCGTAAGTCACCTGAATCAGGTACATGTTGCCCACCGCGCGGGCGACGTTCTCAAAGGTGAACGTGCCGCCCTCGCCGGACTCACCCTCATAGACGCCAGCCATGTTGCCGTGCACGTCCAGCGCGTAAAGCTGCATGGGCAGCCCCGCTGGGATCGCCTCGCCGCCCGCCGTGCCTTGCATCAGCCGGCCCTGCACAGTCAGCGTCTCCTCCTGATCCAGCGCCGGCAGCGCCCCAGGCGTGGCCTCGCCCGTCTCTGCTTCTGCCGCACCCATCATGCTCGCCGGGTCGAACTCCAGGATGAAGGTGATCAGCCCGTTGATCTCCTCGGCGGTCAGCGTCTCGGCGTAGTCTTTGGGCATAATGTCCTGGTAGCCCGGCACGACGAACGCGCCCGGCTCGACGATGGACTGGCGCAGGTATTCCTGCGCCGACAGGCCGGCGACGACCGTCGGGGCGCGGTCGCGCATGGCGCTCAGCGACGGCCCCACACCCTCCGCCGCGCCGTGACAAACGGCGCACTCGCGCATGTACACCTGGAAGCCCAGGTCATAGTCGGCGGTGGGCAGGTCAGCGCCGCCGGATGCGTCTTCCGGCCCCGTCGCTTCCGGCGAGCCAGTCGCTATGGCGGTGGCTTCGCCGGGCGTGGGCGGGGTGGTGGGCGACGGGGTATTCGTCGGCGGTTGGGTGGGCAGCGAGACAATTTCCTGCTCGCGGATGGTCTTTGGCTCGCCTGACGTGTTGATGCCGCAGGCGCTCAGCAGCACCAGCAGGGCGGCGGCGAGAATGATCCAGCGAAGACGAGTAACCACACGATAGCTCATAGCGATTCCTGAGTTCCACAGCACGCGGTAGGCGAAAAGCTGACCGGACTCGTTCACCCGGCGCGGCGGGTCTTGGCCCGGCGCGTTTCGCGCAGCGCCGTGACTGCCGCCTCGACGCGCGCCTGCTGGCTGGCGACCTCTGCCTCCAGCTCGTCAATCCGCTTGAGGATGGCGACCGCCAGGCGGATCAGGTAGATGCGCTGGGCGGCATAGGTCGCGTCGGTGAGTTTGTCCAAGTCATAATCGAAGTCGAGATCGCGGATAGCGCGCAGCACGCGGTCCTTCTCGGCGTGCAACGTCTCCAGGGCCTGCCGCTGGCGCGCGCTGCCCGCGCGCGCTCCTGGGCGGCTGGACGCGGTTTCTTCGCGCTCCAGCAGCGGCAACAGCACAAAGAGGCCCAGCGCCCCGGTGAGCAAGACAGCCAGGATGGTAGCTTCTAGGGACATGCGTCACAACTTTGCCGTAGGGGACGCCGCGTGGCGTCCCGCCCGAACCAACTGGTGCATTCTGCGGCGGCGGTATGCTGCCGTCTTGTTGACCTCACCCCCAGCCTCGCTGCGCTCGGCCTGCCCCCTCCCGTTTACGGAGAGAGGGCGGTGAGGCCCGCGTCAATGGCGAGCGGGGGTGAGGTCCGTAGGGGCGTATGGCAATACACCCCTACGAGATCATGCCGCCAACAGAATTACCCTGAATGCACCCTTACTCCCTGCGCCCACCGGTCAGCTTTCCAGAGCGCCCTCAATCGCATTGCGCAGCTCGCGCTCGTTTGGCTCCGAAAGGAAGTGCCGGACGATCTCACCCCGCGTGTTGATCACGAATGTCTCCGGGATGCCGGTGATGCGATAAGCCTCTTCCATGCGCCCACCCTGATCCGGCGCGTTCGGATAGGTCACCCCGTACTCAACCAGGTAATCGAGCGCCTCTTTGAGCGGGTCTTCGGTGTTGATGCCCAGGAAAATCACACCCTGGTCGCGGTAGTCATTCCAGACCCGCTCCAGCATAGGCGCTTCCTTCTGGCAGGGCACGCAGTAGCTAGCCCAGAAATTGACCACAACGGCCTTGCCGCGCAGGTCAACCAGGGAGACGCTCTCGCCGCTCATGGCCATCTGGTCGAACTGGTACATGGTCACGGCGAAGTCCGGCGCGGGGCCTTCGGTCGGCGTGGCCTGGCTGCGCTGCCAGAGCGCGTAGCCGATCACGATCAGCAGGCCCACGGTGACCAGGCCGGCCACGACGGTGAATATCGAGAAACGCTGCTTGACCTGCTGCGGCTTCGCCTCCTCACCTTCACCGGCGATCTGCGCCAGCCAGTCCGGCAGGTCAGCCTGTTCCTGTGCCTGGGGAATCTGGTTGTCGGTCATCGGTCAAGCCCTTCCAACTCACGTTGCAGCCGTTCGAGCAGCGCCGGATCGAGGTCGTCGGGCACGGGGCGGCTGGACAGCCGCTCGCCCGACCGACGCACGACCTGGCCGGCCTGCTGGCCGCGCCGCCGCAGGTTGCGCACCTGCACGCCGCCCACGACGGCGATCAGCGCGGCGATGGCGATGGGCACGCCGAAGGCGATGGCGCGGTCGGTTTTGTCGCGCGGGAGCGAGGCGACATCCGCGCCGTAACGCTCCACGAAATAGTCTATGATCTCGTCCTGGGTGCGCCCCTCGCCAAGCTGCCGCGCGATTTCCTGTCGCCACTGGCGGCAGGCGACGCTCTCGCACTCATCGAGCGGGATGCCCTCGCATACGTCGCAGTACATCTTGCGGGCAATGGCGTTCACGTTGTCCAGGGTCACGCCCGGCGGAAGCTCAATCTCCGTGCCCTGCGCCGCCGCGCGCCCGGCAGGGAAGCCTCCCAGCAGGACCAGCGTCAGCAGAACCAGCAGGACGATCCGGGGGCCGCGCGTGCGCCCGCCTTTGCCCCCCATCCCCGGCCCTTCCCCCACGAGGGAGGAAGGGAGAAAAGCGCGCAGGCTAAGCCCCTCCCTCCTTGTGGGGGAGGGGTTTGGGGTGGGGGGAACCAACGTGTCAAAAGGCCGTTCACGGTGTGTCATCGGTCAATCCCCTCCTGCGCTGATGCCGCGCGCGCCCGCCGGCACAGTCACTCGCTGCGCGGCCCGCCCCGGATGGCGCGACGGCCACAGCGCCACCATCGTGCCCAGGATCAGCACCAGACCGCCCAACCACACGAAGCTGATCAGCGGGTTGTAGTAGACACGGAAGGTGACGCGGTTGCCTTCCCAGTGCTCGATGCGCGCGTAGAAGTCGGCGGCCAGCGTGCTGTAGGTGCCGGGGATGCTCATGTTAGTGGAGGGCGAAAGCTGGCCGGTCATCGGGTCGCGCGTGAAGAAGATGTCGCGCCGGGGCCGGATGTGCCCCACGATCTCGCCATCCTTGAACACAGTGGCGCGGGCGACGATCATCGTCCGCCCGTCTTCGGCTTGCGCCTCATACAGGCCGTTATGCTGAAGCTCGTAATCGTGCAGCGCCAGGCGCTCGCCCACGTCCAGCGTTTGCGTCGTCACGTCCTGGAAGGCTGTGCTGCCGATCACGCCGATGCCCAGCACAACCATGCCCAGGTGGATGAAGTAGCCGCCGTAGCGCCGCCGGTCGCGGGCGACCAACAGCCTCAGTTCCTGTCCAACGCTGTTGCTCAGCAAGAGCACGACCGTACCAGACACAAATGCGACTAGAGATACCGCGTCTTTGACCTCAGCGCTGAACCAGTCGCCGAATAGAATGTCAACTTTGGCTGCGATGGAGAATACGCCACCGAGGATTATCAGTAGGAGCCCCACCACCAGCCCCCAGATGCTGTATTCGAAGGAACGCCGGCGGTGCCGCGCCCGCACGCCCTTCCAGATTTCGGTCAGCGTGGCGGAGCCGGCGAAGGCCACCAGCCCGTAGCCGCCCACTGCCCACAGGTTGTCGGTGCCGGTCACAAACAGCAGAATCATGAGGCCCGCCGCCGCTATAACCGGCACGATCAGCACGCGCCCCAGGCGTTGCGCCGTCGAGCGACGCCACGCCGCTAGCGGCGCGACGCCCATCAGCAGGTAGATGCCCACCAGGAACCAGCGCGTCACCGGCGGGTAGTAGTCCGGCCCCAGGTTGATCACCGTGCTGCGCAGGCCCAGGTCTACCAGGATGGTCGTGATCGCCTCGGCCCACGACCCCCACAGCACGACGATGGTCAGCCCCAGGAACAGCCAGTTATTGAGCAGGAACATGCTCTCGCGGCTGAACAGCGAGTCCAGATCGTCCGCGCCGCGCAGATCGCCACGCTGCTGCCGCCAGGCGAGCAGGCCCACGCTGCTGACCATCGCCAGGCCGAGGAAGGCGAACATCGGGCGGCCAATCTCGGATTCGGCGAAGGCGTGCACGCTGCTGACTACGCCGCTGCGTGTGGCGAAGGTGCCAAGCACCACCAGCAGGAACGTCAGGATGATCAGCAGCATGTTCCAGAACTTGAGCATCCCGCGCTTTTCCTGCACGACGGCGCTGTGCAGGAAGGCCGTGCCAGTCAGCCAGGGGAGCAACGCGGCGTTCTCCACCGGGTCCCAGCCCCAGTAGCCACCCCAGCCGAGCACGTCGTAGGCCCAGCGCCCGCCGAGCAGCAGCCCCAGGCTGAGGAACAGCCAGGCGACCAGCGCCCAGCGCCGCGTGGCGTGCAGCCAGCCGGAGCCAAGCTGCCCGGTCACCAGGGCGGCGAAGGCGAAGGCGAAGGGGATGACAAAGCCCACGAAGCCCAGGTAGAGCATGGGCGGGTGAATGACCATCCCCAGATGGCGCAGCAGCGGGTTCAGCCCCTGGCCGTCCTGCGCTTCATAGGCCCCCAGGCTACCTTCCGGTGCAAAGAGGGCCGGCTTGACGCTGCCATCGGGCATGGCCCAGTACCGCTCAAAGGGGTTCTCGATGAAGTTGTTGAGGATGAGGAAAAAGCCGAGCGTAGCCATCGTCACCACAATGACGTAGGGCATCAAGCGGCGCTCGGACTGCCAGTTGAGCAGCAGCGCGGCGAAGGTGAACCCGCTCATCAGCCACGACCAGAACAGCAGCGACCCGGCCTGGCTGCCCCACAGCCCGGTGATCAGGTAGAAGCTGGGCGTGTCGAGGCTCGATGTCTGCCAGACGTAGGCGATGCTGAACTCGTGATTGAGCATGGCGTAGATCAACAGCAGGTTCGCCACCGACAGCAGTGGAAAAGTCATCAGCGCGGCGTTGCGGGCGCTGACCACCCAGCGGTCGCGGCGCAGCTGCGCCCCGGCCAGGGCCGCGACCAGCGCGTAGACCGCAGCCAGAAACGCCAATCCAGTGGTGACGATGCCGATTTCAGCGATCATGGCGTTCCACTCCCAATTCCCAACACCAACCGGACATCAAAATCAAAGCTGCACTCTCTCCAGAAAACGACGCCGGCACAGCACCAGCCCGGCCCTATACAGACGCGCAGGCAGCAGGCGCACCTGAGCTACTGCCGCAGGCTCCCCCCTCTGGGAACCAGTCCGCACAGTCTGCCGCGCTCGCTGCCTGGATCACACACTCGGCTCAATATTCTGAAAAACCGGCATAATAATACGCCATACACTGCCCGGCTTGCCACATTTCGCCGCGCAGCGAGGTCGCGCCTGGCCGACAGCCGCAGCCATCATAACACATTCCCGCCGCCGCATACTTGATTATAGTCAAATTGATCGGGGTTTCCCCAACTGCGACGCGGGCGCTCCCACGCCGGACTTCCGAGGTTTCCGAAAACTTCGGAAGTCTCTTTCGGCGCAACGCCCCTCGCCATGTTCCCGGTCTATGCATCCCCTTCCTGGCAAAGCCAGGGAGGAGGGGCGCGCTCACATCCAGCGATCAAAGTCCCCCTCTCTAGCTCTGCTGGAGAGGGGGATTTAGGGGGGGAGGCATGTAGGGGCGGGTTTCTAAACCCGCCCCTACAACGGGCACAGCAAGAGCAGCGCCCCCCACGCCCGCTCTTCTGCACCGCACCGTAGACCGCGCGGGCAATTACGGTATAATAGCGCCGCGCTGGGGGGGACTAGGGATTAAGGACGCGGGATGCCCGTACCGTACTGCCATATCTGCGAACAGAACGAACTGGAAAAGCGCCAGTACGGCGCTGCCTCGCTTGAGCAGGGCGACTACTGCCCGGTTTGCTACCGCCCGACGTGCCGCTTTCATATGGGGCGGGTGCGCTGGCGTTGGAAAGCGACAGGCCGCCTGGACAGCGCGCTGGTCTGTATGGAGTGCAAGAACGCCTACCGCCACCGCGAGTGGGACGCCCACAACCGCGACTGGATCAGCTAGGGCGCGTCGTTCGCACAGCCTCACCCCCAGCCTCGCTGCGCTCGGCTTGCCCCCTCTCCACGTCGTGGAGAGGGGGCGGTGAGGCGCGTCAGCGCCGAGCGGGGGTGAGGCTGAAGTGCGCCCTGCCTAGCAGACGTGAGCCAATCGTGCAAGCGTGCTACAATTCACGCGGGCGGGTGTTCTGGGGGATGCACGCGCCGCTGGAACCGCTGGCGAGCTTTTCAGGGGGGCTGGCTGGTTCCGGCCCTGAGGAGTGACCGTGAGCCGAAAAACTGAACTGGTGCTGCTGACGGCGCTGCTGGTGCTGGCGGCGCTGCTGCGCCTGTGGGACCTGGCCCATCTGCCGCCCGGCTTCAACCGCGACGAGCTGGCCCACATTCGCATCACCGAGGCGATGAAGGCGGGCGAAGTCTCGGTCTACTACCAGATCGGCGACCGCCTGACCCGCGCCGCGCTGTTCGGCGCGCTCAATACCGTCGCGTCCGATCTGGTGGGCGGCGGGCTGCTCGGCTACCGGATGCTGCCGCTCTGGGGCGGGCTGCTCACGCTGGCCCTGCTCTACGCGCTGGGCCGGCGGCTGTTTGGCGTGCCGGTGGCGCTGATCGCGCTGGCGGCCATGAGCGTCAACCTGCGCGCGGTGTTGCTGGCGCGTACGGTGACGGCGGAGTCGCTCGTGCCGCTGTATACCCTGCTCATGCTGCTCTGCCTGGCGGTAGCCTTCAACCTGCGCCACGAAGTCACGTTCCGCGTGCCTTATACGCTGCCCTTCGCGCTGCTGGCGGCCCTGGCTGGCACGTCGGGCTACCTGCACTATTCGACGCTGGTGCTCGGCCCGCTGGCGCTGGTCTTTTTCCTACACCTGTGGCGGACGGGCCAGCCGCTCGCGCGGCGCGTGTGGAGCATGTGGATCTTCGTGGTGGTGCTGGCGACCATTGTCGCCCTGCCCTATCTCGTCTCCACGCTGCGCGATCCCAAGCTGAGCGAGGCGTACATCCTGTGGCGCGAGCGCCCGACCAGCGCCGGCGAGGCCGTCGAGGGGCTGGTGAACGCAGCAGGCGGGTTGCTGTGGCAGGGGGATGAGCGCGTCACGGCCAACGCCGGCGGGTACGCGCTGCTCGGCCCTGTCCTGGCGCTGCTGCTGATCGCGGGAACGTTGCAGGCGATCCGGCGTTGGCGCGATCCGCGCTACGCCTTGCTGCTGCTGAGTCTCGCCGCCGGGCTGCTGACCGATGCCTGGATCAAGCCGGGGGCCACGTTCACGGCCAACCTGGTGGCGCTGCCCGCCGTGTTCTTGCTGGTGGGCGTGGGAGGGCAGGCCGTGTGGGATGGGTTGCGCGGGCGCGGCCTCGCCCGAAGCTGGCGTCCGCTGACGGCGCTGGCGCTGGTGATTCTGGCGGCCAATGTGCTGGCCGCGCGCGACCGCCTCTACCACGACTGGAAGCGCAGCCCGGCGGTGCGCGCCGCCTATCACGGCGATCTGGCGGCGCTGGCTGCCTACCTCGACCGCACGCCGGACGATCTGCCCGTGTCGCTATGCATCACCGGCATGAACGTGCCGGGCGATGCCGGCCTGTCGCCGCGCCAGATTCTCGGCCTGATGCGTCACCGCGCCGGCGAGCCGGTGCGTCATTCCGACTGCCGGGCCGGGCTGGTGCTGATCAACGCCGGGGCACCGATGCGCTTTGTCTTCGCCGACCCGGACGACCGGGCGACCATGCCGCCAGAGCTGGCCGACTGGCTGGCTGAGGCCGAGCCGGTCGCCGCTGAGGGGTTGCCAGCGGGGTCTGTGCTGCGGCTGGACGTGGAGCAGCGTCTGCGCGACGCCGGCGGGCGTTGGGGCCTGCTTGCCCCCGCCTATTTCCTGCCGGACGCCGACGAGCAACCTGTTCAGGCCAGGCTGCCCGTGCCGCTGGAGGAGGGCCTGACCTTCGCGGGCTACGATCCGAGCGTGTTCAACGATGAGCGGCAGCCCGGCGGCGACCCCATCGTGCTGGTGACCTACTGGCGCGTGGACGAGCCGCTGCCCGACGACCTGGGCATCTACGCGCACCTGCTCGGCTACACGCAGACTGAGCCGCCCGTCCTGCAGATCGAACCCTGGGCCGAGGCGAACTCGATTGACGTGCAGCCCGGCGAGCTTGAGCCGCGCGATTTCTTCATCCAGGTGTCGTATATCTGGCTGCGCGAGAACCTCAGGCCGGATCGTTACGCGCTGACGGTGGGTGCCTACCGTGACGAAGTGGCCGTGCTGGAGAATCACCTGAGCGTGCTCGACGCGGCGCAGAATTACGCGCCACACGGCGACCGCCTGCTGCTGGGGCACATCACGGTCGTGGAGTCGTGAGTAGGGAGTGGTCAGTGATCGGTTGTCAGTTGTCAGCTATCGGTGATTAGTGATCAGGGTGCGTACAAAGGTTGTCAGTGACAGGTATGACGCTGGCGAATAGCCTCACCCCCAGCCTCGCTACGCTCGGCTTGCCCCCTCTCCACGTCGTGGAGAGGGGGCGGTGAGGCCCGCGTCAGTGGGCCGAGCGGGGTGAGGCTAAGGAGCACGACCGCACTGCCTGACAGGTTTTGCACGCACGCACCCAGTGACCATAAGTGGTTGCTGATGACTGACCACTGAAAACCGATCACTGAAAACCAACAACCAATGACCAACCACCAACCAACCACTGACCACCAGGAGCCGCCATGCTGTACCTCGATGGGAGCCAGGGCGAAGGCGGCGGGCAGATTGTCCGCACGGCCCTGACGCTCAGCGCCATCAGTGGGACGCCCGTGCGCATCGAGCGCATCCGCGCCGGTCGGCAGACGGCGGGGTTGCGCCCGCAGCACGTGGCGGCGGTGCGGGCAGCGGCGGACATCTGCGCGGCGCACGTGGAGGGCGCGGCGGTCGGGTCGGAGGCGATCACGTTCGCCCCAGGCGGGCCGGCGCGCCCTGGCCGCTACGAATGGGCGATTGGCACGGCGGGGTCGGCGGTGCTGGTCATGCAGACGGTGCTGCTGCCGCTGGCGCTGGCTGCCGGGCCGTCCGAAGTGCGGGTGCATGGCGGCACGCACGTCCCGTACAGCCCGTCGGGGCACTACCTGCGCGATGTGTACGTGCCCTTTCTGCTCGGCCTCGGCGCAGACCTGACGCTGTTCCTGGAAACCTACGGCTGGATGCCGGAGGGCGGCGGGACTATCGTCGCCCAGGTGAAGGGTGGCGCGCAGCCAAGCGGCGTGGATATGCGCCAGCGCGGGCGAATCGAGCGCGTGTTCGGGACGGCGGTGGGCTGCAACCTGCCGTCGCATATCCCGCAACGCATCGCGAACCGGGCGATAAACCTGCTGGAGACGCTGGAAGTGGCGGCGGATGTGCGTCCGCTGCGGGCACGGGGCATCAGCACCGGGGCGGGCCTGTTCCTGGTGGCGGAATACGCCAACGGGCGCGGCGGTTTCGGCGTCCTGGGGCGTAAAGGGATGCCGTCCGAGGTCGTGGCCGAGAAAGCGGTCACGGCGCTGCTGGCCTTTCACGCGGGCAGCGCCTCCGTAGACGCGCACCTGGCCGACCAGATCATCGTGCCGCTGGCGCTGGCGCAGGGAGCCAGCGCCTTTGTCACGCCGGAGATCACGGCGCATCTGCTGACCAATATCGGCGTCGTGCGCGCGTTCGTGGAGCGTCCGATTGCGGTGGACGAACGGTCGCGGGTGGTGGTGATTGAGTAATTGGTGGTTGGTTGTTGGTGATTGGTTTTCAGTGATTGGTTGTCAGTGAGCAGTCGGTCGTTGGTTCTCGGTGATCAGTCCTCAGTGGTCAGCAACTACACTCTGTCCCTAATCGCTGACAACTGATAACCGAAAACTGATCACTGATGACTGAAAACCGATCACCAACAATCAACAACCGCTTTTCTAACACTAACGAGTCTGTCATGTTTGAAATCGTCTTCCTCGGCACGTCGGCGAGCGCCCCCTCGATCCATCGCGGGCTGTCCGCCCAGGTGGTCATCGTCAAGAACCGCCGCTTCCTGATTGACTGCGGCGAGGGCACGCAGCGCCAGCTTCTCAAGAGCGGGATCGGTTTCAAGCGGCTTAATCGCGTGCTGATCACGCACGGGCATCTCGACCACATCCTGGGGCTGGGCGGGCTGATGTCCACCTTCATGCGCTGGGAGAGCATTGACGAGCTGGAGATTTGGGGCGGCAAGTGGGCGCTCGACCGCGTGCAGGACTTGATCTACGGCGTGGTGCTGCGCGGGGCACAGCCGCCCATGCCGCTGCACCTGATTGATGTCAAGCCCAGCGTGCTGATGGAGGAGGCCGATTTTCTCGTCTCCGCCTTTCCGGTGAATCATCGCGGGCGCGACTGCTTCGGCTACGTCTTCCAGGAGAAAGCGCGGCGACCTTTCCTGGTCGAGCGGGCGGAGGCGCTGGGCGTCCCCGCCGGGCCGGAACGGGCGCGGCTGGTACGCGGCGAGACAATTACGCTGGCGGATGGGCGCGTCGTCCGGCCCGACGACGTGCTGGGCGAGGATACCCCCGGCGCACGGCTGGTCGTCACCGGCGATGCGGCCTCGCTCGACGGCCTGGAGAGCGTCGCGGCGGGGGCGCACGCCCTGGTCACCGAGGCGACGTACCTGGACGAAGATGCGGAGATGGCCGCCAGTTTCGGGCACCTCACCGCGGGGCAGGCGGCGCGCTTCGCCCGCGAGGTGGGCGTGCAGACGCTGCTGCTGACCCACATCTCGCGCCGTTACCGCGAGCGCGACGTGATCCAGGAGGCGCAGCAGTACTTCGCCAACAGCTACGTCGTGCGCGACTTCGACCGCTTCTCGGTGGCAAAGGGACGCCCCGCCCACAGAGTGCTGCCCGGTGAAGAGCCGGACGAGCCAGAATAGGCGGGGTTGCGGAGGCACTGTTCCTCCTGCGCGAGACTCTGCCTTACCTTTCCGCGCGGCGATCCGCTCTCACGGCAGCACGGACAAGTTGTCAGCCAGATGCCGGAAGGCCCCTATCCCCGGCCCCTTCCCCCAGCCAAGCTAGGGGAAGGGGAGGACCGCCTGCCGGTGTCCCCCCCCTAGCTCGGCTGAAGGGGGGATCAAGGGGGGAGGCGTTCAGCGAGTGTTCTCGGCTGTTCTCTGGTGACAAGTCATTTGTAGACCCTGCGATCACGGCAGCACGAAGCCGCTCCACGTCCCCGTCAGCGCGTAGCGCAGCGCGTCAATGGCCCCCGTCACCAGCAGGGCGAAGGCGAGTCCGGCCAGCGCGGGGGCGGCCAGATCGCGCCAGCGGGCGCAGCAGTTCTCGCGGCGCGCGATTCCCAGAATCAGGGTGCAGCCGACGATGCCGAACATGAGCAGCACGCCCGCCGCGCTGATCGCGCCCAGGACGGCGCGCAGGGGCGGCCAGTTAATCAGCACCAGCGCCCCACTCCCCGCCGCCAGCGCGTAGAGCGCGGCAAGCTCGCCCCACGAGCGGACGGGCGGGCCGTCCTGCGGCGTGCGCCAGAGCAGGCTGCTGAACACCGGCCAGACAATGGTGATCAGCGCCAGGCCGAAGGTCGTCCCGGTCAGCAGGCGCAGGGTGTTGTGCGGCGTGTAGGGCGGTGCGTAGCCGTCGAAGGCGCTCAAGAAGCTATTCAGCCCGTCGAGTCCGTACAGGCCGACGCCCAGCAGCATCACCGTCAGCAGCCGGACGCGCGGCAGCCGGGCGGCGCGCAGCCGTCCCCGCGCGGCGAAGACGCCCAGCCCCGCCCACACGCCCAGGTAAATGCCCGTGCAGCGCGCGCACAACGGCAGCGGGCGCTCGTGGACGTGAAAGGAGCGTTCGGCGATGCGGTGGCAGACCGCGTAGCCAAGCGCGTCCGCCTTGCCCAGCACACCCGGCGGGGTGAGCCACAGCCAGATCGCGGCGATGGCGGCGGTGCTTAGCGCCAGCAGCGCCACCGTCCGCCGCCCGAAAAGGGGCGCAGGCGCAGGTTGGGCGGTGGGGGACATTGTTTGCTGGGCAGTCATGGTCGCTGGGATTCCTCGGCGCGAGTCTAAGCGGGATCGGGGGCAGCGGCAAGTTGTGGAGACATTAACCTCACCCCCTGGCCTCGCTGCGCTCGGCTTTTCCCCCTCTCCGTAAACGGAGAGGGGGAGGCGAGGCGCGCCAGTGCCGAGCGGGGGTGAGGTCCGTAGGGGCGTATGGCTATACGCCCCTGCGAGCAGGCTGACGTGCGGCGGACTTTGATGCGATTGCCCCGAGTTGTTGCGTTCGGTTCGCGCCGCCTGTTCGCACTGGCTATACTTATCCCGCGCTACCTTCCAGTCCCCTTGAACGTAGAAAGTAATGGAGAATCCAGATGCTCTGAGCCTGGCCTCACCCAGCGTGAGACCAGCACATGCTCCCGACCCCCGACTCATGACTCATCCACAAGACCCACCAGAGAGCGGAAACCCCCATGACTCCAACCACAAACCCCATCATCGAACTACACGGGCTGAGCAAGCAGTTCAACCCACCCGACGGTGTGATCGCCGTCAAAGATGTCAGTTTCAACATCATGCAGGGCGAGATTTTCAGCCTGCTTGGACCGAACGGCGCGGGCAAGACGACGACCATCGGCATGATCAGCGGCCTGCTGACGCCCACCGCCGGCGATGTGATCGTCGGCGGGCACTCGGTCACCCGCGAGCCGATGGCCGTGCGCAAGCTGATCGGCGTCGTCCCGCAGGAGTTGGCGCTCTACCCCACCCTGTCCGCTCGCCAAAACCTGGCTTTCTTCGGCAAGATGTACGGCCTGGGCGGGCGCGAGTTGAAGCGGCGCATCGGCGAAGTGCTGGAGTTCACCGAACTGACCGACCGCGCCGACGACCCGATCGAGCAGTACAGCGGCGGGATGAAGCGCCGCGTCAACATCGGCATCGGTCTGCTGCACCGCCCGCAGATTCTCTTCCTCGACGAGCCGACCGTCGCCATTGACCCGCAGTCGCGGCGCAACATCCTGGATGCGGTGAAGGCGCTCAACGCCGAGGGCATCACTGTGCTCTACACGACGCACTACATGGAGGAGGCCCAGGAGCTTTCGCACCGCGTCGGCATCATTGATCACGGGCAGATCATCGCCCTGGGCACGCAGAACGACTTGACGCGGATGGTCGGCGAGCAGGACACGCTGGCGCTGAAGGTGCCTAACGCCACGCCGGACCTGGTGGACGCCCTGGGCAGGCTGCCCGGCGTGAGCGCCTGCGTGCGCGTGGACAGCGAAGACGGCGAGCTACACGTCCTGGCCGACGAGGGACGGCGCGCCCTGCCCGACGCCATCCGCCTCATCAACGAGGCCGGGCTGAGCCTGCAGGCAGTCGAGGTGCGCGAGCCGACGCTGGAAGCCGTCTTCCTGCACCTGACCGGGCGCGGCCTGCGCGACTGAGGGGGAGCAGCCATGCGCCAGAAGATCATCGCCATCGCCTGGAAGGACATCTACGCGACGTTCAAAGACCTCAACGCCGTCGCCTACCTGGTGGCGCTGCCCGTCGTGCTCAGCGCCATCGTCGGCCTGGCCTTCGGCACGGGCGGCGACGTGAGCATTGACACGGTGCCCGTCGCTGTCGTCAATCAGGATCAGGGCGTTACCCTGCGCGGTGGCCATTCGTTCAACCTGGGCCAGACGCTGGAACGGGCCTTCGTGCCCAGCGGCGATCCCGCCCAGGACGAGCCATTCGCCGCCATTCACGACCTGGTTGACGGCACGGCCTATGACGACGCCGAGCGCGCCCGCGACCAGATCGCCGACGGAGACCTGGCCGCGCTGATCACCATCGCCGGTGCGGACTTCACCGCCAACGCCCTGAGCGGAGACGCCCCCGGCACCGTCGCCATCCTTTACGACAGCGGGCGCAGCGTCGGCCCCAGCGTCGTGCGCAGCATCGTCAGCGCCATCACCAACAGCATGAACAGCGTCATCCTGGCCCAGCGCCTCGGCCCGGCGGCCCTGGCGGAGATCGGCGCGGCGGCAGGCGCGGACGAAGCGGCCATCGCCGGAGCCGCCGCCCAACTGAGCGCCGAAGCCATGTCCATCGCCGACGCCGCCCCGATCCGCCTGGAGAAGGTTGATTTGCAGGGCGAGACGCGCTCCTTCGACGCCATGCAGTACTTCGCCCCTTCGATGGCCATCCTCTTCATGACGTTCGCCATGGGCGCGGGCGCGACGACCATCCGCCTCGAACGGGAGCGTTGGACATTGCAGCGCATCCTGACCACGCCGACGCCGCGCTGGGCCTTCATGGGCGGCAAGCTGCTGGGCATGTATGGCACCGGCCTGGCCCAGATGGTGCTGCTCATTGTCGCCACCACGCTCGTCGCCCGGCTGATGGGCCGCCAGAACAGCATCTGGGGCACGGACGCGCTGGCGCTGGTGCTGCTGGTGCTGGCCGTCGTCTTCGCCGCGACAAGCCTGGGCCTGCTCATCGCCGCGCTGTCCAGGACTGCCGAGCAGGCCACCACCTACAGCAGCATCGTCGCCCTGGTGCTGGGGATGCTTGGCGGCACCTTCATCCCCATCGAGAACCTGCCGGACGCGCTGAGCTGGCTGCCCAAGCTCACGCTCAACTACTGGGGCATTCAAGGCTTCTACAACGTGGCAACAGGCGAAGAATCGCTGTCCGGCGTCAGCGCGAACCTGCTGGCGCTGGCGGTGATGGGCGTCGTGCTGTTCGCGGCCAGTCTGTGGCGTTTCAATCGCCGCCAGGAACTATGAGGGAGATCACCATGCGCGCCATCCTGACGGTTGCCCGCTATGACCTGCTGCGCGCGCTCAAACAGCGCGAGACGTTTCTCTTCGGCCTGCTCATGCCGGGGATCATGATGCTGCTGCTGGGCGTGGCGATGGGCGGCAGCGCCGACACAGCGACGATCACCATAGACGTGCTGGACGAAGACGGCAGCGCGTTGTCGGCGGCGCTGATCGCCGCGCTGCGCGCCGAACTGGAGGTGGACGACTCGTTCCGTCTGTGCGTCCTGGGCGTGGACGACGGCGACGGCTGCGCGGTCAGCGCCGCGCCGGATCGCCTGGAGCAGGTGGCCGACGAGCGCCTGGAAGACACCGACAGCTTCGGGACGATCCGCATCCCGGCGGGCTTCGGCGACGCGCTGCGCGCCGGGAAGGAGGCGACCGTCGCCTATAAGAGCAGCGCCGACCTGACCGCGCCAGTGCTGGCCGAGCAGAAGATCGAGGCGGCGGTCAGCCGCCTGAGCGGGGCGGTGGCCATCGCCAACCTGACGGTCAGCGCCGCCGAGCGCGCCTTCGGCCCGCTGGATCGCGCCGCTGCCTTCGAGACGGTGCGCGCCCGCGTGGATGCCGCCTGGGACGCGCGCCCGGTGCACGTCAGCGCCGAGGGCACCACGAGCCAGGTATCGCGCTTCGGCTTCAACCAGAGCGGGCCGGGCATCGCCACCATGTTCGTGCTCATCTTCACCCTCAACGGGGCGGCGCTGCTGATCTACGAGCGCGAGACAGGCACGTTGCAACGCCTGTTCACCCTGCCCGTGCCCCGCTGGCAGACGCTCGCCGGCAAAATCCTGGGCCAGTACGTCTATGGGCTGAGTATCTTCACCGTGCTCGTCCTGGTCGGGGCGCTGATGGGTGTGCAATGGGGCGACAACGTGGCGGGCGTCGTGCTGGTGATGCTCGTCTACACGCTGACGGTGACCGCGCTGGGCGTGGCCCTGGCGACCGTAGCCCGCACCTCGGCGCAGGCGGCCAATCTGAGCCTGCTCTTCGGCATGACGCTCGCGCCGCTGGGCGGGGCGTGGTGGCCGCTGGAGATCGTGCCGCCCTTCATGAAGACAGTCGGGCACCTGACGCCGGTCGCCTGGGGCATGGACGCCTTCCAGGAGATGATGTTCTACGGCGGGACGCTGGCTGACATCGCGCCGATGCTGGGCGTGCTGCTGGGCATGGCCGCGCTGTTCTTCGCCTTCGGGCTGCTGCGCTTCCGCTACGAGTAGGCATTGACCTCACCCCCGCTCGGCGCTGTTGCGCCTCGCGTCCCCCTCTCCGTTGACGGAAGAGGGGGAAAGGCCAAGCGCAGCGAGGCCAGGGGGTGAGGTAAACAGGGCGTGGCACCTACACACACATTGCGCCGTCTTGCGGTAAACTGTCCCCCGTGACTCACCCGCACCGCATCCAGGACCTTCTCGCGCGGATCGTTCGTGCGGCGCGCACCGCCTGGCGGCGTGTCCGGCGCATCCTGCGCGCGCTGTGGATCGCCGCGCTGCGCCTGGCGCTGACCATCGCGCTGATCGCCGCGCTGGGCGACGGCGCAGTGCGCGACACGTCGCTGAGCGCGCGTGTCACCGCCCTGGCCCGCGATCACCTGTTCGACTACGCCGCCTGGGAGGTCGAGGCGCTGTGGAGCAAGCTGCGCGAGTCCGTGCTGGGCGTCGGCCCCTACCTGGACGACGAACAGGGCCGCGCCCTGGTGCTGGCCTACCTGGAGACGCTGGGCGCTGCGCAGGAGATCGAAGCGCAGATCGAGCGGCTCTACGCCGACCCAGACGTGCCCGACCCGGACGCCGCCGCCGCACCCCTGCGCGCCGAGCGCGACACCCTGTGCGAGCGGCTGCGCGCCGACCAGCCGCTCGTCGAGCGCCTGATCGAGGGCCAGGTGTCGGCGGTGCTGGCCGACGAGGGCTTCGGCTTGCTGGGGCAGGTGCTGCCGCCCGTCGCCATGCACTTCACCGAGACGCCCGTTGCGCTGATCGTCTCCCCGCGCGACCGGATCACCGTCGCCGCCAACCTCGACCTGGACGCGCTGCCGGTCGAAGAACGGGAGTCGCTCGAAGCGCGCATTGACCAGGCGCTGAACGTGTCGTCGCTGATCGTGCCGCTGGGCGGGCTGAGCCTCTATCCGGCGATGATCGTCGAGCCGTCCGCGCACGACACGGCGCGCACGCTGGCCCGCGCCTTCGAGATCACCGCCCACGAATGGGCGCACCACTACCTGGTCTTCTACCCGCTCGGCTGGGAGTACAACGCGCACGCCGAGACGCGCATCATCAACGAGACGACGGCCACCTTCTTCGGGCGGGCCGTCGCGCAGCGGGTCATCGCCCGCTACTACCCGGAGCTGCCCGTCCCGCAGTACCCGTCCTTCGTGGTCGCGAGCGCCGCCGCCCCCCAGGAGACCGCGCCACAGGCCCCGCCCGGCGACCCCGACGCGCCGCCGCCCTTCGACTACGCCCGCGAGATGGGCGCTACCCGCGCCCGCGTGGACTTTCTGCTGTGGCAGGGCATGGTCGAGGCGGCGGAAGCGTATATGGCCGCGCAGCAGCGCAAGTTCGCCCGCAATGGCTACCCGATCCGCAAGCTGAACCAGGCGTACTTCGCCTTCTACGGCGGCTACCAGGGCGAGCCGGGCGCGGGCGGCGCCGACCCCACCGGCCCGACCGTCGAGCGGATACTCACCGGCAGCGCCGACCTGGCGGACTTCCTGCGGACGATGCGCGGCATCACCACGCGGGAGCAGTTGGTGGGGGTGGGGGAAGGGTAGTGGGGGCGGGCAGGAAATGCTGCGCCGAGAGACCCAAGAACCTGCACTGGAAAGCGTTGGCGTATTCGTTCAGGATTCTTCAGACATGATTCGGTCAACTAAATCTCCTAGGAGCTTGATAGCTTCGTTGATAGCATCCAGCTTTTCATTCACGAATATTCTACCTCCTCCTCCTGGGTTCTCGGGGTCTGACACCCATTCTGGTCTACCTTGCATGATCTGAGGGGCAAGAGCTCGAATGCGATTGTCACTGATTGACAGAATGACAGCATATGCCTCGCCGTACGCGATTTCTCGCTTAATCATGGATTCAGTGCCGTCTGGAGCTTGTTGGTAGGCCTGAAGGATCCCACGGAGTTCGACAAGTCTCTTCAAGGCCTCAACGAAATAGGATCTGCGCTCTCGATAGCGACTCTCTCTCCGTTCGCGTGCTGTCTTGCGGAGGTCAATCACACCAGCCGTTATCGGTGTCACAACGACCACCACGAGAGCAAGAATGGCGACGAAGGCAGCTGCCCAGTCCGACATGTCTTTTGCTCCTGACTATCGATCCATCGAACATGTCCAGTTATCCTAGAATCCGGCCTACTCCGGCGCAGGTGACAGCTTTCCGCCCACGCCCGCTTCCTGCTCACTTACGCCCATCATACCACGATCCGCGAGACGCCCGTCTGCTCTCCTGCACGCGCCAATACTCAGCGCCTCAGCCGGCGGCCCCGCTCCCCCGGCGCAGCAGCCCCTCCAGGTGCGCCTTAACACCCGGCCACTCGCCGTCAAGGATGCGGAACCAGGCGGTGTCGCGGCTGCACCCCTTGACGATCATGTGCTGCTGCTGAACCCCCTCGAACTGGAAGCCCATGCGCAACGCGGCCCGGCGCGAACGCTCGTTGCGCGCGTCGCACTTCCATTCCACCCGCCGGTAGCCCAGGGCGAAGGCGTGACCCAGCATCAGCGCGGTCGCCTCGGTGTTGGCGGCGGTGCGTTGGGCGATGGGGCTGTACCAGATGCTCCCTAGCTCGATGCGCAGGTGTTCGGGCGTGTTGTTCAGGTAGTTGGCCATGCCGATGGGCCGCCCGGTGGCGCTGTCCACCACGCAGAAGGGCAGGCCGTTGGGCGCGTTCACCTGGGCGCGCACGTAGCCCTCAAACGCTTCCAGCGAGGCGAACGGCCCGCCGAACAGATAGCGCCAGATGAGTTCCTCCGCGTCATACGCGCCCAGCGAGCGACCTCCCAGCGTAATGGGGCTGCCGTTGGAGACCGCCCACAGCCCTTCCAGATGGCGCTGCACGTCAACCGGCTCCAGGCGCACGAAGTCGCCGCGCAGCACGACCGGCTCCGGCTTGAGGGGCAGGCGCGCGCGCCGTTCCAGCACGTCAGGGGGGAGCGGAGCGAGTATCTCAGCGGTCATCGGTTGCTTCTCCAGGCTGCGCGCGGGCGAAGGAGCCTTCCGCCCCAGGTGCGTGCAAAACCCGTCAGGCAGGGGCGCAGCAGAGCAGCGCCCCCGTAGGGGCGTATTGCAATACGCCCCTACGATAACCTTTGCACACACCCAAAGAGCCTTCTCTGGCTAACTTCCAGCTTACTTGAAGGTATAATACTATCACAATCGGGATTGCGAATAGGGAGGTCTCACCATGAAATGGTCATGGAAGTTGGGCAGGTTCGCCGGCATTGACGTGTTCATGCACGCTACCTTCCTGGTGCTGATCGGCTGGGTGCTCCTCGCCCACTGGCTGGAGGGCGAGAGTCTGGCGGCTACGCTGGAGGGGGTAGGCTTCATCCTGGCCCTGTTTGCCTGCGTGGTGTTCCACGAATACGGGCACGCGCTCACCGCGCGACGTTACGGCATCAAGACGCGCGACATCACCCTGCTGCCCATCGGCGGGGTGGCTCGCCTGGAACGGATGCCCGACAAGCCCGCTCAGGAATTGTGGGTGGCTCTGGCTGGCCCGGCAGTGAACGCGGTCATCTCCCTTGCCCTTTATGTCATCTTGCAGATCACTTCAAGCCTCGTCCCCCTGTCTGAACTGGAGGTGGGCGGGGGATCGTTTCTCGCACGGTTGATGGTCGTCAACCTCTTTCTGGCGGGGTTCAACCTGGTTCCCGCCTTTCCGATGGATGGCGGGCGCGTGCTGCGCGCGCTGCTGGCGATGCGCATGGAATACACGCGCGCCACGCAGGTCGCGGCGGGTGTGGGGCAGTTCATCGCCATCCTGTTCGGCTTCTTTGGCCTCCTTTACGACCCGTTTCTGCTGTTCATTGCCTTCTTCGTGTGGATCGGAGCGTCGCAGGAAGCCAGCATGACCCAGATGAAGTCGGCCCTGGCCGGGATTCCCACCAGCCGCGCCATGCTGACCGATTTTCGCACGCTGGCTCCTCAGGACACGCTGGCCCACGCGGTAGACCTGATCCTGTCTGGCTCGCAGCAGGATTTCCCGGTGGTCAGCGATGGGCAGCTGGTAGGGGTGTTGACGCGCAGCGACCTGCTGAAGGCGCTCACCCGGCAAGGCCCGGAGACGCCGGTCGGCGATGTGATGCAGCGCGAATTTGAGGTCTTCGATTCCTACGACATGCTGGAGTCCGCTTTCACGCGGCTGCAAGCCTGCCAGTGTCAGACCGCACCGGTGACACATGAGGGGAAACTGGTGGGCCTGCTCACGATGGACAACGTGGGCGAATTCTTGATGATTCAGTCCGCGACCAGGGCGGCGTAGGGGGAGGACTTCGGAAGTCTGCGGGAGACTTCCGAAGTCTGTTCGCGCGCCCCGCTCACAGCCGCGCCATGTCCCAGTCGCACAGCATTCTCGCCAGCAGTGCGGCGCGGCGGGGCAGCGTGCGCAGGTGCACCTGCTCGTGCGCGGCGTGCAGGCCCAGCCCGCCCGCGCCCAGCCCGTCCAGCGTGGGAATGCCCATCGCCGCCGTGAAGTTGCCATCGCTGGCCCCGCCGCTGCCGTCTTCGCGCAGTTCCAGCCCGATGGACGCGGCGATCTGCCGTGCCTGGCCGAAGGCGCGCATCATCTGCTCGTTCCGCTCCATCGGCCCGCGATCAATGCCGCCGCTGACGGTCACGCCTGCGCCGGGCAAGACCGGCCCCAGGCTCTGGATGGCGCGATCCACCCGCTCCGCCTCGGACGCCTTGAGGAAGCGCACGTCTACCTGCATGGTGGCTTCCGGCGGGATGACGTTGGTGGCGATGCCGCCCTCGATCATTGTCACCGAGACGGACGTGCCGTTGGGCAGGTCGTTGAGCTTATGCAGGATGATCGCCTGGTGCGCGGCCTCGATCACGGCGTTGATGCCGGCTTCGGGGGCCTGCCCGGCGTGTGAGGCGCGCCCGGTCGTGCGCACGGTGTAGCGGGCGATGCCCTTACGCCACGTCTTGAAGGCTTCGCCTTCCGCCGCCGGCTCCATTACCCACACGACGCCCGCCTGAGCCGCCGTCGCGCAGATCACGTCGTGCGAATGCTGGCTGCCGGTCTCCTCGTCAGTGGTAAACAGAATCCAGATCGGGCGATAGGGCAGTTCACCCCGGTCGCGCAAGCCGCGCAGCGCCTCCAAGGCGACGACCACCCCGCCCTTCATGTCCAGCGCGCCCGGCCCGTAGAGGATGTCGCCTTCTTCGCGCAGGGGCATCGTCGCCAGCGTGCCAGCAGGCCACACCGTGTCCAGGTGAGCGAGCATGAGGATCGGCTGGCCGGGTGCGCCCTCGTTCCAGCGGGCCAGGCGAATGTCGCCCACCTCAGCGCGGGGGAAGACCTCCACCGTCGCGCCGAGGTCGGCGCACAGCCCGCCGACGAAGGCGCTGATCGCGTCGGTGAGCGGCTTCTCGTGCGAGGGCGATTCGAGCAGCACCAGCCGCTTGAGCAGCGCCACCATCTCCGGCGCGCGCTCCTGGAAATAGGCCAGATAGTCAGACATGGCTCTCCCCTTGATGAAGAATTCTGCGTCTGGGTTCTGAGTCGTGAGACGGCCTGCGCGCCCTGGACTCAAGACTCCTCACCCCGGACTCACTGCTCACCGCGAATGTTGCTGCACAGGCTCAATTCCCGTCAGAACGGGCACACGTCGTTGAGGGTATAGGCGCGGTTGGCGTAGCCGTAGCTGTTGAGCACGCCAAGCACGTTGGCCCCGCTGGCCATCGCCGCCGCACACGCCGCCCGCGAATCGCCGGTCGCGCGGAAGTTGTCCATGAACGCCTGGCCCATCTGGGCGAAGCCGTAGCCGGGCGTGCCAGGGGGATTCTCGCCGATCAGCGTGTTGAACCAGGTCTCGGCGCGGGCGTTGCCCAGCCGCGCGTAGGTGATGACGATGCGGAAGGCGGCATAAGCGCGCAGCGCCTCCGTCTCGCCGGGGGTCGTCCAGGCGAGCAGGTCGCGGTTGGTGCGCGCCTCGTCGTAAGCCAGGATCGCCGGACGCCACTGCCCGTCGCGCAGCAGGTCGTCGGCGTCGTAGATGGCGTGGATGCGGTAGCGCGCGCCGGGCACCTCCTCGCGCAGCGCCAGCACGTAATCCTCCCCGTTCCAGTCCCACGTGTCCAGCACGCTGCGCTGCGGGCCGGTTGCCGCCGTGCCGGGCGGGTTGATGGCGGCGGTCAGTTCCAGCACGCCGTCACCCTCCACGTCGAGGACGCTGATCCGCCCGTTGATCGCCACGATCTGCCCGTTGTTCAATTCTTCAAACACGCCGACAATCGCGTTCCAGCTCAGAATCTTGGCTTCTTTGACGCAGGCTGCCCCGCTGCACGTCTCGGTGAAGAAGACCAGCTCGCTCTTGACATCGGTGTTCATGTCGCCCACGCGCACCAACTCCGGCAGGGCGATACCGGGGTTGAACGCGGTCTGGTAGAGCAGGCGATAGCCGCCGCTGTCGCAGCCGTAGACGAGCAGTTGCCCGGCGTTGAGCGGCGCCTCCTCGTTATACGTGGCCGGGTTGTAGAGCGTGACAATGACTTCGGGGATGCCATCGCCGGTCAGGTCGGTATCCGCCTGGACGATGCCGCCCCGCTCGGTGATCGCGCCCCAGTTGCGCAGAGTCGCTTCGAGCACGGTGGATGAGCCGCCCACCGACAGGTAGCGCCCGATCATCACGCTGTAGTCGCCGAAAGAGTCCGGGCGCGACGGCGGCGCGGGCACGGCGGGCGCGGGACATTCGTCCGGCTGGAAGTAGGGGGCGGGCGGCGGGGCGGCGGCGGCCTGCGTGGCCGCCTGGATGGTGGCGAAGGCGGCGGTCGCCGTCGCGTTCGGCCCGACGGGATTCCCCACACCGCCGCCGGGCAGGGGCGTGGGCGGAGCGGCAAACTGGCCAGTGGGCGTCACCAGCCACACCGCCAGCCGTCCGCCGGGCGTGGCGGTGGTCAGCGGGCGGCGGGTAGGCGTGGGCGGCTCGCGATTGCCGATCACGTCCGTGACCGAGTCGCAGGCGGCCAGCAGCGCGGCGATCAGCAGCAGCGCCATCGCCAGGGCAGCGCGCAGGGATCGAGGTGTGTTCATGGGGCGAAGTATAGCGCGGGCGGCGGGCGGACAGCAATCGGCGGTCCGCCGTCAGCGGTCAGCTATCAGCGAACAGCCGTCGGCAGCCCGACGGGGGAGTCTGTTCCCGTACTGCAAGGATATTGTGGCGGCACGGACGGCATCCAAGACAGGAACCGCTCTTGCCTTTGGCTGACCGCTGATAGCTGCTGGCTTCCGCTAATGGGCTGCGCGCGCTCTTCACCCGCGCGCTGAAAGCTGCTATAATAGGGGCTGCAAGGGGGTGACAGGCTTCGACGTGGGAGGCTGGTCACAGACTGCAAGCCGAGGCGCTCTACCCTCGTTAATCCAGAGCAAACCAACAAGTGCCAACCAGAGCACTCCTCGTCTCGCTATGGCTGCGTAAGTAGCCTAGCAGACACCCGATACCCTGCGGGGTATCCGTCTGCCCCAACCGTCTCCTGTCCGGGTGGCAAGCAGGCGTCACAAACGACAGGGTGCCCTGCGCCGACGCCGGTACCGCGCAGATAAGACTCACCGGCTAGCGCGCGGCCAGACCCCCGCCGGCTTGGGTTGCCCCGCGCGAAACCAAAAAGCTGGCTACGCTTGTAGACGTTTGTGCTCGAATCTTGCGGACGGGGGTTCGATTCCCCCCACCTCCACCTGAACGCAGCGCAGCACCGGCAAGAGATCAGCCGGTGCTGCGCGTTTATGTCACCTCACCCCCTGGCCTCGTTGCGTTCGGCCTCTCCATGATGCTCTTTAAGAGATTAGCCAGGATATCCTGCCGCTCGATGGCACGGCTGGCTGGTAGTGTGTCCCCGTAGGGGCGTATTGCAATACGCCCCTACGGGCTACAAGTATGCAGTGCCCCGACGTGTCGCGCGTGGTATCCGCGCTAATGTTAATCTGCATCATGGAGAGAGAGCGGCGAGGCGCGTTTCTGCCGAGCAGGGGTGAGGCAAGCCAGGGCGCAACCCACCGCCCTGACGCGCTCTTGCCTGCCTCTCACTCGCCCACAAGCCAGGTGCGCAGCGTGGTGATGTAGCGTTCCGGTGAGTCCATCATGATGAAGTGCCCGGCGTCGGGGAACCACTCGATCTGCGCGTGGGGCACGCCCGCCTTGAGCGTCTGGTGCTCGCTGGGCCGCACGATGATGTCGCGCTGCCCGTACATGCCCAGCGCCGGCACGGTCACCCGGTGTAGCTGCGGGCGCAGGTCGGTCTTGCGCAGCGTGCCAATGCTCTGGAAGAACGACTCGACGTTGATCTTGGACACGTCCTTGGTGATCATGCGGCCCATCGCCCGGCCATCGCGCGCCATGAAGTAGCTGTAAAAACGCAGGAACTGCCGCAGGCCCCGCCCGCCAAAGAGCCAGAACAGCGACGCCACCCGCCGCTGCCCCGACAGCTTGAGCAGCAGATTGAGCGAGCCACCGTTGATCGGCGAGCCGATCACGCACACCTTGACCGTCTTCTGCGGGTGATGGATGGCCATGCTCAGCGCGACCGTCCCGCCCATCGAATGGCCGATCAGCGGCGCGCGCTGGATGCCCAGCCGCTCCATGAACTGGTAGACCATCTCGACATAGGTTGGCACGGTGAAAGCGTCCAGGCGGGTGCGCTGCGCGCTGCTGCTGGCGGTGCCGGGCACGTCGGAGTCGCCGAAGCCGAAGAAATCGAGGGCGTAGGTGCGGTACTCGCGGCCCAGCACCTCGATGGTGTCGCGCCAGAGCTCCCACGAGCCGAGCCAGCCGTGCAGCAGCAGCACGGGCCGCCCGCGCCCATAGGTCTCGTAATGGATGATGCCGGGATCAGTTATTAGAGACGGCACGTGTGGCCCACCTCTCACCGCGCCTGCGGGACCGCCATGCCCCCGTGCTGCTAAGCATCCATCTCGTCGAGGATGGCGTAGAGCAACTCCAGCAGCACGTTCTTGACGCTCTCTTTGTCGGTGGCGACGCACGGCAGCAGCTTGATGTGGTCGTCAATGCGCAGGGCGATGCGCAGGTCATCGGGTGCCCAGGCTTCGGGGTTATCCTGCTTGTTGGCGGCGACGACGTAGGGCGTGGGCGCGTAGGCGCGGAAGGTCTCCAGGATGCTCTTGGCCTCGCGGAAAGTCTCCGGCCTGGCGCTGTCCACGACAACCACAAAGCCCAGCATCCCCTCGGCCAGAATCTCCCACATGAAGTCGAAGCGGCGCTGGCCCGGCGTGCCGAACAGATAGAGCACCAGGTCGTCGTCCACCGTGATGCGCCCGAAGTCCATCGCCACGGTGGTCTGGGGCTTGATGCCATATTCGGGCGCGTTACGGGAGATCGTCTCGTCGGTGGTCACCGCCCCGATCTCGCTGATGGAGCGAATGAACTCCGTCTTGCCCGCGCTGAAAGGACCGGTGATGACCATCTTGACGAATTGCATGGGCTGATCTTCACTCTTTCACCAAAAGCACCCGAAAGGGTTAGAATCAACGTGTAGCAGGCGGCCTTGCGCGCCAGATCACGCCTCTTTGATGCGGGCGATCAGGCGCTCGACCACGCTGCGCTTGACCTGCGGCCCCTGAGGCAGCGTCCGGCGTGTGCCGTCGGCGGCTTGGACTTTGGGCAGTTGCATACCGGGTGGCCGCACCAACTCCACCAGGCCCGCCTGTAGCAGCCCATAGACCACGCGCCGGATTTCGGTGTCGGTCATGTTGCACGCCTTGGCGATCTGGCGGATTGAGTTCTTGGGATTGATGAAGCCAACGACGCGCCATTCTTCGACGCTGAGACGCACGCCCCGGAACTTGTCACCGGGCGACTCGGGGAACTTGAGCGCCAGGTCGAGGTTGGGCAGCTCTTCTTCGAGCGGCTTGATCTCGCGGGCGCGGCGCGTCCCCTCGATGATCACGTTCTTGAGGTCAATCGGCACGGTGATGCGGCCCGGCGGCGGCGTGACGTTCTCCTCGAAGACGAACGGTTCATGCCGCCAGGTCATCACGTCGTACACGATGTCCAGCGTGTGCTGGCGGATGCTGCGCACGATGTCGGCTTTCGTCACGTAGTTGGCGTTGATCAGCATCAGAGCCAGCGCCTTGTCGGAGTATTTGCTACCGCGCTCGCGGATGACGCGCGCCTGCTCTGCGTTGAGTTTGCCGGCTTTGTGCAGCACGCTGGCCAGGTGCCCGTCGTGGTCGCCCATCGCTGCCAGCACCAGGCGACCTTGCTCGAAGACGACCGTCGCCCGCTCCTTGCCGGGGATGACCCTGGGGTGCTTGTGCCCCGCGCCGTCAGCGATCATCTCTTTGGTGACGACCGGCTCGTACAGGCGCAGGGTACCCGTCTTCTTGGCCAGGTTGATCAGGTGGAGGATTTGCGTCGTGCTGAAGTCCGCCAGGTTGCCTTTGAGCGCCATCTTATCTCGTTTCTACCCACTGTCAGGGTCACGTGGCGGGTGGAGTCGGGTGGGTTGTGTCCTTGCAGGCTGGGCTGCCGGGCATTATACACTCCCGAAAATGGGCAGTCAACCGCGCTGGGGGGCGACGCCAGGTCGCGCCGCCGTCCCATTCGCTTGCCCCGACCTCGCCGATCCTCTACGGCCCATCTCAAGGCTACGTCCCGTTTACATTCATCATTATAGGCTACATTGTAATCCGCAAATGCTGTCAATGGCAGGCCCACACACGAAATTCGTAAAAAATTCATTCTGCGGGCGGACGCGCCGGTTGCTCGTCGCCGCCTGGCTGCTCGTTCTACTGGTCGCCTGCACGCCGGGCGGGGGGCCGCCGCGCATTATCACCGCCACACCCGCCAGCGCCCCCACGCGCGTAGCTGCCGCCGCCGCCCAGATCGCGCGCCCGGCGAATGTAAACCCGCTGACCGGGCTGCCTGTCCGCGATCCGGCGGCGCTGGCCCGCCGCCCGCTGGCCGCTAAGATCTCCAACGCGCCGGACAGCGTGCGCCCCCAGGCGGGCATCGGCGCGGCGGACCTGGTCTTCGAGCACTACGTCGAGGCCGGCCTGACGCGCTTCACGGCCATCTTCTGGACGCACACGCCGCCGCGCGTTGGCTCGATCCGCAGCGCGCGCCTGATTGACCTGGAGATTCCGGCCATGTATGGGGCGCTGCTGGTCTATTCCGGCGCGAGCGAGCCGATCCGCCAGCGCATCGCCGCGCTGCCGTTCGCTCCGCGCGCCTACGAGGGCGTCACCACCGGCGCTCCGCTTTACTTCCGCGACCCGTCACTGGACGCGCCGCACAACCTCTTCGCCGTGCCAGCCGAGGTGTGGGCGCGCGCCCGCGCCGACAGGTTGAACGACCCGCCCGACCTGCGCGGCATGATCTTTGACCAGGCCTCGCCAGAGGACGGCACGCCCGCCGCTGCCGTGACCATTGACTACGGGCCGGACGAGGTGCGGTGGCGCTACGACCCGCCCAGCGGGAAGTATGCGCGCTGGGTTGACGGCGAGCCACACACCGACGCGGACAGCGGCGCGCAGGTGACGGCGGCCAACGTGGTCATCCTCTACGCGCGCCACCAGGACGACGAGAGCATCGTCGAGGGCGAATGGAACGGGACGACGTTCTACTCGACCGAGATTGAGCTACAGGCGCTCGGCCCGGCCACGCTCATCCGCGACGGGATCGCGGTGGATGGCTTCTGGATGCGCTGGGCCGAGGACGCGCCGCTCACCCTGTGGGCGGACGAGGGGGCCGTCCAGCCGCTGGCGCTCAAGCCGGGCAACACCTGGTTCCAGGTGGTGCCGCTGGATTTCAGCGGCGTGCGCCTGGAGTAGGTGTACAATGACAGTAGTGCTCGCAGGCGCAGCGCCGGCCAGAGTGCCGCGCCCCGACATCGCCCGCACACGGGAACAACCATGCTGGACCCGCGCTATCCCTGGCTGGCCATCGGTTTCCTGACGGCAATTGCTACCGGCGCATTGTTGCAGCGTGCCTCGGTCGCCTTCGGGCTGTTCAAAGACCCCCTGCTGGCGCGTTTCCGCGTCTACGGGCCGGAGATGCCCTGTTCGCCGCTGGCCCGCTTCCTGGACATGCTCGGCGTATGGAGCCTGTTGGCCGCCAGTATGCTCGACGCGCTGACCAGCGACCAGCGCGGCAGTTGGGGCTACGCGCCGGTGATCTTCTTCGCGGTGATGCTGATGGCCTTTGCCGGGAGCGTCATCACGCGCCACAGCGACACCCTGCGCCACGCTCTGCCCCCCTGGTACGGCGAGCTGATGCAGCAGACCACGCGCCAGGAGCGCCGCCATCTGGCCTATGCCTGGCTGCGCATCCCGCGCAAGATGCGCTGGCGGCTCAACACCGACCAGGCGTCCTTCCGCGTGTTCGTCGAGCTGGTGCGCCTGACTTCGTACTACGGCGCGCGCGACCGCGACGACCCCTGGGCGATCTGGCAGTGAGCGGAGGCTTTGTGGTGACTGGTATGCCGAGACACGCGCCAGGCAGACCACACCCTTTCGGCTCTCGCGCCTCTCAAAACAGTGCAAGCTGCCCTGGCGGGACGGGCGGCGGCTCGTCGGGGCTATCGTCGCCCTCGGCGTCGAGGGCTGTCTCCTCATCGAAGAGCGCCGGCTCAGCCGCCATGCCCTCCTCGTCTTGACCCTCCGCTGCGTGAGGCGCGTCGCTCGCGCTCTCTGGCAGGGGACGACCGGCAAGGCCCTCCGCCTGCAGCGCCGCCAGTTCCTCATCGGTGATACCGGTTTGGTGCAGGACATGGCGCAGCGTCGGCTCAGTGATGGAGTCCTTAGTGCGCAGGACGTGCACGTAATGCGCGCGCAGGCAAGCCTGCCACTCGTCGAAGAAGATGCTGCGTTTGTCGCTCATGGCACGCGGTGAGTAGGCTGCTTTCGTTCTCCCTCGCCGATCAGTGTACCGCAAACAGCGCCCCGTGCGTAGCCCTTCACCAGAGGACGCTGAGCAGACCCATCGCCGCGCCAAAGATGACCAGCAGCGCCGACCCGACCTTGTAGCGCCACAGCAGCAGCGCCCCCAGCCCGCCTACCAGCACGGCGTACACATCCACGAACGCCGCGCGCCCCAATTCCCACGTCACGGCGGCCATCAGGCCCAGCGCGGCGACGTTCACGCCATCCAGCAGGCCGGACACTGCCTTCGATGCCCGGATGCGCGGGATCAGCGGGTTGCTGAGCGCGACGACTACGAACGAGGGCAGGTAGAACGCCGCCGTAGCGACGACCGCCGCTGGCACACCCCCCAGCAGGTAGCCGACGAACGTCGCCGAGGTGGACAGCGGGCCGGGGGTCATCTGCCCAACGGCGATGGCGTCAATGACCGCCTGCTCGCTCAGCCAGCCATGACGCTCGACCAGTTCCGCCTGCATGAAGGCGAACAGCACGTAGCCGGAGCCGTAGAGCAGGCCGCCGATCTTCAGAAACGTCCAGGCCAGGGCCAGCAGGCTGTAACTGCTTTCAGCGGTGGTTGGCGCGGCCAGGCCCACCCCGGCCAGGGGGAACGAGGCGAGCGCACGAATCGTCACCGTCCGGCGGATCAGCGCCACTGCCAACCCGCCTCCCAGCAGCACGATCACGAAGTTGACGCCCAGGAAGTAGAGCACCAGCGCCGCGATGCCCACTGCAGCGGTCAGCCTGTCTGTGACGGCCTTGCGGCCCAGGCTCCACAGGGCCAGGACGATCAGCGGGATGATCACTGGTTTGATGCCGTACAGCAGCCACTCAGCGGCGGGCGTTGTCCCGTAGCGGGTATAGGCCCAGGCCAGCCCCAGGGTGATGACCATGCCCGGCAGCACAAAGGCGATCCCGCCCGCGAGCAGGCCGCCCAGTCCCGCCCGCACGAAGCCGATGTGCATGGTCATTTCGCTGGAATTGGGGCCGGGGATCAGGTTCGTCGCGCCCAGCAGATCGAGGAAATGCTGCTCGGAAAGCCACTTGCGGCGCTCGACCAGTTCATGGCGCATGATGGCGATGTGCGCCGCCGGGCCGCCGAAGGCTGTCGCGCCGATGCGCAGGAACGCGCCGCCGACCCGGAGAACCTCGCGCCAGCGGGCCGGGTTGTGCGATGTCGGGGAGGGGGTCGGCGAAGGAGGCATATGGCGCACCGGTTGCAGGAGACAAGGATCGGGAAGCGAAGTAGTGGGTACATCTCACGATGGCGAGATTGCTGAACCGCAGAGGCGCAGAGGACGCGGAGAAGAAGCAGAACCCTCTCGATAACTCTGTCTTCTCTGCGCTCTCTGCGTCTCAGCGGTGATCTTTTGCCCCAGAAATGAGACGCGCCCAAGTGGGCTGTATGCGTAGATTTCCGATGTCTCCAGCGACTTCGGAAGTCCCGCATCGTGTACCCCCTACAGCCGCTCGACGCCGCTGCCTTCCGCTGCCCGACAGACATAAAGGTGCGGCGTCAGGCCGGTCTTGGTGGTGTAAGCGGGGCCGACTGCCGCCACGAACTGCTCGACCGCCTCGTTCTGGACGAGGGCCACCGCACAGCCCCCGAACCCCGCGCCGGTCATGCGCGCGCCGTAACAGCCGGGCTGGGCGTTGGCGATGTCCACGATGGCGTCTAGCTCAGTGCAGCTTACTTCGTAGTCGTCGCGCAGGCTGGCGTGGCTCTCGCGCAGCGCCTGCCCCACCGTCTTGAGCGCGTTGCCGCGCAGCGCCATGACGGTGACGCGCACGCGCAGATTCTCGCTGACAATGTGCCTGGCCCGGCGATAGAGCACGTCGCCAAGCTGCGCTTTGACCTCTTCAAGCTGGGGCAGCGTGGCGTCGCGCAATGCCTCCACGCCAAGCTTCTCCGCCGCCGTCTCGCACTGCTCGCGCCGCGCCGCGTACTCGGAATCCACCAGCCCACGCCGCCTGGCCGTGTCCA
>Ga0334890_1000815_pt1 | contig 49567 bp, 62 predicted proteins | sample GraSluR1_MG_3_FD_207220 | JGI IMG/M metagenome (GOLD analysis project Ga0334890, IMG submission 207220) | Sludge microbial communities from methane-producing bioreactor in Wageningen University, Netherlands - Granular Sludge_31_08-R1 | ecosystem: Engineered > Bioreactor > Anaerobic >... | reverse complement strand
TGGTAGATGACGAAGAACTGCTGGAACTGGTAGAAATGGAGATCCGGGAACTGTTAAGCGAATATAAATATCCCGGGGACGAGATACCGGTAGTAATGGGATCAGCCCTAAAAGCCATGGAATGCGGTTGCGGGGAGAGAGACTGCGAATGGTGCGGTCGGATATGGCAGTTGATGGACGCGGTAGACAGTTATATACCGCTGCCGGAAAGGGCAACTGACAAGCCCTTCCTGATGCCGATAGAAGACGTATTCACCATAACCGGTAGAGGAACCGTAACCACTGGCAGAGTAGAAAGAGGGACAGTAAAAGTAGGAGACGAAGTAGCGATAGTAGGACTGAGAGATGAGATTAGGAAGACAGTATGTACGGGAGTAGAAATGTTCCGCAAGCTGTTGGATTATGCTGAAGCAGGAGACAACATCGGAACCCTGTTAAGGGGAGTAGACCGTAAAGAAGTAGAAAGAGGCATGGTGCTGGCGAAACCGGGAAGCATCCAGCCCCTGACCAAATTCAGTGCTGAAGTATATGTTCTGACCAAAGAAGAAGGCGGAAGACACACCCCGTTTTTCGGAGGCTACCGTCCGCAGTTTTACTTCCGGACCACGGACGTAACCGGAATAATCGAACTGCCCGAGGGAGTAGAGATGGTAATGCCGGGAGATAATATCCAGATGAAGATAGAACTAATAACCCCGATAGCTATAGAAGAAGGATTGAGATTTGCCATCAGAGAAGGCGGCAGAACCGTTGGCGCCGGGGTTGTCACCGGGATCGAATAATAGCAGGTAATAGAAGGAAAGGCAGTGAAGGCTATATTTATTCTTCACTGCCGCACACCTGGCAGCGTGTATTAAGCAAGTGACTAAGGAGGTTTTTGTTCGAGTGAATGTCCAGCAGAAAGTAAGGATTAGACTGAAAGCATTTGACCATAAGTTATTGGATCAGTCATCGCAGAAGATAGTGGAAACAGCCAAGAAAAATGGTGCAAATGTATCTGGTCCCATACCGCTACCTACAGAGAAAAATATATATACCATATTGAGGTCACCCCACGTAAATAAGGATTCGCGGGAACAGTTTGAGATGAGAACTCACAAAAGGCTAATAGATATACTGGACCCGACTCCCAAGGCCATCGATGCCCTAATGCATTTAGATCTGCCTTCGGGTGTAGATATTGAAATCAAACTGTAAGGAAACGGTGCTGAGAAATCAGTGGGGACAGTAGATTTCCAGGCGATATGATTATAGAAGTGACGTTGGCTAACCCACTGCCAACCTATCACTGAGAAAAAAGGAGGATACAAAAGATGTCCAAACATACTCAGGCAATATTGGGTATAAAAATCGGTATGTCGCAGATTTTCGATAACGATGGAAAAGCCATTCCTGTTACCATAGTTGAAGCCGGGCCGTGCAGGGTGCTGCAAAAGAAGAATGGGGAAACCGATGGATACCAGGCCATACAGGTTGGTTTCGGAGATATTAAGGAAAATAGAGTCAATAAACCGGCTAAAGGACATTTCCAAAAGGCTAATATTAAACCGTTGCGGCATATTAAGGAATTCCTGGTTGAAAATGCCGATGCTTATGAATTAGGCCAGGAAATAAAAGTGGACATATTTGAAGCAGGGAATAAAGTTGATGTTACGGGTACATCTAAAGGTAAAGGATTTGCCGGAGGAGTAAAAAGACACAACTTCGCCCGGGGATCAATGGGACACGGATCAAAATACCACCGTCGTCCAGGTTCTCTGGCTGCTAAAGGCCCGGCCCGAGTTTTTAAAGGGAGAAAGCTTCCTGGTCGATTGGGCGGAGAGAGGGTCACCGTGCAGGGATTGGAAGTAGCCAGGATTTACCCCGAGAGAAACCTGATTTTAATAAAAGGTTCCATTCCAGGGCCCAGAAGAGGTCTGGTCATGATAAAAGGTTCAGTAAAGGCATAACTGAATTTGAAGGAGGTTATGAAAATGCCTAAAGTCGCACTGTATGACATTAGCGGGGCCCAGATTGGAGAGCTGGAATTAAACGATAATATTTTTGGTATCGAGCCCAACCAGGCTGTACTATATGATTTTGTAAAGATGCAGCTGGCGAATAAACGTGTGGGAACCGCATCAACCAAAACGAGAGCTGAAGTAAGAGGCGGAGGCAAGAAACCCTGGAGACAGAAGGGCACCGGACGTGCACGGGTAGGAAGCTCACGTAATCCCGTATGGAAGGGCGGAGGGATAACCTTCGGACCTAAACCAAGAGATTTTTCCTATAAGCTGCCCAAAAAAGTCAGAAGATTGGCCATGAAATCAGCTCTGTCCAGCAAGGTAATTGACAGCAGTATTATAGTACTGGATCAGTTTAACCTGGATGAGCCCAAAACCAAAGATTTTATCAGGATCTTGGATTCACTTAATATAGAAAACCCGACTCTGGTCATAACTGCTGACGGGGACCCAAATGTTACCCGTTCGGCGCGTAATATCCCTGGAGTAAAGCCGATGAAAGTGGATTTTATGAATGTATATGATCTCCTAAAATACGATACCCTGCTAATAACCAGGGATGCCATCGCCAGGATCGAGGAGGTGTATGCATAATGCGGGACTACAGAGACATAATCATCAAACCGGTGATTACTGAAAAATCCATGAATTTGCTGGTAGACAACAAGTACACCTTTATCGTAGACAAAAAAGCCAATAAAACTGAAATAAAGAATGCCATCGAGAGTATATTCGATGTCAAGGTAGATAAAGTATACACCATGAACCTTAAGGGAAAACCCAAAAGGATGGGCAGGTCGGTGGGCAGAACCCCCAGCAGAAAGAAAGCTATTGTAGCCCTGAAACCCGGACAGAAAATACCATTATTTGAAGGAATATAAGTCCTGCTGCTTTTGTTTTAAGGAGGTAATTATAAGATGGGCATAAAGAAATTCAGGCCTACCACACCGAGTAGGAGACAAATGACAGTAATGACTTTCGAGGAGATAACCAAAACCAAACCCGAAAAAAGTCTAACTGTGCCCTTGAAAAAAACTGGTGGACGCAACAGTAAAGGCCGTCTTACGGTCAGACATATCGGCGGCCGTCACAAGCGCTTATATCGCATTATAGATTTCAAGCGGAGAAAAGACTCAGTACCGGCCAAGGTGGCTGCCATTGAGTACGATCCCAATCGTTCAGCCAACATTGCCCTGCTGCATTATGCAGACGGCGCCAAGGCCTATATACTGGCCCCCCATGGCTTGAAGGTGGGAGATACCGTAGTATCAGGCTCTCAGGCAGACATCAAAGTTGGTAATACCCTGACACTGAAAGATATACCGGTTGGATCTTTGATTCACAACGTGGAGCTCCGGCCAGGCAAGGGCGGCCAGCTGGCCCGGTCAGCTGGGACAGTTGCTCAATTGATGGCTCGGGAAGGCAACTATGCACATGTAAGGCTGCCCTCGGGCGAAGTAAGATTAGTACATGTAAACTGCAGAGCTACCATCGGGCAGGTAGGAAACCTGGATTACGAAAACCAGACTATAGGTAAAGCCGGGAGATCCAGATGGATGGGAATCAGACCTACTGTCAGGGGCTCGGTCATGAACCCAACCGATCATCCCCATGGCGGTGGTGAGGGACGCGCACCAATCGGGAGGAAATATCCGGTATCCCCCTGGGGCAAGATTGCAATCGGCGGCAAGACCCGCAAGAAGAAAGCTTCTGACAAGATGATTGTCAGGAAAAGGAAATAAAGGAGGTCTAAATAGATGTCAAGGTCATTGAAAAAGGGACCTTATTGTGATGAAAAACTACTGAAAAAAGTAGAAGAAATGATGCAATCAGGTCAGAAAAGCGTGATTAAGACATGGTCAAGACGATCTACAATAATGCCGCAAATGATCGGATTTACCTTTGCAGTTCACGATGGCAGAAGACATATACCTGTTTATATAACCGAAGACATGGTGGGAATGAAGTTAGGGGAATTTGCACCAACCAGAACCTACCGTGGTCATGCAGGAAAGTCTGAAAAATCCAGCAGATCAAGATAGAAAGGAGGAGCGATAAGTAAGATGGAAGCTAAATCAATAGGGCGTTATCTTAGAGTATCTCCTTTTAAGGCCCGTCAGGTGGCTAATCTTGTGCGGGGTAAGGACGCTAGTGAAGCCGTTGCCATATTAAGATATACCAACAAAAAATCAGCTCCCTTGATCGGTAAAATAGTGAAATCTGCTATTGCCAATGCCGAGCATAACTATGATATGGATGTAGACGAATTGTTTATTGCGGAAATATTTGTTGACGAAGGCCCCATAATGAAAAGAATGAGGCCCCGGGCATATGGAAGGGCAGACGTAAGAAGGCATAGAACAAGCCATATTACGGTGGTACTAAAAGAAAGGGAGGCTAAATAGTGGGTCAAAAGGTTCATCCTAAGGGCTTTAGAATAGGAATAATCAGAGACTGGGATTCAAACTGGTATGCTGATCGGGACTACACCGAATTGCTGCATGAAGACTATAAAATCAGAGCTCATATCAAGGAACGCTTTTATATGGCCGGGGTGTCCAGGATACAGATACAGAGAACCGGGAACAAGGTCAGGATTACTATCCACACCGCCAAGCCAGGTATAATTATCGGGCGCGGAGGTACAGAAGTAGAACAGCTAAAAGTGGATCTGACCAAAATGACCGGCAAGAATATCAATATAAATATTCAAGAAATTAAAAAACCGGAGCTTGATGCACAAATAGTTGCTGAAAACATAGCCCAGCAATTAGAGAAAAGGATTGCCTTCCGCCGCGCGATGAAACAGACGGTGGGAAGAACTATGAGAGCAAACGGAGAGGGCATCAAAGTAGCGATTTCCGGTCGCCTGGGCGGAGCCGAGATAGCCAGAACCGAATGGTATTCCGAAGGCAAAGTGCCGCTCCACACCCTGCGGGCAGATGTAGACTATGGATTCGCAGAAGCCAATACAACCTATGGCAAAATCGGCATAAAAGTGTGGATTAATCGCGGGGAGATTCTGCCGGAAGCCAAGCAAAGACCAATCGAGAACAAGAAGGAGGAGGCAGATAAGTAATGCTTACCCCTAAAAGAATCAAATACCGGAAACAGCATCGGCCTGGATTAAAGGGCAAAGCAAACAAAGGCAATGAAGTAACCTACGGCGAATACGGGCTTCAGGCCCTGGATGCAGCCTGGGTGACCAACCGTCAAATCGAGGCAGCCCGTATTGCCATTAACCGTTATATAAAAAGAGGCGGGAAATTATGGATCAAGATATTCCCGGATCGCCCCATTACCGTTAAACCAGCAGAAACTCGCATGGGAAAAGGAAAAGGGTCCCCCGAGCACTGGATAGCAGTAGTCAAGCCAGGGCGAATCATGTTCGAATTATCCGGAGTCAACGAAGAAGTTGCACGGGAAGCAATGAGATTGGCCTCTCATAAACTTCCAGTCAGGTGCAAATTCGTAAAAAGAGAAGAAATAGGTGGTGAGGTTAGTGAAGGCTAGCAACATGAGGGAACTAACCGATGCGGAATTAAAACAGAAGGTATCGAATTATAAAGAAGAATTGTTTAACTTGCGATTTCAGCTGGCTACCGGGCAGCTGGATAATCCCTTGAGAATCAGGGATGTCAGGAAGAACATTGCTAGATGCAAGACCGTATTACGCGAGAGAGAAATCGCACAGCATCAGAAGGCATAAAGGAGGTCTAAGGGTGGCAGAAAAACCTGGTAATAGGAAGGTTATGACCGGTACGGTCAGCAGCAGTAAAATGGACAAAACTATAACCGTCAGGGTTGAAACCGTTAAACAGCATCCGCTGTACAAAAAAACCATTAAAACCAGTAAGAAGTATAAAGCTCACGATGAAAACAATGAAGCCTCAGCCGGCGACATCGTGAGAATTATGGAAACCAGACCCACTAGCAAAGACAAGAGATGGAGATTAATCGAAATTATTCAGAAAGCCAAGACTTTGCAGTAGACAGGCAGGAAACTCGAAGGGAGGATAAGCAGTGATTCAGCAAGAGACAATGCTCCAGGTTGGCGATAATACCGGCGCAAAAAAAGTACTCTGCATCAAGATCCTGGGCGGATCGACCAGAAAGTACGCAACCGTTGGAGATATTATAGTAGTAGCGGTTAAAGAAGCAGCGCCAGGCGGAGTTGTCAAAAAGGGCGATGTGGTAAAGGCTGTAGTAGTGAGAACCAAAAAAGAAATCAGGCGCAAGGATGGTTCTTATATAGCTTTCTCTGAAAATGCTGCCGTGATCATAGATGACAACCAGAATCCCAAAGGTACAAGGATATTTGGACCCGTAGCCAGGGAATTAAGGGAAAAGAACTTCATGAAGATCGTATCTCTAGCTCCTGAGGTTCTATAAACAAGGGAGGTGTTTCAGGTGCATGTAAAAAAGGGAGATATTGTTGTAGTAACCAGCGGCAAAGATAAAGGCAAAAAAGGGAAAATATTAAGATCACTACCCGACCAGAATAAGGTAGTAATCGAAGGTATAAACAAGATGAAGAAACATCAGAAGCCCAGCCGTGCCATTCCTCAAGGAGGAATATTGCAGATAGAGGCGCCTATCAGCACAACCAATGTGATGTACTTATGCAAAAAGTGCAATAAACCCACTCGCCTGGGTATGAAAGTGTTAGAGAATAAAGAAAAGGTTCGGGTCTGCAAGAAATGCGGAGAAATAGCAGACTAGCCAATCCAGGAAAGGAGGCCAGGGTACATGGCCAGGATGCACGATCTATATAAGCAAGATATAGTTCCCAGGTTGATGGAGAAATTTGAATATAAAAACGTAATGGAAGCTCCGAAAGTAGACCGGGTGGTAATAAATATCGGGGTTGGAGAAGCGATACAGAATGCGAAAGCACTAGATGGTGCAGTAAATGATTTATCAACCATAGCAGGGCAAAAGCCGGTTATCACCAAAGCCAAGAAGTCAATAGCTGGTTTTAAACTAAGAGAAGGGATGCCCATCGGATGCAAGGTCACCTTGAGGGGCGAGAGAATGTACGAATTCCTGGATAGATTGATTAATCTGTCTTTACCCCGCGTACGCGATTTCCGGGGAGTATCGCCTCAGGCTTTTGACGGCAGAGGCAACTACTCATTAGGGATAAAGGAACAGACCATCTTTCCAGAAATCGACTATGATAAGATCGATAAGATAAGGGGCATGGAAGTAATAATAGTGACCACGGCTAAAACCGATGAAGAAGGACGGGAGCTGCTAAAAGGCTTAGGAATGCCATTTAGATAGGAGGTAAATTATCAGATGGCTAAAAAGGCTATGATTGAGAAACAAAAAAGGGAACCCAGATTCAAGGTTCGTCATTATAACCGCTGTAAAATATGCGGACGGCCCAGAGCGTACATGCGGAAATTTGGCATGTGCAGAATTTGCTTCCGGGAACTTGCGCATAAAGGCGAACTCCCTGGAGTTACCAAGTCGAGTTGGTAAGCTTTAATAAAAAGGAGGTTTAGGATATGGTCATGACTGATCCAGTAGCTGATTTCCTGACCAGAATCAGGAACGGTAATATGGTCATGCATGAGACCGTTGAAGTACCCTCTTCCAAGATAAAAGTTTCAATAGCTGAAATCATGAAAGAAGAAGGATACATCAAGGATTATGAATATATCCAGGACGGTAAGCAAGGGATCATAAGAGTATATCTCAAATACGGCCCTAATAAAGAAAAGGTCATCACCGGAATCAAGAGAATCAGTAAACCTGGTTTGAGAGTGTATGTGAAAAAGGACCAGATACCCAAAGTACTAGGAGGGCTTGGAACAGCAGTTATTTCCACCTCCAAGGGATTGATGACAGACAAGAACGCGCGTAAAACCGGACTTGGCGGCGAAGTAATATGCTATATCTGGTAGCAAAGGAGGGGTGAACAGTGTCCAGAATAGGAAGAAAGCCTATTACTCTGCCCAAAGGGGTAGAAGTTAAAATAGAGGATAATATCGTTACTGTAAAAGGCCCCCGGGGTGTTTTAACTCAGCAGTTGCCTGCAGATATCAATCTGGAGGTAAGTGAAGACGAGATCCAGGTGACCAGACCCAGCGATGCGAAAAAGCACCGGGCATATCACGGACTCAGCCGTGCACTGGTAGCAAACATGGTCGAAGGGGTCACCAATGGCTTCGAGAAAAAGCTGGAGTTGGTCGGGGTTGGATACCGGGCCCAAATGCAGGGCAATAAACTGCAGTTGAGCGTGGGTTATTCCCATCCAGTGCTGATCGATGCTCCAGAAGGAATCGAATTTGAAGTGCCGGCAGTAACCAGAATCACCGTAAGAGGTATAGACAAGCAGCTGGTAGGAAATACAGCAGCGCACATACGGGCGGTTAGGAAGCCTGAACCTTATAAAGGTAAAGGAATCAAGTATGAAAATGAAGTAATCAGACGCAAAGCTGGTAAATCAGGCATCAAATAACTAGAAAGGAGTGGCGGTATTGTTTAAGAAAACCAGCAGTACAGCACTCAGGCAGCGAAAGCACAAGCGAGTTCGCAAGAAAATATCCGGCACTGCCCAAGTACCCAGGCTGTGTGTTTATAGAAGCATCAAGCATATATATGCTCAGATAATAGATGACGAACAGGGCCATACCCTGGCAGCAGCTTCAACCCTGGAGAAAGACTTTGAAGGGCTGACATCCAAGGCTAACAAGGAAGCAGCAGAGTTAGTCGGCAAGGCCATAGCAGATAAAGCCAGGGAAAAGGGTATTACCCAGGTAGTGTTTGATCGTAATGGGTATAAATACCACGGGTGTGTAAAGACTCTAGCTGACGCCGCCAGAGAGAAGGGCTTGCAATTTTAAGGCAGGATTCATTAGTAAGGAGGGAAAAGATGAACGACAGAGATCTGGCTGCTCCGGAATTAATCGAAAAGATAGTAAACATAAGAAGAGTTGCCAAAGTTGTTAAGGGTGGCCGCAGATTTAGTTTCAGTGCTCAGGTTGTAGTTGGTGATGGAGCCGGCAAAGTCGGAACCGGAAAAGGGAAAGCCAACGAAGTGCCGGAAGCAATAAGAAAAGCAGTTGAAAATGCCAAGAAGAATATGATAGATGTCCCGTTAATCGATGAAAGAACCATTCCCCATCAAATTACCGGCAGATTTGGCGCCGGAAGGGTACTTCTGAAACCTGCATCACCCGGTACCGGGGTTATAGCAGGGGGACCGGTAAGAGCAGTTTTGGAAGCAGCAGGGATTAAGGACATACTGACCAAATCCCTGGGATCTTCTAATTCCAACAATATGGTTCATGCCACGATGGAAGGACTAAAAAGCTTGAAGAAGGCTGATCAGGTGGCAAAATTAAGGGGCAAGAGCATAGACGAGTTGATTAATTGAGGAGGGATATGACTTGGCTAAGCAGATTAAAATTACCTGGACCAAAAGTTATATCGGCTGCCCCAAAACCCAAAAATCCACGATAAAAAGCTTGGGATTAAGGAAATTGCAGCATAGTGTAATCAAGGAAGACTGTCCGGAGATCAGAGGACAGGTAAACAAAATACAGCATCTGGTTACTGTAGAAGAAATAGACTAAATTCAGGGAGGTTTTATTGTGAAACTAGATGAATTAAAATCTCCACCAGGCAGCACCCGGCGCACAAAAAGAGTTGGGCGGGGTATTGGATCCGGGCATGGAAAAACATCGACCCGGGGACACAAAGGACAGAAGTCAAGATCTGGTGGCGGAATAAGACCTGGTTTCGAAGGCGGCCAAATGCCGTTACAGCGGAGAATACCCAAAAGAGGTTTTACTAATATATACAAAACCGAATATTCCATAGTAAACGTAGGGGACCTGAATATATTTGACGAAGGAACTATAATTACCCCAGAATTATTAGTGAATCAAGGTATAATTAAGAAAGTGAAAAAGGGCGGAGTAAAAGTACTGGGCGATGGTGAGCTGACCAGGAAATTGACCGTCAAAGCTAATAAAATCAGCAAACAGGCAGCTCAAATAATTACCGACCTGGGTGGCGAAATAGAGGTGATTTAATGCTGGGATCCATGCAGCAAGCGCTTAAAATCGGGGATTTAAGGACCAAATTGCTGTTCACCCTGCTGATGCTGTTGATTTTTAGATTGGGCGCCCATATACCGGTTCCCAATATAAATGCCGATGCCATACAGCAGTTTTTGAGTGGGCAATTATTCAGTTTTTTTGATGTAGTATCAGGTGGTGCTTTCAAACGCTTCAGTATATTTGCCATGAGCATAACACCTTATATTAATGCGTCAATCATAATGAACCTGCTGCAAGTTGTAATTCCACGTTTGGAGCAACTGGCTAAAGAAGGAGAAGAAGGCAAGAAAGTAATTGCCCAGTATACTCGATATGGGACCGTGGTTCTGGCATTTATACAGGGTCTGGGTATGGCTGCTGCCTTGGGCAATAACCATGCAGTGGTTCATCCCGGAGTGGTAAGCTATTTAATCATAGCTATATCACTGACTGCCGGAACAGCTGTTTTGATGTGGATCGGTGAAATGATAACCGAACATGGAATAGGAAATGGTATATCCTTGATCATCTTTGCCGGTATAGTGTCCAGAATGCCCAGCCAGATATCTGGTGTTGTGCAGGAAATTTCCGGAGGGATAATAGGATACTTCAATATATTGCTGTTTATTATTTTGGCCTTGGCCATAATAGTAGCTATAATAGCAGTAAACGAAGGGCAGAGAAGACTGCCGGTGCAGTATGCCAAAAGGGTTGTCGGGCGCAAGATGTATGGAGGACAAAGCACCTTTCTCCCGCTGAAGGTAAATGCTGCCGGGGTTATCCCGATAATATTTGCCATGTCGTTAATGATGTTCCCGGCCACCATAGGATCTTTTACCAATCCTACCGGAGGATTAAACCAGTTTTTAGACCACTATTTTAATTTCGGAAGTCCGGCCTATAATATTTTTTACTTCGTATTGATTGTATTCTTTACGTATTTTTATGTAGCTATAATTTTTAATCCGGCTGATGTAGCGGAGAACATCAAAAAATATGGTGGATTTATTCCGGGCATAAGGCCTGGTCGTCCCACAGCAGAGTACATAGACCGGATTTTATCCAGGTTGACTCTGGCCGGCGGGATATTCCTGGGTTTGATAGCTGTTCTGCCTAACTTTGTAATAGCCCTTACGGGAATTACCAGTCTATGGTTCGGAGGAACCTCACTGCTGATCGTAGTGGGTGTGGCCCTGGATACTATGAAACAAATAGAATCTCACTTATTGTTAAGAAGTTACGAAGGCTTTGTTAAATAGGAGATGATGATATGAATATAATCCTGATGGGACCTCCAGGAGCCGGAAAAGGAACTCAGGCAGAATTCATCAAAAAGGAATATAAAATACCGCACATATCTACCGGAGATATGTTCCGGGAGGCGGTAAAAAAAGGCACTCCCATGGGGAAAGAAGCTCTGAAATATATGAATGAAGGGAAATTGGTTCCCGACCAGGTGACAATAGGTATAGTGAAGGATCGTCTGGCGGAAGACGATTGCCAGGCCGGATTCTTATTGGACGGTTTTCCCCGCACCCTTATCCAGGCTGAAGCACTGGATGCGGTTCTAGAAAACCTGGGCAAGACTATCGATGCAGTCATCGACATAACTGCTCCGGAACCAATCCTGATTGAGAGAATGTCAGGTCGGGTAAGCTGCAAAGAATGCGGAAAAGTTTACCACCTGCTATTTAGTCCGCCCGCTGCTCAGGGGCAATGCGATCAGTGCAGCGGGGAACTGATACAACGAAGTGATGACAATGCCGAAACCGCAGCCAATCGCCTGCAAGTGTATATGGAGCAGACCCGTCCGCTGTTGGACTATTATTCTGACCGGGGGCTGTTGAGGAGTGTAGATGGAAATCGTGATCTTCAGGCAGTGGGTGCAGACATCAAAGGAATATTGAATGAAGCCTAGATCAGGATGCATCAGGTTAGGAACAAGCTGCAAGCTGGAAGGAATTGGATTAAAGGTGCAGAGCTCTTATATTTCAGATGGTTCCAGGGAATCCAAAGGTCAACTATCGCACCGGGTTATGGGGGTGTCATGAAATCCTGAATGATTTAATTGGCAGAGTTGTATATTCCAGGTCGGGTCGCGATAAAGGCAGAATGATGGTGATCGTTGATCGTATTAACGAACAATACTGCATGGTGGCAGATGGAGATTTGCGCAAAATCGAGAAACCGAAGATGAAAAATCTCAAACACCTTCAGATCACCAGGATTAAGGCAGAATCTATTTCGGAGAGGCTGGCCCGAGGAGAGATACCGGAGAACCATGTAATAAGAAACTATTTGGATGAACTAAAAGAGACGGGAGAAATTGCAGGGAAGGAGGGCTGATAAATGGCTAACAAGGACGATGTTATTGAGGTCGAGGGTAAAGTAATAGAACCGCTGCCAAATGCTATGTTCAGGGTGGAGCTGGAAAACGGCCATAAGGTCCTCGCCCATATATCCGGTAAGATGCGCATGAATTTCATTAGGATACTTCCTGGTGATCGGGTGATGGTTGAATTATCGCCGTATGATCTCAATCGCGGCAGAATCGTATACCGGTTTAAATAACCGCCAGCTATTTCAATTAAGGAGGTAGGGAAAATTGAAGGTTAAACCCTCGGTAAAACCCATTTGCGAAAAGTGCAAGATAATAAAACGGCATGGAAAAGTAATGGTGATATGTCAAAATCCCAAACACAAGCAAGTTCAGGGCTGATTAACGGGAGGTGAATTAATATGGCAAGAATAGCAGGAGTTGACTTACCCAGGGATAAACGGATTGAAGTATCATTAACATATATTTACGGACTGGGCCGGTCCTCAGCTAAGGAAATACTGGCAATAACCGGTATAAATCCTGATACCAGGGTGAAAGATTTAACTGAGGAAGAAGTATCAAAATTAAGAGAAGTTATAGAAAAACAGTACCAGGTTGAAGGTGATCTGCGGCGTCAAATCAGCATGGATATCAAGAGACTGATGGATTTAGGCTGCTATAGAGGTCTGCGGCACCGTCGCGGTCTGCCCGTACGCGGTCAAAAAACCAAGACCAATGCTCGTACCCGGAAAGGACCCAAACGCACTGCAGGCGGAAGGAAGAAATAGCAATTAAGGAGGAAAAATGAGTGGCACGAAGAACTTCCACAAGAGTTAAACGGCGCGAGAAAAAGAATATCGAGTCTGGAATTGCTCATATAAAATCTACATTTAACAATACCATGATTTCAATTACCGATAAAAAAGGCAATGCTATATCCTGGGCCAGTGCAGGAACAGCCGGATTTAAGGGATCAAGAAAAAGCACTCCCTTTGCGGCTCAGCAGGCGGCCGAGAGTGCAGCCCGGGCAGCCATGGAGCACGGTTTAAAAGAAGTAGAATGTTATGTAAAAGGTCCGGGTGCAGGGCGGGAAGCCGCCATCCGCTCTTTACAAGCTGCAGGTCTGGAAGTAAGTGTGATTAAAGATGTCACACCGATTCCGCACAATGGATGCAGACCGCCAAAAAGAAGAAGAGTTTAAGGAGGTATATGGATAAGTGGGAAGATATACTGATTCGGTCTGCCGCCAGTGTCGCAGGGAAGGAGAAAAGCTTTTCCTTAAGGGAGACCGCTGTTATTCAGAAAAATGCGCAGTGGAAAGAAAACCGTATCCCCCCGGAGCAAATGCACGTAAGCGCAGACAAAAACAGAGTGAGTACGGGCTGCAGCTAAGGGAAAAACAAAAAACCCGTAAGGTTTATGGAGTAATGGAAAAACAATTCCGCAATTACTTTAAAAAGGCTGACAGACAGCAGGGTATAACCGGCACTAATCTGCTGGTTTTGCTGGAGAGAAGGCTGGATAATATAGTCTACCGTTTAGGTTTTGCATCCTCGAGAGCTGAGGCCCGGCAGCTGGTTAACCATGGCCACTTTACCATAAATAGTCGGAAGGCAACTATTCCGTCCATGCTGGTCAGGGTAGGGGACCTTATACAGGTTAAAGAGGGCAGCAAAGACTCCCCCAAATTTCAGGAAATTAAGGAGCAGGCTGCTTACAAAACTCCGCCGGAATGGCTGAGTGTTGACGTAGAGAATCTGACCGGCAGTGTGCTGGCCTATCCCCTTAGGGAGCAGATAGATACCACTGTTAATGAGCAGTTGATTATAGAATTGTACTCTAGATAACACCTCTAAAAACAAGGAGGGGATAAATAGATGCTAGAGATGGAAAAACCGCGTATTGAGTGTGTTGACAAAGATGCAGAAAAGAACTACGGTAAGTTTGTTATTGAGCCTTTGGAGCGAGGATATGGGACTACCCTGGGAAATTCTCTGCGCCGGGTTCTCCTGTCATCCTTACCTGGGGCAGCAGTGACATCGGTGAAAATAGATGGAGTTCTGCATGAATTCTCTACCATTCCCAATGTAGTAGAAGATACCACTGAAATGATACTCAATATCAAGAAAATGGTATTGAAGTATGAGGGCAGTGAACGTAAACTTATCCGCATATCCCAGCAGGGTAAAAAAGAAATCAAAGCTGGAGATATTGAGCAGGATGCCGAAGTGGAAATCTTAAATCCCGATTTGCATATAGCCACTCTGGATCAAGGCGCCCGCATCGAAATGGAAATGACGGTTGAGAGAGGCCGGGGATATGTCACCGCCGACCAGCAGCCGATAAAAAACGAAGACATAATAGGTCTGGTACCGATTGATTCCATATTTACCCCGGTTGATCGAGTCAACTATACTGTCGACAATGCCCGGGTAGGCAAGAGGACTGACTATGACCGGCTGACCCTGGAAGTATGGACCAATGGGAGTATCAGTCCGGAGGAGGCCATTTCCCTTTCAGCCCAGATACTTATCGAATACCTGAAACTCTTTACCCAGATAGACGATACTTACGCTGAGGTAGAAATCCTGGTGGAGAAAGAGGAAGAGAAGAAAGACAAAGTTTTGGAAATGTCTATAGAAGAATTGGAACTTTCAGTTCGTGCTTCCAACGGTTTGAAGCGGGCTAACATAAATACCGTGGGTGATCTTATTGAGAAGACGCGGGAAGAAATGAGCAAAATCAGAAATCTGGGACAGAAATCCCTGGAAGAAATCGAGAGAAAGCTCAAGGAACTGGAACTCGGTTTTAAGAAACCCGAAGATTAGAAAGGAGGAGACCCGGTGAGTTATCGTAGATTTGGTCTCTTAAGCAGTCATAGAAGATCTATGTTAAGAAATTCAGTAACATCACTGCTGGATAAAGAAAAAATTACTACCACCGAAACCAGGGCCAAGGACATCAGCCGCATAGCCGAAAAAATGATCACCCTGGGCAAGAGAGGAGATCTACATGCCAGAAGGCAAGTAGACTCTTATGTTATGACCGACGCCGTAGTGCACAAGGTATTTGCCGATTTGGCCCCGCGTTTCAGCGATCGACAGGGAGGATATACCCGGATAATCAAAGCTGGTTATCGTAAAGGTGATGGTGCTCCCATGGTTATACTGGAACTGGTGGATTAAGAGCTTAACTTATTATTTAGGCAGGAATTTCTCGTATTATTAATATTCATTAAAATGGATCGAAATTATGCAAGAGATACAACCAGGCTAAGATATCCCCCGCTTTTTTCAGGGATATGGTCCCTGTAAATAAGACCGGCGGCGGTTTCTGATCCTCCGCCTGGTTGCGGCGGTGAGCTGATACTGCTTAGACGAAATAAACCTGGATATACCAGACAGTAAATGAGTTGATAATGCTCTAAACTATTATCAATGGAGGATCTTGTTAAACATCCTCCTTATCTTTTGCCCGACGGAGCAAGACCAAAAGCGGATCTGCCGGACTGGACGCTTGCGCATCCCAGCTGCGGTTTCACTTGTTGAGCTGACTAAGAAGGAATAACTCGAGCAGAACTTTAGCCAGTTGAGGAGAAGAAGCCGGCGCTATGAACCGGCCTTCTCGGTCCAATAGTTTAGCAGGCGTTTAGCCTGATTCCATCTGCGATCATGCTTTATGGCAGATGGGTCTTATTCCGATCAAGAATTGAGATCGGGTACTAATTTAAGGGCAAAGAGGAATTATGAAGAGAATAAAAGCAATACTGGAATATGATGGCAGCACTTATCATGGCTGGCAGATCCAGAAGAATGCCCTGAGCCTACAGGAAACTGTGGAAGCCAGCATTGAAAACCTGATCGGACGAAAAGTCGGCATTTTAGCCGCTGGCCGAACAGATGCCGGGGTGCATGCACTGGGGCAGGTGGTTGCCTTTGATACTGAATCCAGTATACCACCGGAGAAATGGCAGTTTGCATTAAACAGCGTATTACCCCGCGATATACGGGTAGTATCCAGCTGTCAGGCAGAAGCAGATTTTCACCCCCGTTTCCAGGCCGTGGATAAGAGGTACATATATCTTATCTACCGGCGGCATAGCGGCCAAGTATTTTACAGCAAGTATGCGTATTGCAGCAGTGAAGATTTTAATCTGGAGCTGATGCAACAAGCCTGCAGCTATTTTATCGGCAGGCAGAATTTTCAATCATTTTGCGCCAGCGGCTCATCAGTAAAGACCTTTGAGCGTAATGTCAAAACTTGCCTGATAGAAGCAAAGGGACCCTTTATTAAGCTTGACATTACTGCAGATGGATTTTTGTATAATATGGTGAGAATAATTACCGGAACCGTACTGGAAGTTGGGCGGCTTAATTATAAGCCCCAATATATCCAGGAGATAATACAGGCTCAAGACAGGAATCTGTCCGGACCAACTGCGCCGCCTCAGGGATTGTACCTGCATTCCGTAAATTACGGATAGATGGCGAACCTATGGTCTGCCATAGATTAGCAGGGGGGTTATGCTGGCCCAAAGCCGAGCAGAAACCCGGCGGTTGAAGAACCAAATAGTCCTAATTTCTTGACAGGAGCATCACAAGTTAGCTATCATTTAAAGGTAGTCTACCTATTTCCAGCTGGTTTCTGCCCCGTTGCCGGAAGGAAATTAAATAGACTGTCATTTAATGATAAGTTCATTATATACAGGAGGGAACAACGTGAAAACATACATGGCCAAAGCTGCGGAAGTAGATCGCAAATGGTATGTTATAGACGCCAGTGGTCAAACTCTGGGAAGACTCAGTTCAGAAGTAGCCTCCATCTTAAGAGGAAAGCATAAACCTGATTACACCCCGCATGTAGACACGGGTGATTATGTGATAATTATTAACGCTGAACAGGTGAAGCTTACCGGAGACAAACTTAACCAGAAGATGTACCGTTATCATACCGGCTACCCGGGAGGCTTAAAAGAGATGGATTACAAAACCCTGCTGCAAAAGCGTCCCGAGAGAGCCATAGAAACTGCAGTTAAAGGAATGCTTCCCCATAACCGGCTGGGCAGTAAAATGTACAAAAAGCTCAAAGTATACCGGGGAAGCGAACATCCCCATCAGGCGCAGAAACCTGAAGTCAGACAGCTCAGAGGTTAAGGAGGATTAGATATGGAAAAGGTGCAATATTGGGGAACTGGCAGAAGAAAAGAAGCAGTTGCCAGAGTAAGGTTAATTCCCGGTGACGGTCGAATTAGCATAAATGACAGGGAATTTGAGGATTTCTTTCCTAATAAGACCAGTCGCTTGATAGTTCAGCAGCCTCTGGGACTAACCGATACAAACGGAAGATTCGATATAATATGCCGGGTGCATGGCGGAGGAGTCACCGGCCAGGCTGGGGCTGTACAGCTGGGTATCGCCCGAGCACTTTTGAAAGCCAACCCCGAGTTAAAATCAATATTACGCAGAGCAGGTTTTCTCACCCGTGATCCGCGCATGAAAGAAAGAAAGAAATACGGGCTGCATAAAGCCAGAAAAGCTCCACAATACTCCAAACGTTAAAGAATATTATCAGATAAAGCAGATGAGTCAAGGGGATCAATCCCGGGCTCATTTTTTTTTGGGTAGGAGGAACCAGCCCCGGGACTCATTATTGACCACAGTCTGGCATATATAAGAATCAGCAGCATTAAGGGGCGGAGGTAGAGGCTGATGAGCAGGTGGATAGTATTGGGTACCGGCAGGCAGTCCAAATGCCGTGTGGTGATGGGTCTCCTGGCCGCTTTATGCATAATAGGGGTCCTGGGAGCGGATACTGGGGAGAGAGAAGTCTTATCCTATGGACTGGCCAACAAGATTATCGTAGTGGATGCAGGTCACGGCGGGAGCGACCCGGGTGCAGTCCGGGGTGAATATCTGGAGAAGGATATTACTCTGCAGGTAAGCAAGAAACTGGCCCAATATCTGAGTCAGGCGGGAGCCCTGGTAATAATGCTGCGAGAAGACGACCAGGATCTGTCCCAGGATCCACAGGCTTCCATCGCGGAGCGCAAACGTTCGGATTTAAGACAGCGGGTCAAGACCGCCAACCAGTCGGGAGCCGATTTGTATATCAGCATCCATGCCAATGCCGATCTCAGTCCTAAGTGGTCCGGAGCCCAGACCTTTTATCATGCTGGCAGTGAACGGAGCAAAGTCACTGCGGTGCTTATACAGGAGGAACTAACCCGGGTACTGGGTAATACGGATCGAAAGGCCAAATCAGGCAGTTACTATATTTTAAGCCGCACCCAAATGCCTTCGGTTATAGTGGAAATAGGTTTTATATCCAACCCTGGCGAAGCCCGTCGCTTGACGGATCAACAATACCAGTCCAAATTAGCCTATGCAGTGTTCTCAGGTATTGCCAAGGGGGAGATTCGGGATTATGATGAAGATATACAGGATTATCCAGGCTACTGAGTTTATCGATGCTACTGAGATTATCGCTGACTTAAAAGGAGGATGCCGATGATTGTTTATGCCGCTCTAACCCCCCATCCCCCGTTGATAGTACCTTCTGTAGGCGGTGATAGACTAAGCGGAGTTTCAGCCACGGTGGAGGGGATGAAAGCTCTGGCCCGGGAATTGGCAACTGCCAACCCGGAAACCTTGGTAATACTGACCCCTCATGGTAATGTGTTTGCGGACTGCATAAGTTGTCTGAGTGAAGCCACGCTCTATGGCGACCTCAAGGCTTTCGGCACCCAAGCCGAGGGAAGCAGTTATGATAACGACCGGCAACTACTGGTGGAGATATCCAAAAGATCCCTGCAAGCCGGGATAAGTTTTATCAACGTTGATATGGAATGTGCGGCCGGTAACCATTTAAAAGGGAACCTGGATCACGGTGTGTTGGTCCCCCTCAATTACCTGGAAGCAGAGATTTCTTATCCAGTGCGTATATTGCCGGTTAGTATAGGGTTTCTATCCAACCTGGAATTATACACTATGGGAAAAATTATTCAGGAAGCGGCAGCAGCCCTGGGCCGCAGAACAGCGGTAGTAGCTTCAGGGGATATGTCTCATCGTCTAAAGAACGAAGGTCCTTACGACTATCATCCGGATGGACAGGCCTTCGATCACACTATTAAGCAGCTGCTGGAAGCCGGGAACGTGAAGGGGATTCTCAATATCTCCCCGAGCCTGCGGGATAATGCCGGGGAATGCGGTTATCGCTCCATAGTAATAATGCTGGGGGCCTTGGATGGACTGGAATTTACAAGCCGGGTATTTTCCTATGAAGGACCATACGGAGTAGGTTACCTGGTGACAGGATTACAACCCCTGCAGTCTTCGGCTTCGCTGCTGGAAGAACTGAAGGAGGAAGCCAGGCAGAGTAGGGAAGCAGACCGGAGTTCGGCGAGTGATCCGGTAAAATGGGCTCGAATGGTGGTAGAAAGATATGTCCAGGGGGAAAAGATACCTGATTTGCCTGCCGAACTGTTCCACTTGAATCAAGAGCAAGCCGGGGTATTTGTTTCCCTGAAAAAGAATGGCCAGCTCAGAGGGTGTATAGGCACCATTGCTCCGATTTATGACAGCCTGGCCCAAGAAATTGCAGCTAACGCAGTTAGTTCGGCCACCAGGGATGCCCGCTTTTTCCCGGTGGAAAAACATGAGTTGGAGCAATTAACCTATTCGGTTGACATCCTGGGAGAAGCCGAGGAATGTTCCCGTACAGAGCTGGATCCGGCCAGATATGGAGTGATAGTAAGCAGTGGTGGCAGGAGGGGCTTGTTGCTGCCGGATCTGGAAGGAGTAAATACGGTGGAACAGCAGCTCCGGATTGCCCTGGATAAGGGAGGGATAAAATCCGGAGAAGAATATAAAATCCAGCGTTTTGAAGTTAAAAGATATCGTTAGGAGAAAGCGTCGGGGGTTCAAGTTTCTCTCTCACTGGTATTCGGGGATAGACCGCAAGATGGATTAGGGAATCTTGAATCATAGCGGGCCGACCATAATCCGGTCTGCGGGGTTGGGTTTAAATTCATCGAGAACCGGTCTGGTGGCATATTTAAGGAGGTTGGGCTATCTTGAAAGAAGCCATGTATTACCAAGTATTGGAGGATGAGCGGGTAAGATGCTGGCTGTGCCCCCATCACTGCTTGATAAAACCGGGCAATAACGGTTTATGCCGCAGCCGCACCAATGAAAACGGAAAGCTGATAGCCTGCAACTACGCTCAGGTAGCCTCCCTGGCCCTGGACCCGATTGAAAAGAAACCCCTGTACCATTTCCATCCCGGCCGGAACATATTGTCTGCCGGCACCTTCGGCTGCAATCTCTTCTGCGCTTTTTGCCAGAATTATTTGCTGGCTCACGGCAATCCGGAAACTCACATCATAGAACCCGGGCAGATGCTGGAGTTGGCTGAGAAAAGCCGTAATCAGGATTCGATTGGGGTTGCCTTTACTTACAACGAGCCCGTAATTTGGTATGAATATGTCCTGGACACCGCAGTACTCCTAAAAGAAAAGGATTTGAAGGTGGTGCTGGTCAGCAACGGTTATATAGAAAAAGAGCCTCTGCAACAGCTTTTACCCTATGTAGACGCAATGAACATTGATGTCAAGGCCTTCACCGAAGATTTATATAAGAAGCTGTGCAAGGCTGGGCTAAGACAGGTAATGGATACGGTTGAACAGGCGGCCGGTCACTGTCATTTGGAAATAACCAGCCTGATTATACCCGGGGAAAACGACAGTTTGGAGGAGATCAGGGATATGGCCAGATGGCTGGCAGGAATAGATCCTGCTATTCCCCTGCACCTTTCCCGGTATCATCCAGCTTACAAATTCGAGCGGGAAGCAACTCCCCCGCGCACCCTGGAACAAGCCCGAGAAGCAGCCCGAGAGCATCTGAAGCATGTATTCGTGGGTAATCTGACCGGGACGGACAATAACAGCTACTGCAGTGAATGTGAAGCCTTGCTGATCAGACGGGAGGGCTATTTTACCCAAATAATCGGGTTGGCAGAAGGCAAGTGCAAAGCTTGCGGTCGCAATGCCTCTTCCATAGTAAGCTAAAGATGGCAGCGGGCTGACTAAGGCTGCAGACACAGATTTGAAAGAAGTATATTGGTACCGGGGGAAAAACCTAATCGACAGGGGAAGCAGATAGAAGTTAAGAAGCAGCAGGTGTTTCCGGGCTGAATAATAGAGGGGAGAGCAAATTCTGCTCCCCCCCCATTATATGAAAGCTACCAGAACAAATCCGGTAAGCTATTCACAGCTTCTAATATAGCATACCCATAATTTAAGATATGAATACCTGGCTATAGTTGTGATACCTGATAAAAATTTGTAGGCCTGTTTATTGTAAATTAAGGGAGGTTGTCATGGTAAGTAAGAAATACCAATTCTACTGTGTGAAAACCTGCAGCACCTGCAGGAAAGCAAAAGCATGGTTGGTGCATAATGGCATCGAATTTGAAGAAACCGACCTGTTGAAAGCACCGCCGGACCTGGAAGAAATGAAGCATTGGGCCGGATTGGCCGGACTGGAAGTAAAGGATCTGATCAACCGCAAGAGCCAGAGCTTCAAGAAGCTGAAACCGGATTTGGAAAATATGAGCCCGGAGGAGCTAGCGTTTCTGGTTAAGGGTGAGCCCCGAATACTGACCCGGCCCATACTTATTGATGATAAACGAGTGCTTAAGGGTTTCAAGGAAGAGATATACCAGCAATTTTTTACCAGATAAAAGTATGGACACCGTTGCTTTAAAGGTACAGTTTCGTAAACAAAACCGGCGGTGGGTTCTAATTCCCTGCCTGGTACCAGTCGTGGGGTGAAACTGCCGGGCAGTTTATTTTTAGGATTAAAATCAAGATGGGGGATCTGGATGATGAGCAATGTCTTGCATATGCCTCTAGGAATAACCAACTGTTATCTGGTCCCAGGCAGCCAGGGATATATCATGGTCGATGGGGGCAGCTTGAGGAAAGAGAAGGAGTTTCGGACCCGGTTAAGAAGAGAGGGAATAGACCCGGAGCTGATAAGATTAATCATAATTACTCATGCTCATTACGACCACATCGGCAGTCTGGCAGGCATAAAAAAAATCTGTAATTCCCCGGTACTGGCTCATCCCCTGGAAGCCAGGATTATGAGGGAGGGAAATATCGTTATACCCCCCGGCACCAATCTAATGGGAGATATTATAAGCTGTATAGGAAAGAAAGCTAGATCACTGCTGGCGTTTGAACCCGTTGACTGCGAAATTATGGCAGACCAGGAGCAGCGGCTGGAGGAGTATGGAGTAGCAGGTAAAATTCTGGTAACACCAGGTCATACCGCCGGATCACTTTCAGTGTTGCTGGACAATGGGAATGCCATGGTAGGAGATTTGGCCGTAAACTGGCCTGGGCGATCCTTCTATCCGCCTTTTGCCGAGATGCCGTCCGAAATCTATTACAGTTGGAATAAAATTATGCAGCAAGGAGCTCAGAACATATTCCCCGGCCATGGACGGCCATTTTCGGTTGCGTGTCTTCAGCAACAGCTCCAGAATTTAGGCCCCTCCGTATGCTGGCCCACATGATTCGGATAACAGCGGAAAGATATCAATCCGTAACCTGCCCCGTTGTCATCCCTGGAGGGGTCGGCGACATATACAGATACAGGTATACAGTATATGTGCAGGTTATGGCTTGATTTTATTGATAATGGTGTTATACTAATACACGGAAAGCAGAAATATGAATTTAGGCAAAGGCGCCGCACTTATATAGTATAGTGCAGACGTCTTTTTTTATGCCTGGATTCCTGCCATCATAAACCAGCAGCGGGGCATAAACAGGAGGAGGTATTTGCCAGTGCCGAACTCAAACCCAGGTTATTTGATTTTGGAAGATGGTCATGTATTTGAAGGGATCTTAATGGAAGGATCTCAACCAAGTTCAGGAGAAGTTGTTTTCAATACCAGCGCTTTTGGTTATGAGCAGATATTGACTGATCCTTCTTATGCCGGGCAGATAGTAGTAATGACCTATCCTCTGATAGGCAACTACGGGGTGAACCATGGATTGCTGGAAGCAGAAACCCCTTGGCTGAAAGGTTTTGTGGTAAGGGGCTTGAATTCGGGTGAACATTACAAAAAAGAAGAAGAATTAAAAGAATTCTTACAGAAAAATAAATTGGCCTGCTTAACAGGAATCGACACCAGGGCCCTTACCCGGTTTATTAGAAATCGAGGTGCCATGGGCGGAGTGATCAGTCCCAGCCTGGATAATTTGGAAGAGAGGATCAGAGAAGCCCGCTCCATAGCCCCGCCAGCAGAAGGTTTCGTGCGGCAGGTGAGCAGGAAAGACATAAAAAGGGAAGGTGCGGGCGAAAAGCGCATAGTTCTGGTAGATTATGGGACCAAAAAGAGCATAACCACCAGCATCACCGCCAGAGGATGCGAGCTGATGATAGTACCCGCAGACAGTTCGGCCCGGGCGATTATGGAGTTAAACCCGGATGGATTGGTGCTTTCCAACGGTCCGGGAGACCCGGCGGAATGCAGCTACGCCATTGAAACAGTAAAGGAATTGGTGGGACGGATACCCATACTGGGAATATGCCTGGGGCATCAGATATTGGCCCTGGCTCTGGGAGCCGTCACCCGTAAGATGGTGTTCGGACACCGGGGCAGTAATCACCCGGTAAAAGATCTGAGAACCGGAAGAGTTTATGTAACCGCTCAGAATCACGGTTATATGGCGGATCAGGCTTCCCTGGCCGCCTGCGGGGCAGATGTTCTATTTACCAACTTAAACGATGGCACGGTGGAGGGGCTGGTTCACCGGGAACTGCCGATCATGTCGGTACAGTTCCATCCGGAGGCATCGCCGGGACCGGTGGATACCGCCTTCATTATTGATGATTTTATCGACAGCGTCAAAGGAATCCGGACTTTTACCGAGCTGGCAGCCAAAACCGCAGTTTAATATATTAGAAACCGAATATAATATTGTTAAAGGCAAAGAGGCCTGAACCTGATAGTATCAAGTGCAGGCCTTTTTTTTATTGAGCAAAGGAGCTTACATACCCATTTAGGGTGATGGGCTTCTTTCTATCTTTACAAGTTAGGAGGTGAGATGATGAAGAAAATTGAAGCTGTCATACGGCCCACTAAACTTGAAGAACTGAAAACTGCTCTGAATGAATTAGAGGTTCGCGGAATGACGGTCTATAATGTGATGGGAAGAGGATTGCAGAAGGATGTAAAACAGTACTACCGTGGGCAGGAAGTGTCGGTAGATCTGTTCCCCAAGGTAAAAATTGAAATCGTATGCCCGGACGACGCAGTGGAAAGAATTGTGCAGCGCATACAGGAAGTATGCAGAACAGGGAATATCGGAGATGGTAAAATATTTATTTATCCGGTAGAGAATATTATCAGGATTCGTACCCAGGAGCGGGGAGAAAAAGCCCTGTAAGATTGAAGCCACAATCAATTGGTTTTAAAGCAAAGGCGCTTGTGAACAGAAGGAAGAGAGATTCTATTCACAGGTGCCTTTTTTGAAGAGGAGGATATTTATGAAGGTAAAAACGAGTATTTTAATGGCAGTAATACTGGCGGCCATCATGCTTCTGTCAGTGACCATGCCTGTCCTGGCGGCGGATGAACTGTCAGTGGATACAGGCGATACTGCTTTTATCATTATCTGTTCAGCCATGGTCTTGATTATGACTCCAGGACTGGCATTCTTCTATGGGGGCATGGTGCGTAAGAAGAATGTTCTGAGCATAATGATGCAGTGTATAGCAGTAATGGCTCTGGTATCGGTACAATGGGTGCTGCTGGGATATACCCTGTCCTTTGGACCTGACGTAGGCGGCGTGATAGGAAATTTACACTTTCTGGGCTTATCCGGGGTTAGTATTTTACCCAGCCCGGATTATGCCAGCACCATACCACACTATGTTTTTGTCGCTTTCCAGCTGATGTTTGCCATTATAACTGCCGCATTGATCAGTGGAGCATTTGCTGAGCGCATGAGATTTTCTGCCTTTATACTCTTTGTTCTGGCCTGGACCACCCTGGTTTATGATCCGGTTGCCCACTGGGTATGGGGAGGAGGATGGCTGGGCCAGCTGGGAGCGCTGGATTTTGCCGGTGGTACCGTAGTCCACATAAGCTCCGGGGTATCAGGTTTAGTGGTAGCTATATTTATAGGTAAGCGCTTAGGGAAAGACCGTGAAACAATTGTGCCCCACAATCTGCCGTTCACTGTACTGGGTGCAGCCCTGTTATGGTTTGGATGGTTTGGGTTTAATGCCGGCAGTTCTTTAGCAGCCGACGGCATCGCGGGATTAGCTTTTCTGGTCACTAACACCTGTGCTGCAGCAGGAGCAATCTCCTGGGTAATGGCAGAATGGCTTCACCATGGCAAACCCACTGTATTTGGCGCCGTCAGCGGTGCCGTAGCCGGACTGGTTGCGATTACCCCGGCGGCTGGCTTTGTGAGTCCACTGTCAGCTGTAGTAATGGGCATCATAGTAGGACCGATATGCTACCTCTTTGTAAGCAGAGTTAAGGAGAGACTTGGATACGACGATTCACTGGATGCCTTTGGCATACACGGGGTTGGAGGTACGGTAGGGGCTTTGGCCACCGGAATCTTTGCTTCCACCGCCGTAAACCCTGCCGGAGCCGATGGACTGTTATTCGGAGGACTGCATTTATTTGTAGTACAGTTGGTAGCAGTAGCAGGTACCTATGTCTATGCGGCCCTGGCAACCCTCTTAATTCTTAAAGTGATAAGTCTTATAGTACCTCTGCGGGTTTCAAATGAAGAAGAGGAAGTCGGACTGGATACCTCTTTGCATGGTGAAGATGCTTACGGATATGATGATATCGGAGCCAATGACAGACTGGTAGGTATTCAATCCTGATTCAACTCCTGGGAAGCGAGGACAGGGTTCTTTTCCCAGTAGTAAAAATTCAGCAAAATTCATAGGGAAAAGGGATCTGTTCCTGTTTCCCGGAGTAACAGCGGGCAAAGGGGCTCCGGCACTTACAAATAAGTGCCGGAGCCCTTTTTATTATTAGCTGCAACCAGGCGGGGGATCTGTTTACCTCGTTTATTAGCAGAGAAAAAGGAGGAATTATAAGATGAAAAAAATTGAGGCAATTATTAGGCCGGCCAGGTTTGAAGAACTGAAGGGAGCATTGAAAGCTCAGGGAGTTACCGGAATGACCACCTACAACGTTATGGGCCGGGGAAAGCAACAGGAAGTCAAGCAGTATTACCGCGGGCAAGAACTGCAGGTGGATCTCTTCCCTAAACTAAAAATTGAGATTGGCTGCCCGGATGAGCAGGTAGAGAAAATCGTCCAGCTTATCCTGAATATCTGCACAACCGGACAGATAGGAGATGGCAAAATATTTATTTATCCCCTGGAAGAGGTAGTGCGAATCAGCAGCGGCGAAACAAATCTGGATGCACTATAGCCGTCGGATAAAAGAGAGGAGAGGTTTATTATGAAGAGGAAAAAGATACTAGTACCGTTAATTACCTTGCTGATGTTGTTATTGCCCCGGGCGGTGTGCGCTTCCGAAGGAGCAAGCCCGGAGAGCAACGCCATTGCCATAGATGCTGTATGGACGCTCCTGGCAGCTTTCCTGGTCATGTTTATGCAGCCTGGATTTGCTCTGGTGGAAGCAGGTTTCATCCGGGCCAAGAATGCTGCCAATATAATAATGAAAAATTTTATGGATTTTTCCGCCGGGTCAATAGTTTATTTGTTATTTGGTTTTGCGGTAATGTTCGGCTTGGATAAAGCGGGGGTTATTGGTGTTACCGGCTTTGCCATGACCGACAGTTTTGAACACCTGGGTCTATCCATTCCCATCTGGGTGTTTCTCATGTTTCAAACCGTGTTTGCAGCCACTGCTGCAACTATAGTATCAGGAGCTGTAGCTGAAAGAATCAAGTTTGGAGCATATTTTATTTTTAGTGTATTAATTACTGCCATCATTTATCCGGTAGTTGGGCACTGGATTTGGGGCGGAGGCTGGTTAGCTGAAAAAGGCATGATTGATTTCGCCGGCTCTACTGTAGTGCATTCTGTTGGCGGTTGGGCCGCCCTGGTTGGGGCCTACTTGCTAGGACCCAGACTGGGCAAATATAGTCCCCAAGGAAAGGTTAATGCCATACCAGGGCACAATATCACCCTGGCCGCCCTGGGGGTATTTATCCTCTGGTTTGGATGGTTTGGTTTCAACTGCGGCAGTACGGTATCGGGAACCGACTCCAGTATTGGCTTGATTGCTGTAAATACCAATATTGCAGCAGCAGCAGGAGCCCTGGGAGCCATGTTCTATACCTGGCTAAAATACCGTAAGCCGGATGTTACTTTTACCTTAAACGGAGCTCTGGCCGGTTTGGTAGGGATAACTGCCGGTTGTGCTTCGGTAAACCCGGCAGGCGCCATAATTATCGGTTTATTGGCAGGGATGTTGGTAGTGATTTCCGTCCAATTTATTGACAATAAATTGAAAATCGATGACCCGGTGGGGGCAGTATCAGTGCATGGTGTTTGCGGGGCTTTGGGAACCGCTATGGTAGGAGTATTTGCAGTTGAAGGAGGATTGTTTTACGGCGGAGGTACAGCCTTGCTGTTTACTCAGCTGCTGGGTATTGTATCAGTATTTATCTGGGTAGTACTGGCTGCACTGTTGCTCTTCGGAGCCATAAAAGCTGTAGTTGGACTCCGGGTGAGCGAGGAAGAAGAACAAACCGGGTTGGATATTAACGAACATGGTATGCATGCCTATGCGGATTTCATGCTGAAGAGTTAAATTATTGCGAGTAAATAAAAAGCAGAATGGGGGACGGTGCTGGTCTTGCATCAAGATGGAATATAGTGCAAGCCAAACCGCCCCCCTTGCATTAATAGGCTTGAATTTTTGCGGCTATGGGCATCCGCCGGCCCATTCCGAAGGCTTTGCTGGTAACCTTTAGCGCAGGCGCCGCCTGTCTTCGCTTGTATTCGTTGCGATCAATGGTTTTTACTATCCACCGGGTCATGTCGGCATCAAACCCCATGTTTATCAGGTCCGAGACCGAAGCTGATTCTTCAATATAGTAATATAAAATCTCATCCAGAATTTCGTAAGGAGGAAGGTCATCCTGATCCACTTGTCCGGGTCTTAATTCTGCTGAAGGGGGTTTAATTATTATCTGCCGGGGAATGACTTCGCCCTGCTGATTTATCAGGTTGCTCAGGTCATAGACCATAGTCTTTGGAACATCGGCCAGGACGCTGAGTCCGCCGCTCATATCTCCGTACAGGGTACAGTAGCCCAGGGCCATCTCACTTTTGTTGCCGGTAGAAAGCAACAGGTGCCCATATTTATTGGAAAAGGCCATCAGGAAATTGCCCCGGATGCGAGCCTGTATATTTTCTTCAGTGCTGTCCGCCTCTCGGCCCTGAAAGTGCTGAGCCAGGGTATCGATATATGCCTGGTAAACGTTGGCTATAGGTATGACCTTAAAAACCATTCCCAGATTCTGCGCCAGTGCTCGAGAATCCTCCACGCTTCCCCGGGAAGAATGAGCGGACGGCATAGAAATCCCCAGTACGTTACCCGGGCCGATTGCGGCACAGGCCAGGCAGGCGGTCAGGGCTGAGTCTATCCCTCCGGACAGCCCCAGTACTACCTGTTTGAAGCCGCATTTTCTCATATAATCCCGGATTCCCAGTATAAGGGCCTGATAGATGGATTCGATCCGCTCCACCGGATGATAAGCAATAATTGGATAACTTCCTTCAGTGTCAATGGTAGCCATGTCTTCCTTAAAAGCTGGAAAGATATGAATTGGATCACCATTTGGATTGAGAATAATACTGCGCCCATCGAAGATCAATTCATCATTTCCTCCTACCTGGTTGACATAGAAAAAACTCTTCCGGTACTTGCGGGTGTGGCCTTTCAGCAAATGATAGCGAATGTCTTCCTTACCCGCATGAAAAGGGGAAGCCGATATATTAATAAAAATGTCGGCTTCTTTTTCCGCCAGAATCTGAATGGGGTCGAAGGAATAGCCTGGCCGGACCGGCCATAAGGAGGGGTCATTCCATGCATCTTCGCAGATACTAATACCTAGGCGCTGGCCTTTAAAGCTAACCGGCTCTACATCTGCTGCGGGATCAAAATACCGGGCTTCGTCAAAAACATCATAACTGGGCAGCAGGGATTTATGACGGGCAGCCAGTATTTCGCCCTGTGCAATGAGCAGAGCAGAATTATAGAGCCCCTTGCCCGGACCTTCTCCCGGGTAAGGAGTCCCCAGCAGGATGCCCAGGGTTGGAACATCCAGTGACAGCTTTCTGACCTGCTCGATGGCCTGCAGTATACGCTGGATAAACCAGGGCTTGCCCAGCAGATCCTGGGGCGGGTAAGCGGTAAGATAAAGCTCGGGTAGAACCAGCAAGTCGGAGTGTTCGGCCGCAGCCTTATACAATGCGGGTTTTAAGGCCTGCAGGTTGGCTTCTATATCTCCCACGGTGGGATTCAGTTGAGCAGCGGTAATTCTCATAAACTCATGTCCTTTCGCTCCGGGTGAAGTATTTGATAATACAATGCTCAGACCGGTCCATTAAACGAGGCGAAAAGATGTCCCCCGCTTCTTAAAGGACTCCGGTTCCTGCAAATACAAGTCGGTGGGTTCCAATACCCCGCTTCGTTGCGGCGGTGGGTTGAAACTGATCTAGCTTTTTTACCTTCTGGTACGCATCCCTAATATGCGATAATTAAGTGAAGAAATCAACCCCCGTGCTAAAGTATACAATATTCCTGCCCAGTAGGCGTTGCCAATATTCGCGGCAGCATATAAAATATAGCTGGGCATGCAAAATGAATATTCAAAAAATTAGAATCATTAAGGGCAAAGGCGTCCAAGATATGTTAGAAGCCAGCATAGGCTGCAGCATTCTTCATATCTTGGACGCTTTTTAGCGCCAACCAGCTGGTTGCAAACCGATTTGAATGAAGGCAGGTGATGCCATTGGGAGGAAAAATATTAGTTGCCAGCTCCGCTGCAGCGGAAAGAAAACTAATCAGTGATATACTGCGCAGGGCTGGACATATGGTAAGTGCAGAAACGGCGGATATAGCTCATACTCTGCGCAGAACCCGTTCTCTATATCCGGACCTGGTTATTGTAGACAGCGGTCTGGATGGAGCCAGAGGCCTAAAAGTTGCCGATATAATTGCCGGGGACCAATTGGCAGCGGTACTTTTACTGGTTGACAGTGATATCTTCCCCCAGGCCAGGAATTATCATTACCTGATAAGACCTGTAAATCATCACTCCCTGGTTCCAGCGGCAGAAGCGGCCCTCTATTACTGGAGGCGCGAAGGAGAACTGAGAGCCAAGATCAGGAAACTGGAGGACACCCTGGAAACGCGTAAAATGACCGACAAAGCCAAAGGGCTGTTGATTGACCGAATGAATATGAGCGAAAATGAAGCTCATCGCTTTATCCAGAAAGAAGCCATGAAAAGAAGTGTGACCTTGAGGCAGGTAGCAGTGGAAATCCTTGAGAAATTTGAATCTGAGCTAAGATAGAAAAAGGAGTGGTTTGAATGAGTATTAATATCCCCAAGGAAAAAAAGATGGAAGTAATGGAAAAAGTCAAGGCCCATGGGGTTCGTTTCATAAGAATGCAGTTTACTGATATAGCCGGCATACTGAAAAACATTGCCATCCCGGTATCCCAGTTGGAAAAAGCACTGGATGGGGACTTGATGTTTGACGGTTCATCCATCAACTGGTTTGCCAACATTGAAGAATCAGACATGTTTTTGATTCCCGATCCGGATACCTTTGCCATATTTCCCTGGAGACCATCCAATGGCGCAGTTGCGCGCTTGATCTGTGACGTGTATACCCCGGATATGGAGCCCTTTATCGGTGACCCGCGCACCAATCTCAAGCGGGTAGTCAAGGAAGCCGCAGATATGGGTTACATCATGAATGCCGGTCCTGAATGTGAATTTTTCCTGTTCCTGGTTGATGAGCAGGGCAAACCCATTCTGGCCACTCAGGACGAAGCCGCCTACTTTGATATAGCCCCGGTAGACCTGGGAGAAGATGCCCGCCGGGATATGGTATGCACTCTGGAGGATATTGGCTTTGAAATCGAAGCATCGCACCACGAGGTGGCGCCCGGACAGCACGAGATTGACTTCAAATATGGGCCGGCGGTCAGAGTGGCTGATGATATACAAACTTTTAAGCTGGTAGTTAAAGCCCTGGCCGAGCGCCATGGCCTGCATGCCACCTTCATGGCAAAGCCCATCGCCGGCATTAATGGATCAGGCATGCATACCCATCAGTCTCTGAGCACCTTGGAAGGGTCAAATGTATTCTTTGATGCCAACAGTCCCAATGGGCTGAGTGATATCGCCCGCTGGTATATGGGAGGGATCATGGCTCATGCCCGTGGACTCACTGCCGTAACCAACTCCAGCATCAACTCATTCAAACGGCTGGTGCCCGGATATGAAGCCCCGGTTTATGTAGCCTGGTCAGAAAAAAACCGCTCCTGTCTGGTTCGGGTTCCGGCCAAACGAGGTGCTTCCACCCGTATCGAAGTACGGCATCCCGACCCCATGTGCAACCCGTACATGGCTATGGCAGTTATGCTGGCAGCCGGCTTGGATGGGATACGGAACAAGATTGAACCCCCGGCCGCCATTGACAAGAATATTTACCATATGACCAAAGAAGAAAGAGATGAATTATTTATACCCAGTCTGCCGGGATCCCTGGAAGAAGCGCTGGAAGAACTAAAGGGGGATGAAGTAATCAAGAACGCCCTGGGGCCCCATATATTGCCCAAATTCATCGCTGCCAAAGAGTCTGAGTGTGAATCCTACCGTCTAAGTGTCACCCCCTGGGAGATCAGGGAATATCTCAGCCGCTACTAAAGCCCGGAAAGGAGTGGAACAGGTGAGCTTAAGAGAAGGAGAAGTTAGAATACCCAGTGGATGTGCTATTGCGGGTATCTTGAACCGCTCCGGTCAGAGATTTGATGGTACCCCCATAATCACCTGCATAGCCAATATGCATCAGCGCTCCAACGGCTTGGGCGGCGGATTTGCCGCCTACGGGATTTATCCCGAATACCCGGAGCAGTATGCACTGCATGTATATTATGACCATGATAAGGCCAGGGAAGAGTGTGAGTACTATCTGAACCACAACTTTAATATAGCCTTGCAGGGGCCTGTTCCGTTGCGCAGACAAGCCAGAATAACCAATGCTCCTATAATATGGCGCTATTTTGCCCTGCCCAAGGAGGGACGTCTTTACCAGGAAGAGATTGATCCAGAGGAGTTTGTCTTCAGGTCGGTTATGTATGTCAATTCCTGCATCCCCGGGGCCTACGTGGCCTCCAGCGGCCAGAACATGGCCGCCTTTAAAGGGGTGGGTTATCCTGAAGACATAGGAGAATTCTTCCGCCTGGATGATTATGCAGCTTATCTGTGGACAGCTCACGGCAGATTCCCCACCAATACCCCGGGTTGGTGGGGAGGTGCCCATCCGTTTACCCTGTTGAACTGGTCGGTGGTTCATAACGGGGAGATATCTTCCTATAGTACCAACCGTCGATTTTTGGAGATGTATGGTTATACCTGTTCGCTGCAGACTGATACCGAAGTGATAACCTATGCAGTTGATCTGCTTATGCGTCGCCACGGGCTGAACCTGGAAGACACAGTGGACGTGATCTCAGCCCCCATGTGGGTTGATATAGAAAACCAGAGGCAGGAAAGACTGAGGAGAGTATATGCCAGTCTGCTGCTGAACGGTCCCTTCTCTATTATAGTAGCTACCAGCAACGGCTTGATGGCTATAAACGATAGGATAAAACTGCGGCCTCTGGTTGCTGCCGAAAAGGGAGACTGTTTGTATGTCAGCAGTGAAGAAGGAGCCATCAAGGTAGTTGAACCATCACCCGATAGGATATGGTCTCCGGGTGGAGGAGAACCAGTCATAGGATTATTATACGGCAAAGAACAATTAATTGAGCCGGATGCCAAAATAATATGCGCCCAATCGGCCTGAAGGGGGGAAGATGTATGGGTGCTCCGTTAAATACCGGATTTCAAATGAGTACACCCGTGTTTAAGGTAGACAGAGACCAGGACAGATGCATACAGTGTGGAGTTTGCGTGAGCCAATGCGCCAATGAGGTTCACCACATGGACAGTGACGGCTGGATGTGGGTTGAAGATGAAAAATGTGTAGCCTGCCAGCGTTGTGCTGTTCTCTGCCCCACCCGGGCTATTAGCATAACCGATTACCCCGTAATTTTCCGGGATAACAGCCACTGGGGTTCCGCCAGTTTACGAGAAATATTCCGTCAGGCAGAGAGCGGAGGCGTACTCTTAACCGGGATGGGTAATCCCCGGCCTTACAAGAATTATTTCGATCATATGCTGCTCAATGCCAGTCAGGTTACCAATCCCTCCATTGACCCTCTGCGGGAACCGATGGAATTGACCACTTATCTGGGCAACAAAGGAGATTTAATCTGCGGGGAGGAAAAACCCTTTCTCAAGTTAAAAGTTCCCATCATGTTCTCGGCCATGTCCTTTGGATCGGTTAGCCTAAATGTGCAGAAATCCCTGTCGGCAGCCGCCCGGGATATGGGGACTTATTGGAACACTGGTGAAGGCGGGCTGCATCCGGACTTAAAAGAGTTTGGCTCCTGTGCCGTGGTTCAGGTAGCCTCGGGCAGATTTGGAGTGCATCCGGGATACCTGGACAACTCAGCCGCCATTGAAATAAAAATCGGCCAGGGAGCCAAGCCAGGAATAGGCGGACATCTACCGGGAGAGAAGGTCAGCGAGGAAGTCTCTTTGACCCGGATGATCCCGGCCTGGTCTGACGCCATATCTCCTGCCCCGCATCATGATATCTATTCCATTGAGGACCTGGATCAGCTCATCGAAACCCTCAAGGTAGCCAGCCGATACAGCAAGCCTATAGCGGTTAAAGTGGCGGCGGTTCATAATATCGGAGCGATCGCTTCTGGTATCGTCAGGGCAGGCGCTGACATTGTGGTAATAGATGGGTTCAGGGGTTCCACCGGAGCTGCGCCTATGAGAATCAGAGATAACGTAGGAATACCCATTGAAATAGCTTTGGCCCAGGTGGACAGCAGGCTGAGAGATGAAGGTATTCGGCAGCAGGCTTCCCTGGTAGCGGCGGGGGGCATCCGCAGCAGTGCTGATGTTATCAAAGCCATTGCCCTGGGTGCAGATGCGGTCTATATAGCATCCGCAGCCTTAGTTGCTCTGGGCTGTCATATGTGTCAAATGTGTTTTACTGGCAAGTGCAACTGGGGCTTGGCTACCACTAACCCTGAATTAAGTAAGAGATTGAATCCAGAACTAGGCCTGCAAAGAGCAAAAAATCTACTGGCAGCCTGGGGACATGAGATACAGGAAATGATGGGCGGCATGGGCATTAACGCCATCGACAGCCTGAGAGGCAACCGGTTAATGCTGCGGGGCATAGGCTTGAACCCGCAGGAACTGGATCTGCTCGGGATCAAGTCGGTGGGGGATTAGGGGTGATGCGGATGAAAGTAATATCAATACCTGAATACTGCCTCGGATGCGGATTGTGTGAAATATACTGTGCAGCCCAGCATGATGGATTTAACGGTAACGTGTTAAAAGCTTATAAGACCGGGCAGCCGGATCCCAGATCTTCTCTGATCAGATCCCGGCCGGTGTCCTGGTTTAATACCTGTATGCAGTGTGAGGAAGCTCCTTGTCTCAATGCCTGTATCAGCGGTGCGATAAAAAGAGACCGGGATGGTATTATATATATTGATGAAAATCGTTGTGTGCAGTGCTATACCTGTGTGATGGTATGTCCTTATGGGCATGCCCGGCCATCCAGCCGGAGCGGCCGGATTATGAAATGCGACCTGTGCCGGGACAGCGAAGGAATGCCAGCCTGTGTCAAGCACTGTCCCAATGGAGCCTTAAAACTATGGCAAGGGGGGGAAGAGCAATGAAATACGTCATCATCGGAAGCGGGATAGCTGCCTGTGGGGCAGTAGAAGGAATCAGAAGTACAGATCTTTGCGGAGATATTACTATAATAGATGGGGAAAAGAGAGGAGCTTATACACGACCTTTGATAAGCTACTTCCTTTCCGACCCGGACAGGTATCGGGACATAGATTACCGTTCTCTGGAGTTCTTTGGCGAGCAGCAAGTGGAGATAATCCCGTCCCGGGCCAAGCAAATAGACCGTTCTGATCAGATAATCAGTCTGGATAACGGTCAGCAGATAGAATATGATCGTCTTTTAATAGCTACCGGTTCCTGCCCGCTCAGTCCGCCTATTCCCGGTGCAGAGCAAGATTGGGTCAGCACTTTCTATACTATAGAAGATGCAGAGCTGATTGTGGGGCAAGCAGCCCAAATCCGGGAAGTTGTAGTAATAGGCAGCGGGCTGATCGGAATGAAAGCAGCGGAAGCCCTCCATAAACGAGGCATGTACGTACACATGGTAGAAAAAGAAGCCCATATATTGCCCCGGCAGTTGACTCCCAGGACAGCGGAATTTTTGAATGAGCACCTTAGCAGCAGCGGTTGGGATATAATTACCGGGGAAGAAGTGACCGTGATACATCCCCAACATAAGGTTGAATTAAAGAGCGGGCGAATGCTGTCAGCGGATCTGGTAATACTGGCGGTAGGAACCCGGCCCGCTGTTGAGCTGGCCCGACAATCAGAACTGGACGTAAGAACGGGAATAGTAGTGGACGCTTATTTCCAGACTTCCGACCCTAAAATTTACGCAGCCGGAGATGTTGCCGAAACCCTTAACCTGGCAAGCCAACAGTTGGAAGTCATGGCCCTGCTGCCCCATGCCCACCGGGAAGGTTATCTGGCCGGCTGCAACATGGCCGGGCAGAGTAAGCCGGATCCAGGCAGCATCCTTATGAATTCGGTCCGGCTGCTGGGCTGGAATATATGTTCAGCCGGAGCGGCAGATTACCGGGGGGGAGAGCTGCTGACCTGGCAGTACCAGGAACAGTTGTTGGAACTAAAGATACGGGATAACCGCCTGATAGGATATATAGCCATTAACGTTCCGGAAGCAGCAGGCCCGCTGACCAATTCAGTAAGCCGTAAGATGGCGATATCGGCGGCTAGCTGGAAAGAATTTCTCGCTGACGGTCCCCAATTGCTAAACATTCCACCGGTCTACTGGCAGGAACTAAGGAGGGCTGAGGCATATGGCAGTAATTAATGCAGGTGAATACAGCCAGCAGGAATTAATAAAAATGTTAGATAATATCAGTGATGAAGAGATAGAGATTAATGGTTTGTGCGGGCAGCGATATGTAGCCTGTGGCTGGCAAAACCAGAAGCGCCTGACTTTGCATGGGGTTCCCGGGAACAACCTGGCTGCTTTTGCCGACGGGCCCAAGATAACAGTGTACGGCAATGCCCAGGAAGGCGTGGGCAACACCATGAGCAGCGGCCATATTCAAGTCCATGGACGGGTAGGAGACATTGCCGGGTACGGTATGCGCGGAGGGGAATTGTTCATAAAAGAGGATGCTGGATACCGTCTGGGTATTCATATGAAAGCTTACCAGGATCATAAACCGGTCATTGTTGTAGGCGGATCAGTGGGGGCATTTGCCGGAGAATATATGGCCGGAGGTACTATAATAGTACTAGGCCTTAACACCCTCCATCCTCTGGCAGGACCCTACTGCGGAACCGGTATGTATGGAGGAGAGATTTATTTAAGAGGAGAATATCAATCAAAAAATATTGCCTCTAATATTGACCAGGTCATGATTTCTGGCAAGGAATTAGATAATATTATTGACTATCTGCACCGCTATTCTATATATTTTAAATACCCGCTGGAAAAAATACTGGATGAGCAGTTTACACGTTTAACCGTGCAAAATGCTCGGCCCTTTGCCGGGTTATATGCGGGATTTGTAAGTTAAACTCAACCTTCCCGCTCAGATATTGGATAATCTGGGCTGATACCTACACCCAAGCATATTCATGCAGGTTGAGCAAAGAATATATAGAGAGGGGGAAAAATGTGGAATTTATTAAGATGCATGGTCTGGGCAATGACTTTATTGTTGCCGAGGCTTCTTCTTTCCAGGATGCAATAAGATTTCAGCCGTATGCGGAAAAACTCTGTGACAGACATTTAGGAATAGGCGCAGATGGATTGATTCTAACCGGCAGAGATACGGAACAGGATGTTTTTATGAGGATCTTTAATTCCGACGGTTCAGAACCCGAGATGTGCGGTAACGGAATCCGCTGTGTTGCCCTTTATGCCCGCAGCTTCGGCCTGGTAGACAAAAACAGCTTTTCGGTAAAAACCCTGGCAGGGCCCAGGTTTCCTCAAATATATGCAGAAGACAACCAGGAATGGGTGCGGGTGGATATGGGAGAACCTGAACTGGAACGTGAAAGGATACCCGTAACCGGCCAGGGAAGCAATACAGACATTCCGTTACCCGAGGTGGGGCAGGGATTTATGTTTACCGCAGTTTCAATGGGGAATCCCCACTGTATAATATATGTTGACGATCTCAACTCGGTGCCCTTATCGGAATGGGGTCCCCAGGTGGAAACCCATGAAATGTTTCCCGAAAAGACCAATGTTGAATTCGTAAGAGTTGCTAATGAAGAAGAATTGGAAGCGGTGGTCTGGGAAAGAGGGGCAGGAATAACTCTGGCCTGCGGAACCGGGGCATGTGCCATACTGGTGGCATCCGTGCTCAATGGACGGTCTAAGCGGAAGGCAATGGTCAGGCTGCCGGGAGGAGAACTGTTAATTGAGTGGAATCAGGAAGATAACCACGTTTATATGAGCGGTCCAGCGGTTGAGGTTTTCAGCGGTATAGTTGAACTGGAGGATCTTAAGTAAAAACTAAACGTCTAAAGGAGGACCCTGATGATAGAAAACAATGCCATGCAAAGCTTACCCCCTTACCTGTTTGCCCGAATAGAAAAGAAGATAGAGGCAGCCAGGGAGAAGGGGATTGACATAATAAACCTGGGTATCGGAGATCCCGATCAGCCTACCCCTCAAAATATCATTAAGCGGATGGCAGACGCCATATATGATTCCGCTAACCACCAGTATCCTTCTTCAGTCGGGCTGTTAGCTTATCGTCAGGCGGTAGCCGGCTGGTATAAAAGGCGTTTTAAGGTAGAACTGGATGCCCGAACCGAAGTGGTATCCCTGTTGGGTTCCAAGGAAGGGGTTGCCCATATATCATTCTGTTATCTCAATCCTGGAGATATTAACCTGGTTCCGGCTCCGGGATATCCGGTATATGGGATTGGTACTCTGCTGGCCGGAGGAGAATCTCATATAATGCCCCTGAAACCCGAGAACAACTTTTTGCCGGTATTGGAAGATATACCGTCGGACACCGCCCGGAAAGCTAAACTGATGTTTATAAATTATCCCAATAATCCCACCGGAGCAGTAGCTGATATCGCTTTTTTCTCCCGGGTGATAGAATTCGCCCGTAACTACGATATTCTGGTCTGTCACGATGCCGCTTATACTGAGCTTTGCTATGATGGGTTTAGACCCCCCAGCTTTTTGGCAACGCCGGGAGCCAAGGAAGTGGGGATAGAGATCAACTCCCTGTCCAAACCCTACAATATGACAGGCTGGAGGATCGGATGGGCAGCTGGGAATGCAGATGCCATAGAGGTTTTAGGCCGGTTTAAATCCAATGTTGATTCCGGGGTATTTCAGGCTATCCAGTACGCAGGGATAGAAGCACTGGAAGGCCCCCAGGACAGCCTGGAGAAGATGCAGCAGCTTTATCAGCAACGCAGAGATACAGCCCTGGAGGGACTAAAAAAGATAGGGCTGGAAATCACCCCTCCCCAAGGCACATTCTATTTATGGGTACCGGTACCGGCGGGATATAATTCTTCTGATTTTGCAGAAGCAGTGCTGGAAAAGGCCAATGTGATAATAACTCCCGGAATTGGCTATGGAGAATGGGGAGAAGGATATTTTAGAATAACTCTTACAGTAGAACAATCAAGGCTGGCCGAAGCCTTTGATCGTATCCATGCTGCCTTTGGAAAATTCTAAAACCGGCCCGCCATTTATCTGTAAAAACTGATAATTAAGGAAACAATCACCAGGGCGGGATAATCCTCCCGTCCTTAAATGCTACTCTATCTTGCTGCCCGCTTGCGGTCCGGGGGTAGTAAGATATATGGAATCCACCTCAACCACTACTACTCCCTTGGGGTTAAATGGCTTGTCTCTAACCATTTCCACCGCCAGATCATAATTGGCTCCGCTTTTTTCTATACTGGCCCAGCCCTTGAATTGATACCCGGAACTGCTTTCCCAGACCGAGATGGATACCCGGGGATTGGCCTGGATATTGGCTACAGTTTTATTCATAAAATTGTCCACCAGCATCAGACGACCATCAGCCAGTATAGCCTTAAAGTGAATCGGCACCGCATTAGGCACCCCGCTTTCATCTGCAGTTGCCAATACCCACATAACACGGTTCAGCATCTCTGTCATCTCTTCAGTTAAATGCGCCATGTATTTTTACCTCCTTATCGGGATGAATTTATTATACATTATAATAAACATAAAAGCGTTCAATAACAATAGAAACGTCCTGTCAGGAGACGTTTCCGGCCTACCTGCTGTCAAACCAGTTTGATCAGGGCCATATATTTGGAAAGCAAACAGAATATAATGGTTGCAAAATTATACACACCAATGTATAATTATAAATGTTTTGGTGCAGATGCAGGCAAATATGTTTTGGCAAGTTAATTTAGGAAAGCTAGGAGGACCATGATGATTAAAGCAGGAATAATCGGAGACGGATATACCGCGGCAGAACTAATCAGGATACTGGCCGGCCATGATGAAGTGGAAGTAGTTTCAGTATTATCGACTGAGAACGTAGGCCGAAGAATGGATCAGGTATTCCCTCATCTGACCGGTTTTTGCAGCCTGGAGTGTGAGGAGAGCCTGCCTGAAAAACTGATAGGCAGATGCCAGCTGGTTTTTTTGGCTCTTCCCCACGGCTTATCGGTTAATATCGCTTTAACCCTGCTCAAAAATGGTATTAAATGCGTAGATTTGGGGGCGGATTTTCGTTTGAAAGATGCCTCCTTGTATAGAGAGTATTACGAACTGGAACACCAGGCTCCGCAGATGCTGGAGCAAGCGGTCTATGGATTGCCTGAGATATATCGAGATAAAATCCGCAATGCTGATCTGGCAGCAAACCCTGGCTGCTTCCCTACCGGAGCCATATTGCCTCTGGTACCATTATTAAAAGAGGGAATCATAAAGCCAGAGGGTATGGTTATAGATGCCAAGACCGGAGTTTCAGGAGCCGGGCGAACAGCTAAATTCGCCAGCCACTTTTGTGAAGTAAACGAAGGGATTAAAGCATATGGAGTAGGCACCCATCGTCATGGTCCGGAAATCAGGCAGGAACTAAGTTTTGCGGCCGGGATGATGGTTGATATGATATTTACTCCCCATCTGGTTCCCATGAACCGCGGTATTTTATCCACATGTTATGCACAGCTGGCTGCCCATGTCTCTCCAGACTCGGTGAGGGAGGCTCTGGAAGACTGGTATGGAAAAGAGTATTTTATCCGGATACTGCCCCCGGGCACTATGCCTCATACCAAATGGGTATATGGCAGCAATTTCCTGGATATAGGAGTCTATACTGACCCCAGGAGCGGCCGGGTAGTATTGATCTCCGCCTTAGACAACCTGACCAAAGGAGCATCCGGGCAGGCAGTACAAAATATGAATCTAATGCTGGGAATTGATGAGAAGAAAGCACTTATGTTTGCTGGTGTTCATCCCTAAAGGGAGAAAACAACAAATGCTTAAGAGATAATAGCTTCGCTAGGATAGAAGCAAAGGAAAGGGTGGAATAAGGGATGAAAATAATTGATGGAGGCATCACAGCTCCCCGTGATTTTCTGGCTCAGGGAGTATGTGCCCAGATAAAAAATCATACTAAAAAGGACGTAGGAGTTGTTTATTCAAAATTTCCCTGCACCGCAGCCGGGGTTTTTACCACCAATAAGGTAAAAGCAGCCTGCGTGGATTTAAGTTCAGTTCATATTTCCAATGGGCAGGCCCAGGCAATAGTGGTAAACAGCGGTAACGCCAATGCCTGCACCGGCATTCAGGGTTTTGCTGATGCCCATCTAATGGCCGATTGTTGTGGGCAGTTGATGGGCATTCAGCCCCGGGATGTAGTTGTGGCCTCCACTGGGGTGATCGGAGTGAGCCTGCCCATGGACCGGGTAACCCGGGGCATCAACGAGGCCTGCCACAGTCTGAGTGCTCAAGGGTCGTCAGCCCTGGCCGAAGCAATCATGACCACTGACCTGGTTAGCAAAGAAATTGCGGTAGAAATCACTCTGCAGGGGATGCCGGTGCGGATCGGCGGCATAGCCAAAGGATCTGGAATGATACACCCCAATATGGCTACCATGCTGGCCTTTATAACCACTGATGCCGCTATAAGCGCGGATTGTCTGTCCCAGCTGATGAAAGATTCGGCCGACCTTTCTTATAATATGATTAGTGTAGACCGGGATACATCTACCAACGATATGGCAGTTATACTGGCCAACGGGCAGGCAGGCAACCGGCTGATCAAGCATCCGGGTTCGGAAGATTATCAGTTGTTTAAGGAAGCCCTGGATTTTATTAATATAACCCTGGCTAAAAAGATTGCCCGGGATGGCGAAGGTGCTCAGCATCTGATAGAAATCCGGGTTATTAATGCCGCCCAGGAGAAAACTGCCCGCATAATAGGACGATCAATCAGCAGTTCCAATCTCATCAAGGCCGCGGTATTTGGAGCCGATGCCAATTGGGGACGGATACTGGCCGCCGCAGGTTATTCCGGAGCAGAGTTCAATTCCTATTCGACGGATCTATATCTGGGGGATGAAAAAGTGGTTGAAGACGGTCTGGGTCTGCCTTTTGATGAAAGCCGAGCCAGGCAGGCTCTGGAACAGGATACGGTGGTTATAACCCTGGACCTGAAAGCCGGTCCCTTCTCCGCTACTGCATGGGGCTGTGATTTGACTTACGATTATATAAAGATAAATGCTGATTACCGCAGTTAACCCTGGAAGGCAAGCAGAGAAGCCAACAATTGCTTATGTGAGCCAGCAAAGGCTGGATTTAAGGAGGAGGAAAATGGTACTGTCAGCACTGGAAAAGGCTGAGATACTGGTAGAGGCACTTCCATATATAAAAGAATTTTATGGACGCAAAGTGGTTATCAAGTATGGCGGGGCAGCCATGATAGATTGTGAATTAAAGCAGAAAGTGATGCAGGACATAGTTTTGATGAAGTATGTAGGCATGCATCCCATAGTGGTACACGGAGGCGGGCCGGAAATAAACGCTATGCTCAACCGCCTGAATATAAAGGTGCAGTTTGTCAACGGGTTGCGAGTGACCGACGGTGATACCATGGATATAGTAGAAATGGTCCTGGGAGGCAAAGTGAATAAAGAGATTGTAGCCGGGCTTAATGCCAATGGCGGTAAAGCGGTAGGGATTTCCGGCAAAGACGGCGGGCTGCTCCAGGCTGCGCCTTTACCGGAAGCTAAAGAGATGGGATTTGTGGGTCAGGTTAAGCAAGTAAATCCCGGTCTTATCGAAACTGTGATAGAAAATGGCTATATTCCGGTTATTGCCCCCATCGGCATGGGAGAAGACGGTCAGACTTACAATATCAACGCCGACCTAGTGGCGGCAGGTATAGCAGTAGCCATGAAGGCCGACAAACTGGTGCTTTTGACCGACGTGCCCGGTTTGCTGAAAGATCCTGCCGACCCGGACAGCCTCATATCCGTACTAAAGCTCAGCCAGATAGAGGCCTATAAAGAAGCCGGCATAATCGGGGGAGGTATGCTGCCCAAGGTAGAATGCTGCCAGCATTCGGTGCAAGGGGGCGTAGGCCGCACCCACATTATCGACGGCCGGGTGCCTCATTCCATCCTGTTGGAGATATTTACCGATCAGGGTATCGGAACCATGGTGGTGGCTCAGTAATAATAGTGAAGGGGTAATATAATGACAAATAATGATATTGCTGAAAAAGGCCGGGAGTATGTAATGAATACTTATGCTCGTTTCCCCATCGCTCCGGTCAAAGGTCAGGGCTCTTACCTATGGGATGCGGAGGGTAAGAAATATCTGGATTTTGTTGGAGGGATAGCGGTGTGCCTGCTGGGGCACAGCCATCCGGAACTGGTAAAGGCGCTGGAGGAACAGAGCCGGCAGTTATGGCATGCTTCCAACCTGTACTGGATCAAGCCGCAGGTGGAAGCAGCAGAAAAACTAGTAAAGGCATCGGGACTGGCCCGAGCCTTCTTTTGCAACAGCGGAGCCGAAGCCAATGAGGCAGCGATCAAGCTGGCCCGCAAATATTTTTACCGTCAGGGTCAATCATCCCGCAACGAGATTATTGTTTTTAAAGACTCCTTTCATGGCCGGACTCTGGCTACGGTGGCTGCTACCGGGCAGAGCAAGTACCAGGAAGGCTTTGCCCCCCTGCCGCCAGGCTTTGTATACGCCGACTTCAACCAGCTGGCTTCGGTGGAAGCCCTGGTTAATCCCGGCACCTGTGCGGTGCTGGTTGAACCGGTGCAGGGTGAAGGCGGTATAATACCAGCCGATCCCGGTTTCCTGACCGGGCTAAGAAACCTCTGTGACCGGGAAGGTATACTGCTTATATTCGATGAGGTTCAATGCGGAATAGGCAGGACCGGAAGCCTGTTTGCTTTCCAGCCCTATGGCATTAAACCGGATATCCTGACCCTGGCCAAAGGACTGGGAGGGGGCTTTCCTATTGGAGCAATGATGGCCAATGAGAAAGCATCCAGCGGTTTTGTGCCCGGCGATCATGCCTCCACCTTTGGAGGAAATCCCCTGGCTGCCGCAGTAGCCAATCGGGTGCTGGATATACTGAGCAGGGACGGCTTCCTGCCTCAGGTGCTTGAAAACTCCGGATATCTGAAGCAGGAACTGGAGCAGATCCCTGACTCTCGGATCATTGAGATCCGGGGCAAGGGTTTTATGGTGGGGTTGGAATTCAACTGTGAAGTGAAAGGACTGGTGGAGAACTGCCTGCTGAAAGGCCTGCTGTTGATGGGGGCTGGCCCTCGGGTACTGCGAATGGTGCCTCCGCTGACAGTTAACCGGGACGAAATTAATGAGGCGGTCAGTATATTAAAAGCAGCCCTGGCGGAATGGACTGAATAAAAAAGATCATGAAATAAGAGAGGAGTGGAGACAGATGTTACAAATTAATGATTCTCTGCAGGGACGAGATTTTATCAGCATATATGATTTTACCCCAGAAGAAATAAAGTATATTCTGGAGGTCGGCAGCGAGATCAAAAAACTGCAAAAAGCTGGTATTAAGCATCATTACTTGGCTGGAAAGACTCTGGGGATGATCTTTCAGAAGGCGTCCACCCGTACCCGGGTAGCCTTTGAAGTAGGTATGTACCAACTGGGAGGCCACGCCCTGTTTTTAAGCCCCCGGGATATACAACTGGGCAGAGGGGAAACTATCAAAGATACCGCTTTGGTACTGGGGCGTATGCTGGATGGCATCATGATCCGGACCTTTGATCATGACGAGGTGGTGGAACTGGCTAAATGGTCGGCAGTTCCGGTTATAAATGGTTTGACTGACTTGCTGCATCCTACCCAGATCATCGGTGATTTGATGACTATCAAGGAGCATAAAGGCGAACTCCAGGGATTGAAAACCGCCTTCATCGGCGATGGGAACAACGTAGCCAATTCCCTGCTCTATGGCGGCGCCCGGGTAGGAATGGATATAGTGATTGCTTCACCTTCCGGGTTTGAACCCGATAAGGAAGTGCTGGCCCGGGCTCAGGCCGATGCTGTGCAAACCGGAGCCAAACTATGGATAGTCCAGGATCCCCAGGAAGCCGTAGCAGGAGCCGATGTGGTATATACTGATGTATGGGCCAGCATGGGGCAGGAAGAAGAGGCGGACGAGAAGGAGAAGCAATTCCTGAAATACCAGGTGAACAGCCGCCTGTTAAGCTTGGCCAAACCGGATGCCATAGTGCTGCACTGCCTGCCGGCCAAGCGGGGCAAGGAAATAACCGATGAGGTAATGGATGGGCCCCAGTCAGAAGTATTTCAGGAAGCAGAAAACCGTCTGCATGCTCATAAAGCAATCATGGCCGTAACCATGTGATGCCATAAGGTGTCAGGCTAAGACAAAGCATAACGCCCCCTGGGAGGCATATATAAGAAAGCTGAGGTAGATGGCTGGGAAGTCAGTACCTGGCAAGGGACCCGGAACCTATAAACATGAGCAAAGGAGAGAAAACAAGATGGCAAAAGTTGTACTGGCTTATTCAGGAGGATTGGATACTTCTATTATTATACCCTGGTTAAAAGAAAATTATGGCTATGAGGTGATTGCCTGCTGTGCCGACCTGGGACAGGGAGAGGAACTGGATACGGTAAGAGAAAAAGCTATAAAATCAGGAGCCTCCAAAATTTACGTAGAAGACTTGCGGGAGGAATTTGTTAAAGATTATATATTCCCGGTGCTGAAATCGGGTGCCATATATGAGAGAAAATATCTGTTAGGTACTTCCTTTGCCCGTCCCTTAATCGCCAAAAAGCTGGTTGAAATAGCAGAAAAAGAAGGGGCGGAGGCCGTCAGTCACGGAGCAACCGGCAAGGGCAATGACCAGGTGCGGTTTGAGCTGACCGTAAAAGCCTTAAACCCGGATTTGAAGATAATTGCCCCCTGGAGAGAATGGGATATCCGTTCCCGGGAAGACGCCATTGACTATGCAGCCGCCCACAATATCGAAGTGCCGGTAAGCAAAGAGAAAATATACAGCCGGGATAGAAATATATGGCATATCTCTCATGAGGGAGGCGACCTGGAGGATCCGGCCAATGAACCTAAAAACGAAATGTATGTGCTTACCGTTCCGCCGGAGGAAGCCCCGGATAGACCTGCCTATGTTGAAGTAGGCTTTGAAAAAGGGGAACCGGTATCTCTGGATGGAAAACCCTGCAGTCCCCTGGAGTTGTTGACTGAACTAAATCGTCTGGGGGGCGAAAACGGGGTAGGTATTGTGACCATGGTAGAAAACCGCCTGGTAGGGATGAAATCCCGGGGAGTTTATGAAACTCCCGGGGGAACTATACTCTATCGTGCCCATGAAGAACTGGAACGCTTGACCCTGGATCGCCGCACTCTGCAGTTCAAGGAAATGGTGGCCTTAAAATATGGAGAACTGGTTTATGACGGCAACTGGTTCAGCAAACTAAAATATGCCCTGGATGCCTTTATCGAAGAAACCCAGAAGAAGGTGACCGGAAGCGTTAGGGTAAAGTTGTATAAAGGAAGTTGTACTGCGGTAGCATCCGCCTCCCCTTATTCCCTGTACAACCTGGAGCTGGCTACTTTCAGTGAAGACGAAATATACAGCCAGAAAGACGCCGAAGGATTTATAAACCTGTTTGGCCTGCCCCTGAAAGTCCAGGCCCTGCTGGATCGCAAAATAAAGGAAAACAAGTAATTTATAGCATTTGTCTGCTGAGGCAGGAGTATTAATTACTTCTTCCTCAGCAGTTTGTCAAATAAGCAGTCAGAGCGAGCAAAAAAAGGTGAAGATCAAGGAATCACTTAAAAGCCGCGATTGAGGCGTAATGGGGGGTGCGTTGATCGAGCGGTTTTTGAGTAATGACGCAGATATTCGCCTTTTTTGACGGTCTGAGGCAGGAGTGATAATTTCTCCGGCCTGATGCATAGGAAAAAAATACTTGATTAGATTTTTGCAAATATATATAATTCTTATTAGGAAATAGATGAGTTTTATAACATATACTATTGTGGGAACAAGGGGATACCCTTGGGGTGGCTCCTAGTAAACCAATATTTTTATCAGAAGGCTGGGATTGGGCTTCGGGTGGAATATTGGTTTTTTCATTTTTTGATACATAAAGGGGGGAACATTATTAATGGCGTCGATTCATAAGGTGAATTTTCAAGAAAACCGCTCAAATGATAACAATAATGATATAAGTAAATTAAATGAACGAGAGCGCAAAAAAATTCAGCACGAATTAAAAATCTATATGGAAAAATACTTTAAACAAAAACTGGGCAAAAGCGTTGATTATACCAAAATTGTGCTTTGCGATGATATGCTTATCATTCAAGGGGAAGGGTTTTTAACCGAACCTGAAAAGTATATTGTTAAAACTACCGCTGGGAAAGATGTTGTCAATAATGCCCGGATGCATGTAGCCAAGCAGCATGCCATTGACAATGTACCTTATTTTGAAACTTTATTGGACGCCAAAATGATTCACCAGACATATATGGTCGAAGCGGAAAAAGACTTTTGGATGCATGTTATTGTTTTTGATCGAGTCTTAACCCAATAAGATGGTTGCAACTGAATACTTTGGGAGATTAAGGGAATACCCTCGGGTGTTCCCGAAGTAGACCAGTGTTTTTGTGATGAAACTCTGCAACGGGAGAAATCATAAAAATATTGATCTTTTTTTTTGGAAAGGAGGTAGTGCGTCTGGAGGCTGTTTGGCTCTCCGCTTGTTCGGGGCAATGATGGCCGGGTATGGTGCTTTTTCCTTGTTAGGGAATATATTTCACGGTGATCATAGCCTCCGTCCATTAGGAAATACTTCTCTATCGTAAGTAAAAATAACCGAAAGAAAAAAATAGAAAGGTGGAATTTATAATGGGTAAATTAGAAGGCAAAGTAGTAGTAGTGACAGGTTCAGTTTCAGCAATTCCTGGTTTTGACTCTATCGGGTCAGCAACAGTTCGTGAAGCATTAGCTGAAGGAGCAAGAGGGGTAGTTGTGTCTGACATTAGTGACAAATTAGGTGAAGATTTTGTTAAGGAATTAAATGATAAATACGGCGAAGGACACGCAATTTTTGTTCACACTGATGTATCTCAACCTAAAGATGTTGAAAAATTATTTGAAATTACAGAAAAGGTTTATGGAGTTGTAGATGCAATATTGGCTAATGCTGGTGTGGTAACTGCAGAAGATTTCGATGGAGACCCAGAAGAAGTTCTGAAATCCCGTAAATTTATTCAAAGTATTAATGAAGATGGAGTATTCTATACAGCATTATATGGCTCTCGTTTAATGATGAAACATGGAACCAAAGGTTCAATCGTTATGGTTTCTAGTATTCATGGTGTTGCTGGCCGTCCTAAAGTTATAAATTGTGAAACAGGTGAGGTTTTTATTGAACGCTTCAATTTACTTCAATATACAATGGGGAAACATGGTGTAGTTGGATTATCAAAAGCATTAGCCCTGCAATTGGCAGATAATGGTATACGCGTAAATACTGTAAATCCAGGTTATATTATGACCCCATTATTCCAAGCAGCTGTAGCTGCCGATAAAAATGATTTGGCAGCCCAAGATTCACTGGCAACAGAAGCATTTGACTTTGCTCAATTAGCAGCATTACATCCATTATGTAATGATCCTATAAAAGATAAAGAAATCGTTCCTCGTGGTAAATTTGGTGGTCGCATGGGAGTTCCTGTGGAAATTGCCAAGCCTGCAATATTCTTAATGTCAGATGAAGCATCCTTTATAACAGGCCAAAAAATAGTAATTGATGGGGGTTATACCGCAAGCTAAAAAGAGCCTAATAATTAGGATAGGGGCGGCTTTTAGCCGCTGACCCGTGACTTTTGCACATTAGAAGAAAAGAAAGGCCTTCAACTCTCTGTATAATGGGAGTTGACGGCCTTATTTAAATTTCAAGAGTATATCTAAGAATTCAATATATCGTTAAGTTCCCCGTATGGTGAAATTTCAGAAATATAAACGCTAAACTGAAACAGAACCAAGGAGGTGAAAAACGCTAGCGAAAAAGTGGACCACCCTGCCAAACCAATCCCTTATCATTGTAAGTGGAAAATAAACAATGTATGGGGGATATAGGAGTGATAAGAGTGGACCAATATCAGGATATCAGACATATGTATCTTGTGGAAGGGATGTCTCAAAGA
>Ga0334890_1000813_pt1 | contig 49705 bp, 40 predicted proteins | sample GraSluR1_MG_3_FD_207220 | JGI IMG/M metagenome (GOLD analysis project Ga0334890, IMG submission 207220) | Sludge microbial communities from methane-producing bioreactor in Wageningen University, Netherlands - Granular Sludge_31_08-R1 | ecosystem: Engineered > Bioreactor > Anaerobic >... | reverse complement strand
TCTTCATGAACAAGGTGGACATGGTGGACGACGAAGAGCTTCTCGACCTGGTGGACATGGAAATCCGGGATCTCTTGAGCAAATACGACTTCCCCGGAGATGACATTCCCATCGTGCGGGGCTCTGCCCTCAAGGCTGGAGAGTCCGACAGCGACAACGAGTGGACCAACGGTATCTTCGAACTCATGAAGGCTTGCGATGAGCATATCCCTCAGCCCGAGCGCGCAGTGGACAAGCCCTTCCTCATGCCCATCGAAGACGTCTTTACCATCACCGGCCGCGGTACCGTGGTCACCGGTCGTATGGAGCGTGGCATCATCACCCCCGGAGCGGAAGTCGAGATCATCGGTATGCAGGAAGACAAGATCAAGAGCGTGGCTACCTCCCTCGAAATGTTCCGCAAGATCCTCGATGACGCCCAGGCTGGGGACAACGTGGGTATCCTTCTTCGCGGGGTAGGCAAAGATGATGTGGAGCGCGGCATGGTAGTAGCCAAGCCCGGCAGCGTGAAGCCCCACAAGCACTTCTTCGCCGAGGTCTACGTGCTCAAAAAGGAAGAGGGGGGCCGTCACACGCCTTTCTTCAGCGGCTACAAGCCCCAGTTCTATTTCCGTACCACCGACGTTACCGGAGACATCAAGCTCCCCGATGGCGTGGAGATGGTTATGCCCGGGGACAACTCGCAGTTTGAAGTGAACCTCATCGTGCCCATCGCTATGGAAGAGGGGCTCCGTTTCGCCGTGCGTGAAGGCGGCCGGACCGTCGGCGCTGGCGTTGTCACCAAGATTCTCGACTAACAACAGAGTATCCTACATCACAGTTTGGAGGCGTCTTTTACATGGCAGATACAGTGGGATTGCAGTGTACCGAGTGCAAACGCCGTAACTATGTTACCTCGGTAAACAAAAAGAAGCAGCAGAAGAAGCTTGAAAAAAAGAAATTCTGCCGTTTTTGCAAGGGTCACACCTTGCACAAGGAGTGCAAATAGGGTATAATCCCCCAGGTGCGTAGGTCCGTAGCTCAATTGGCAGAGCACCGGTCTCCAAAACCGGGGGCTGCAGGTTCAAGTCCTGCCGGGCCTGCCATTTTTTAGAATATAACTTTGATGGGAGGCCGAACATAGATGGGTAAGCTCTTTAGCTTTCTTAGAGAAGCAAAGGCTGAACTCAAAAAGGTTACTTGGCCCGGGAAGCAGCAGGTGTGGTATTCCACGCTTGTCGTTATTGCGGTTACCTTTATGATGGCGGCCTACCTTGGGGTAGTAGACATGCTTTTGACCGCAGTGTTTTCTCGTGTTGTCGGTTAGGAAACCCGAAGAGACATCAGCACGCTCTAACTGGGAGGTGAGGGGGCCACTTTATGGCCCCCTTTTAAGTGATGAGTGAAAACTACCAAAAACGTTGGTACATAGTCCAGACCTATTCGGGGTACGAGAATAAGGTCAAGGCAAATTTGGAGCAGCGGATCGCCACCATGGGGATGGAGGACCGCATTTTTAGCGTTCTTGTCCCTATTGAAGAGCGTTTGCAGGTTAAGGATGGTAAAACCAAACGCGTTCGCCGCAAACTCTATCCGAGCTATGTCCTGGTGGAGATGATCCTGAACGATCAGTCCTGGTTCGTGGTTCGGCACACCCCCGGAGTTACCGGTTTTGTGGGTGCCGGAAATCATCCCATGCCTCTCTCCGATAAAGAGGTACAGGATGTTATGGAGAAGATCGGCGTTGGTCACTCGAAACCTCGGATGGAGATCGATCTTAAGCCTGGAGATGTCGTTACAGTGAGGTCCGGAGCCTTTGAGGGGCAAAGCGGCCCTGTAGTCGAGGTTTTGGCTGAAAAGGGTAAGATCAAGTTTTCCGTTACTGTTTTTGGCCGTGAAACCATCGTTGAGGCAGATTACAGCGAACTCCAGAAACTCTAGGGAAGAGATCGAAATAATAAGAGAATTTAAACGTTCTCCCCTGCACAGGTGGTTTTTTTAACGTAGGGAGTGGGCGATAAGGAAGAAGGGAGCAAGTGGTATGGCAAAAAAGGTAATCGGAGAAATAAAGCTCCAGCTGCCTGCAGGAAAAGCGACCCCCGCACCTCCCGTGGGGCCTGCTTTGGGGCAGCATGGGGTAAACATCATGGAGTTTTGCAAGCAGTTCAATGCTAAGACTTCTGATCAGCCGGGGATGATCATCCCTGTGGTGATCACGGTGTTTGCGGATCGCAGCTTTTCCTTTATCATGAAAACTCCTCCTGCCAGTGTGCTTATCAAGAAAGCCATTGGCCTGGAGAAGGGTTCCGGGGAGCCCAACAAAAACAAAGTGGGCAAGATCTCTCTCGCACAGATAGAGGAAATCGCGAAAGTTAAGATGGAAGACCTCAACGCTAATACCGTAGAAGCTGCCATGGAGATGATCAAGGGAACCGCCCGTTCTATGGGCGTGGAAGTTCGTTAGTCACCGAGGAAGCTCTTTTTTGAGAGTTTCTTGAAATGAGGCTTTCGAGTCTTATCGTGGCAGGAGGAAACTCCGCTATGACCACAAGGAGGAATACCAATGGCAAAAAAAAGTAAGCGTTACAGGGCTCTTCTCGAAAAGGTTGATGCGGATCGTCTGTACAGTCTCAAGGAAGCAGTGGCTCTGGCAGGTGAAATTGCCACGGCCAAGTTTGATGAGAGTGTGGAGATTCATGTCCGGCTGGGCGTCGATCCCCGTCATGCGGACCAGCAGGTGCGAAGCACAGTATCTCTTCCCCATGGAACGGGAGTAACCAAGCGGGTTCTTGCGATTGCCGGAGGCGAGAAGGTTACCGAAGCGGAAGCTGCGGGAGCGGACTTCGTTGGCGGTGAAGACGTGGTGCAGAAGATCCAGGGCGGATGGCTGGATTTTGATGCGGTAGTAGCCACCCCTGAGATGATGAAGGTCGTGGGCCGCCTGGGAAAAATCCTTGGTCCCCGGGGGATGATGCCCAGCGCTAAGGCTAATACTGTGACCGATAATATCGGGGATGCGATAAGAGAGATCAAGGCGGGGCGCGTGGAGTTCCGGGTTGATAAGTTCGGAATTATTCACAACGCTGTGGGCAAAGCAAGTTTTGGAGAGGAAAAACTCTTCGAAAATCTGGCCACCATGATACTGGCCATTCTCAAGGCGAAGCCCTCCGCTGCCAAGGGGCAGTACATTCGGAGCCTTACCATTTCTACGACTATGGGCGTTGCCATCCCTGTGGATGCCGCTTCGGCCCAGAAGGAAGTTACAGTTTAACGTAGAAAAAGCTTTTTCTCTATAGAGGAACGTGCTATAATCGTCGCGTTTTGGGACTGTAGAAAGCTGGTGCGCAGATCGTGCGCTTAATGTTGCCCGCCGAGGTCCGGGATATTCGTATGCAAAAGTCTTTTTCTCTTGCCATGCGTAGGTGCTCCCGGTTTCGGAACCGGGAGCACCTTTTTTGTAAGGAGGTGAAAGGATGCCTAATGAAAAGCGGGTACAACAAGTAGCGGAATACAAGGAAATGCTGGAGCGTGCCGAGGCGATTCTCATTGTGGAATATCGAGGGCTCACCGTCTCCCAGATGACCGAAATCCGTAGCAAGGTCCGGGAAGCCGGAGGAGAGATGAAGATTGGTAAGAATACTCTCTTCCGCATAGCTCTTGAAGAAGCGGGATTTCCGGTGCCTCAGGAACATACCCTTGGAGCCAATGCCTATACCATGGTCTACAGCGATGTGGCGGGGGTGGCTAAGACTCTTCGGGATTTTTCGAGGGAAAAGAAGAACAAGGATCTTGTTATCAAGGCGGGAATTCTTGGGGGCAAAGTTATCGGGAGCGAGCAGGTTCTCGCCCTGGCAGATCTTCCCAGCCGGGAGCAGCTTCTGGCCCAGGTTGTGGGAACTATGGTCGGCCCCATTCGCGGGCTGGTTACGGTCCTCTCCGGCAATGTGCGCGGATTGGTCACCGCCCTCTCTCAGATCAAAGAGCAGAAAGAAAAGAACGCGGCCTAAGGGGCTTCGTCTCTCTCTATTTTAGTAAACTATCAAGGAGTGTGACTGTATTATGACTATTTCCCGTGAAGATCTCATCAAAGCAATTGAAGAAATGACTGTACTTGAGCTTTCCGAACTTGTAAAAGAGCTTGAAGATAAGTTCGGTGTCTCTGCTGCTGCCCCTGCCATGGCGATGCCCATGATGATGCCCGGTGCTGGCGCCGCGGCTGCTGAGGAAGAGCAGACCGAATTCGATGTCATCCTTAAGGGTGCGGGTTCCAACAAGATTGCCACCATCAAAGTGGTGCGTGAGATCACCGGCCTGGGCCTCAAGGAAGCTAAGGAACTCGTAGATGGCGCTCCCAAGCCCGTCAAAGAGGCCGTCACCAAAGAAGAGGCTGAAGAACTCAAGAAGAAGATCGAAGAGGCAGGTGCCGAGGTAGAGGTGAAGTAGCTCTCTCTTTCTCTATTTTTGTGGTATACTTACAAAGGCGATGGCGTAAAGCTGTCGCCTCTGTTTTTTGCTCCTTTCCGCTCTCCGGGCTCATGCCCTTTGCCTTCGGTGGAGAGTTCGATAGTATGTAAGGAGGTCGTGGATTGTGATTATTGACACCCATGTTCACGTGTATCCTCCGGAGATAGAGCAGAACTGGCAGAAGATAGCCGAGAAGGAGGCATACTTCTCGTCCCTCGTACAGAGCAGGGCGCACCGATGGGGTACCCTGGAAGCCCTTCTGAGGGCCATGGAGGAGGACGGGGTGGACCAGTCCTGGGTATGCGGTTTTGGCTTTACCGACATGGGGCTCTGCCGGGAGGTAAACGATTACGTTCTGGAAGGGGCTCGAGAAAATCCCGGAAAAATCCTTCCTCTCGCGGTGGTCCCTCCCCTTCACCCTGAGGCAGAGCAGGAAGTACTCCGATGTGCTGCAAAGGGTGCCATTGGCGTAGGCGAGATCTTTCCTGGAGGCCAGCGGTGGGATATCGACGATATCCGGCAGACGTGGCGGCTTGCGGGGGCATGCTCTGAGGCCTCTCTTCTTATGCTGGTGCATACTGCAGAGCCTGTGGGGCACGATTACCCCGGAAAGGGCTCCACGGGGCCACGGGAGGCTGCGATCTTCTGCACCCATCATCCTGAGGTGACGGTTATTTTTGCTCATGCCGGAGGGGGGCTCTGGCTCTACGAGGCCATGCCGGAGGTGCGGCGCTATCTTCAGAACGCCTGGTACGATCTGGCAGCATCTCCCTTTCTCTATGGTCCAGAGATCTTTCGGGCTCTTTCGGCCATGCCCGCTGTCCTCTCTCGGACACTCTATGGAAGCGATTACCCTCTCTTGCGGCTTCCCCGTTATCAAGAGCTTTTGGGAGAGGCATTTCCCGAGGGTGGGGAATCCCTATTCTCCCAGCTTTTCGGAGGAAATGCGCAGGCACTCCTTCGCAAACTCGGGCGGTATCCCAGAGCTTTTTCCGATTCCGAAAAAAAAGTTGCAGAAAATCCTGCCTAGGCACTTGACACGAAGCCCCTCACTGGATATACTTACCCTCGCGCCGGTCAGGAAGGGTCAAGGCGGCGGGGCGGATAGCTCAGCGGAAGAGCACCTGCCTTACACGCAGGGGGTCGTTGGTTCGAACCCATCTCCGCCCACCAAAACAAAAGCACCTTGTACAACAGAGAGTAATGCGGGGTTGTAGCTCAGTCGGTTAGAGTGCCGGCCTGTCACGCCGGAGGTCGCGAGTTCGAGTCTCGTCAGCCCCGCCACTTTTTATGTCTCCATGATGGCGAGATAGCTCAGTAGGTAGAGCAGAGGACTGAAAATCCTCGTGTCCCCAGTTCGATTCTGGGTCTCGCCACCACTTGCAAATATCGTGCGGAAGTAGCTCAGTGGTAGAGCACAACCTTGCCAAGGTTGGGGTCGCGGGTTCGAATCCCGTCTTCCGCTCCAGAGAGAGCAGATGGGGCGGCATAGCCAAGTGGTAAGGCAGAGGACTGCAAATCCTTTACCCCCGGTTCGAATCCGGGTGCCGCCTCCACGTAGCTAAAGTGCCTCATAAGTATTTTTCGGTATTCCTCGGTAGCTCAATCGGCAGAGCGGGTGGCTGTTAACCACTAGGTTGCAGGTTCAAGTCCTGCCCGAGGAGCCAAGAATGTGTACGTCCTCTTTCTCGCAGGGGAAAGAGGACGTTTTTTGTTGTCTGCCTTTTTCAGGAAAACGCTTCAGCCATCCTCGTCTGTGCAAAAGAAATGAAACCCCCTTTTCGTATAAAACGGAGAACCCCTACCTCCCTGTTTCTTTCCGAAAATGGAAGTTCTCTCTCTTTTCAATAGAGTTTTTCTTCCCGAGAAATCCTTGCGGTGTAGAATATTGCGGAAGTCTTGCTGAACTACGGTTCTGTTCATTTGTGGCGCATGAGCAGTCTGGTGTAGTGAGCGCTTGTTACGTTGCTTTAAAATAATAAAAACAAAAGAATTTAAGGAGAAAACAGTTTATGAAATTAGTATATGTTCAGGGGAAACCCTATTGGATGACCCCGGAAGGTCGTTTTATCGAAGTTTATGCCGCTTCTATTCAGGAATACGGAGGACTTTATCTCAAGACTCCTGAAGGAACCCAGTTCATGGGACAGCGGGAATACCATCTGTAAAATAGTGTAAAAAACGGTTTTTTCAGGAGCCCAAAAGGTCCCTTCAATGATAAAGAAAAAACTTTTCAGGAGCCCTCTCCGCCTTTTTCGGTGGAGAGGGCTTTTTCTGTGATTTTTTTGGGTTTTATGTGAAGGGAAATTTCACAGGTGTAGGATATTCTTGTTGGTGTCGTCCGAGAGCTTCGGAAGTATCCTTTCCGATTCTTCAGGTTGTGTCCAATACAAGAGTGTCCGGGAGGTATGCTGTATGAAGCTGCTACTTGGAAGCGGTAAAGTTTTGGGAACCACCTTTCTGGCTTTCCAGGAAAGGGTATGTTACAGCGAATACCTTTCTCCTCAAGAGGCTTCAGCTCTTCTTTTCGCGAATGCCTGGATTTCCGCCATTCCCACCCCTGGGGTAGCTTCCTTTCTTTCTCGCCGGATAGGGATCCCCCTCGACTTTGCCCGGCAGGATTCTCTGCTTCTGCCGGAGGATTATCTTCTTCTGGCTCTCTATGCCGAAGAGGAGGGCGAGGAGTTCCCGCAGGTTTTTCGGAAGGATACCCAGGTATCCTGGATACTGCTCCAGACCCGGGAGCCTCTCTTTTATTCGCCACCTGTGGGGAGGGTCCTCAGGCTTCCGAGAGAGGAGATGTCTCGTGAGTCCGAAGAGTTTTCTGCCGGGAGGAGCTTTTTTCTTGCGGTAGATCCCCGTAAGAACTCTGGCCGAATTGTCTCTCAGAATTTTTATGGCAATCCCGAGGGCTTGAAGGGGCATGAGGAGTTTTTTCCACTTTCCATGGCTCTGGAGCGAAAAGATGGCTATCTCCCCGGTACCGACTGGTACAGCTTCTCCGAATCGGGAGAAAAAATCCCCCTCGGAAGAAGGCGTAGTTATCGGATCTCCTGGGAATAGCGCCCCTGCATCTCCTGCAGGGTTTCTCGCATCTCCTGGCGCAGATGCGGAGGATCCAGCACCGCCGTATGGGCCCCCATGGAGAGGACCCATTGCTTGATAGTCCACCACCCGGAGGTTTTCAGGTATATTTTAAGCGATCCGTCCTCTCTCTCTTCTACCCGCTGCTGACGTACGATATTACGCTCTTTCACATATTTTGCCTGTTCCGGAGAGATCCATAGGGTGACCTCCACCGGGTCATCCCAGATCATGGCAAAGGAGTTTTCCACGAGGGCCTGGCCGTCAAAATGCGCGGGCCATTCGAAGCTGTCCTCTGTAGGAAGGGCATCGAGAATACGGTCGACCGCAAGAAGGCGAAATTCTTTATGGATGGGACTTTCGTAAAAGATATAGAGCCCCCCCTGGCTCTCGAAAAACTGAAGAGGGTTGATGGGAAAAGAGATGTCTCGGTTCTTGGAGAATGAGCGGTACATAATCTGAAGAACCTCCTGTTTAAGGATTCCTCTGATCAGGGTCTGGATGATCTCTTCTTGCCCCAGATAGGTCTTTTTGAGGGTGTCTGAAGCAAGCATAAGGCATTGCAGGCGCTCCACCGAGCTGCCGCAGCAGGGAGGGGTTTCGAAGAGAAGGGCGCCGAGCTTTTCCAGAGCTTTTCGGGTACATTGAGAGAGCTTTTCTCCCAAATAGGGGGCGCTTATCCCCTGCATGAGATGCAAGGCCAGGTATTCCCGGGGGGTGAGACTTTCCTCCAGGTGATTGTGCCCAAGAGGAACGGCTTTGGGGTTTACCACGAACCAACGTTTTTCTCGTTCCCCCAGGGGTTTCTTATCGTAGGGGGCAAAGCCGAGTTTTTCGATGATCGCCAGAAGGTTGTAGACCGTCCTTCGGGAAACCCCGAGGGTCTTCTGAATCTCCTGAATGGACGCTCCCCCAGGCTGGCTGAGAAGATCTACCACATCCATAATTTTTTTTAGTTGGGTTCCTCCCATGAGACTTTCTCGCTTCCTCTCTTTAATTACGGGGTTTCCGTCTAGGTCTTTCCATTCTACCGCATCAAGGTGCTCTGGTACAAAAAGGTGAAGCCTCTCGTTGTCCCTCTCGGCAGATTTTTCTGTCCACGGTTCTCCCGAAGCAGAACGAATGCTACAATAGGAAATGTTCCGGGCAGGCAAGAGAGGGACTCCTTTGAAAAGTCTGTAGGGCTTAAACAGTTTTCTTGACATCTATCTAAATATTTGTAATAATGTCTATTATGGATAGATATGTTGGTATCGGTGATGCGGCAAAAATATTGGGAGTGTCCATCTCTACACTTCGTCGTTGGCACAAGGAGGGTAAGCTTGTCCCGGAGCTTACGGCCTCGGGGCACCGTCGTTACGACATGACAAAGATAAGGCCGGAACAGTTTCGCTCCTCCCCTGATGCGAGGCGTACTCTGGCATACGCAAGGGTATCGAGTCATGATCAAAAGAGTGACCTGGAAAGGCAGAAGCAGGTTCTGGAACTGTACTGTTCTGCCCAGGGCTGGAACTTCGAGATTATAAGCGATCTCGGTTCCGGCATGAACTACAGGAAGAAGGGCTTGCAAAAGCTCTTGAACGCCATCATGGAAGACAAGGTTGGCCGTCTCGTTCTTACCCATAAGGACAGGCTCCTGCGATTCGGAGCAGAACTCGTCTTCTCTCTCTGCGAAGCGAAAGAAGTGGAAGTGGTTATCCTGAACAAAGGTGAAGACACCACCTTTGAAGAGGATCTGGCAAAAGATGTCCTTGAGATTATAACCGTCTTTTCCGCTCGTCTCTACGGCAGCCGGTCACGAAAAAATGCCAGAGTTATTGAAGCGGTGACATCCGCTTTGGAGGGAGGCGAAGAGCCGTGATGGTGGGACACACCATTGCCTTGAACCCCAACAACAAACAGAAAACCTACTTTTCCAGGGCCAGCGGTGTAGCTCGCTTTGCCTACAATTGGGGGCTCTCGGAATGGACACGGCAGTACGAAGAGTACAAGAACGGAACCCTTGATCGTGCTCCCTCACAGGTGGCGTTACGCCGCCAGTTGAACGCCATCAAAAAAAGCGCGTTCCCGTGGATGGGAGAGGTTACAAAAAACGCACCTCAAATGGCAATCATCCATCTTGGGGAAGCCTTCAGAAAATTCTTCGCCGGCACCGCCAGGTACCCGAGATACAAGAAAAAGGGACTCCATGACAGCTTCACCATCACAAACGACCAGTTCCGTGTACAGGATACACATTTGCGTGTCCCAAAACTTGGATGGGTTCGGATGCGTGAGAAGATCCGCTTTCAGGGGAAGATCCTCTCCGCACGCATCTTTCGAAAAGCCGAAGGCTGGTATGTGAGCTTCACCATAGAGATCCAGCACAATCCCCTCTCCCCGGACAACAAGACCGAAAAGATCAAAAAAGCCGAAAACCAAGGCTCTGTAGGGATCGACATGGGGATTGTGCGCTTCGCCACCCTCTCGGATGGCTCCTTCTATCTCCCCCTGGACAGCTTCCGGAAGCATGAAAAGCAATTGGCGAAGGCCCAAAAAGCCTTGAGCCGCAAACAGAAATTCTCCCAAAACTGGTACAAGGCGAAAAAGCGGGTATCCCGAATCCATGAGCGTATCGCCAACGCCCGAAAGGACTTCCTCCACAAAACCAGCACCACCATCAGCAAAAACCACGCTATGGTGGTGCTGGAAAACTTGCAGGTGTCCAACATGTCACGATCTGCTCATGGATCTCTGGAGAATCCCGGGAAGAACGTCGCGGCCAAGTCCGGGCTGAATAAATCCATCCTGGATCAGGGCTGGTACGAATTCCGGCGGCAGTTGGAGTACAAGCTCCGCTGGCGGGGAGGATGCCTGATCCTCGTGCCACCCCAGAACACCAGCAGGAGATGTTCTTCCTGCGGTTACACAGATAAGGGAAACCGGCCTTCTCAGGCGCTTTTCCGCTGCCTTTCCTGCGGATATGAAGCGAACGCCGATGAGAACGCCGCACAAAACATCTTGGCGGCAGGCAAAAATCTGGTTGCTTCATAAAGAACAACTGATAAAGCAATAACGCCGTGAGTTCCACGGTGTCAGCCTGTGGAGAGGACGTAAGACCCGGGGGGCTGGAAACACAACCCCAGGCAGCCTCGAAGAAGCAGGAAGCAATCGGCAGATTTGATCTGATATAGTCATATTTGCATAGGTATTGTAGAACGGTTTTAGATGCTGCAACATCAAGCTGAAGGAGGTTTTTTTCATGAAAATGCCCGTTTTTACGGTGGAACGCTGGATGGATACCTACGAAACAGGAGTAACCTATAATCTTGGAGAGACCTGTGTAGACTCCCTTACACTGGAAGAACTGCTGAATCTTGCCGACAGAAAAGAGGAAATTCTCTCCAGGCTTCTGAATCTCCGTCTCAGCTACGGACATATTACGGGGAACCCGGATCTCAAGGATCAGGTGGCATCCCTCTACGAGAAGCAGAGCCGGGAGAATGTGCTCATCATGAACGGAGGTTCCGCGGCGAACTATCTCGCTCTCACCGTTCTCTCCGAGCCGGGAAAGCGGGTGATAGCCGCTCTCCCCTCCTACCAGCAGCACTACAGTATCCCCGAGGCTTTCGGGGCGGAGGTCTCCTTTCTCTGGCTTCGGGAGGAGGAGGATTTTCTCCCCAATCTCAAGGAGCTGCGAAAACTCGCAGAGCCCGGAGTGGATCTTATCTGTCTTTGCAATCCCAACAACCCTACCGGGGCACTTCTGGAAGAGGATCTCCTGAAGGAGATTGTGGCGATTGCGAGGAAGCATAAGGCGTGGCTCTTCTGCGACGAGGTCTACCGGGGACTAGGGCATGACGAGGGGGTTTCGGTCCCCTCCGTGGCGGATCTCTACGAAAAGGGGATCAGCACCGGGAGCATGTCCAAGGTCTACTCCCTGGCGGGGATCCGCACCGGTTGGATCGTGGCATCTCCGGAGTTTCTCAAGGAGTGCGAACTTCTGCGGGACTACACCACCATAAGCTGTGCCCAGATGGAGGAGATCCTCGCCGCTCTGGCTCTGGAACACCGCAAAACCCTTCGGGAACGTAATCTCCCCGTGGTGCTTCAGGGAGCGGCAGTGCTGGATGCCTGGGTGCAGAAGGAGCCCCGGGTGCGCTACGTAAAGCCCAAAGCGGGAACCACCGCCTTTCTCCACTTTGGCTATGCTTTGAACTCCGAAGATTTCTGTAAAGAGCTTCTGAAAAAGTATGGGGTTCTTCTGGTGCCGGGCTCCTGTTTCGGTATGGAGCACTGGTACCGCCTGGGCTATGCCTACAGCCCCCAGGTTCTGGAAGAGGGTTTGCAGAAGATCTCTCTTTACTTCCGGGATCTGGAATCCCGAGGGTTGTAGCCTGTTTCAGCCTTTTTGGGGGAGTTCTCCGAGGCTTTGCATAACTTTACAATTCTTTACTTGATTTCAAGCGATCTCTGCTCTATAATGCTTACAGATAAAGCATAGTCCTTGCATACGTGGCAGATAACGTTCTTCCTACCGACCCTCCTTGGATCCACCAGGCCGCCCCTTTTGGGGCGGCTTTTTCTGTTTTTCGAAAAGAGCCTCTTTTGTGGTATGGTTTTCCCCAACACTCTTCTCATTCTCGTAAAGGAGGATCTCCATGTTTCGGATCCCCGATTCCCCCTACAGGTTGCGCACAAAAATTTTTCTTCTGACCCTCGCCTTTCTCCTTATCTCTCTTCTTGGGGTAGGGCTTGTGGTGGAGACCCAGGTGGTGGCCCCCTACGAGGCCCGGCTGGGGGAGAACGTTATGAATATCGCACGCACGGTGGCGGTGATTCCAACTGTTCAGGAGTGGGTGGGCTTTCCTGGAGGGGAGGAGCGTATTCAGCCCGTGGCGGATCAGATACGCCTTGAGACCGATACCTCCTACGTGGTGGTCTTCGATCGCTCCAGCCGCCGCTACTCCCACCCCGTGCCGGAGCGGATCGGCCGCATTTTTGTGGGGGGGGATGAAAAACGTGTTTTCCAGGGGGAGGCCTATCTTTCCAAGGCGGTGGGAACCCTGGGGCCCTCGCTCCGGGCCTTTGTTCCCATCTTTCGAGAGGGGGAGATCGTGGGGGCGGTCTCGGTGGGCACCATGCTCACCACGGTGCAGGCCATGCGCTGGCAGCTCTCCCAGAGGCTTATCTGGGCTCTTTCGGTGGGAGGGCTTCTCGGCATGGGGGGAGCCTGTTTTCTAGCGTGGAATATCAAGCGCTCCATCCGTGGACTGGAGCCCCACGAGATTCTGGGACTTCTTCAGGAGCGAGAGGTCTTTCTCGACTCCGTTCGGGAGGGGATTATCTCGGTGGATCGAGAGGGGCGCATTCTGCTTCTTAATAGTACCGCCCGCAAGCTTCTCCGGGTAACCACCGATGTGGTGGGGCATCCCGTGGAAGAAGTGCTCCCCAACACGCGGCTACCGGAGGTGCTTCGTTCGGGGAAGGGGGAGTTCGATCAGGAGCAGATCATCCATGCCGCCCATATCCTTACGAACCGGGTTCCCCTGGTGGTAAACGGCGAGGTGGTGGGAGCCTTGGCGAGCTTTCGGGACATGACGGAGATTCAGACCATGGCAGAGGAGCTTACGGGGGTGCGGCGCTATCTCGAAGCATTGCGGATTCAGAAGCATGAGTTTCTTAATCAACTCCAGGCCCTTTCGGGGCTTCTCCATCTTCAGGAGTACCAGCGGGCGGCATCCTTTATCTCCGCGGTGGTAGAGGATCGGAGTAATCTCGTCTCCCTGGTGATCCGCCGCATCCGGGTTCCCGAGGTGGGGGGGCTCATTCTTGCCAAAATGGGACGGTGTCGGGAGCTGGATATCCGTATGGAGCTGGATGAAAACAGCTTTCTGGGGGAAGATTCCGGCATCGCCCCCCGGCATCTGGTGGTGGTGCTGGGGAATATTCTCGAAAATGCTCTGGAGGCGGTAGCCCCTCTGGAAACCTCCCGGCGAGTGGTGGATCTGGGCATCTATCATGAATCGGGGCGGATCCTTCTTTCGGTACATGATCGTGGAAAGGGGATCCCCCAGGAGCTACGAGAGAAGATTCTCGAAAAGGGGATAACCTCCAAAGATGCCTCCTGTCGGGAGGAGGCGGGATTCGGCCTCTTTAACGTTATGCAGGTGGTGGAGTTGTATGGAGGGGAGCTGTATCTGGAAAGCTCTCAAGAGGGGACGGAATGTATCGTGGATTTTCCGGAAGGAGGAGCGAATGAATCGGATTCCCGTGCTCGTGGTTGAAGATGACCCCATGGTGGTGGAGATTCATCAGCGCTATCTTGGAGCTTTGGAGAACTTTGTGCTGGCGGGGGTAGGGGATAACGGAGAAACTGCTCTGGAGATTCTTCAAAAAACCACCTCCCTCCGGCTGATTCTTCTGGATATCTACATGCCCCGGATGGATGGCGTGGCCTTCCTTCGGGAGCTGCGTCATCGGGGTTGCTCCGTGGATGTCATTGCGGTTACCGCCGCCTCGGAGCCCGAGATGGTGCAGAGCATGCTCAGAAACGGGGCTTTCGATTATCTGGTGAAGCCCTTCACCTTCGAACGCTACAGTGCCGCCCTGGGGGCCTACCACCGTTACTGTTCCTCTCTGGAGAAGGGGAAAAATCTGGATCAGGGCACCCTGGACAGCCTTGCCTTTCGAACGGGGCAGAAGGAGGATTTCCTCCTTCCCAAGGGCCTTCATGAGGAGAAGCTTCATCAGGTGCTCTCGGTGCTTGCCTCCTCTCCGGAGCCCTGGAGCGCCAACGAGATGGCGGAGCGTACCGGGGTCTCCCGGGTTACCGCCCGGAGATATCTGGAGTTTCTCGTCTCCTCGGGAAAGGCGGTCACAAAGAGCGCCTATCAGCATGTGGGGCGTCCCGTTAAAAAATACCTGCTACTTCCGTAGCGGGTTTTAACAGGCGTTGTGTCAGCCTCTTCCAGCGTTGCAGGAAGAAGGTTTCAGAAGGAGGAGAGATCTGTGAAGATAACGATAGTGCAGATGCCCGTGGTTTTGGGAAAGCCCGAGGAGAACTTTCTGGCCGTAAAGGAGAGGCTCCGCCGTGCCTCAGAAGGCTCCCCGGATGTGGTGCTTCTGCCGGAGATGTGGAATGCGGGCTATGCCCTGGAGACCCTCAACACTACTGCGGATACGGAGGGAGAAAGAGTGCGGCGAGAGATCGCGCCTCTGGCGAAGGAGTACGGCATGAATCTTGTGGCGGGTTCCGTGGCAAATCTGGAGGGTTCCAAGATCTATAACTCCATGTATGTCTTTGACCGGCAGGCACAGGAACTGGCTCGGTACGACAAGATACACCTCTTTCAGCTCATGGAGGAGCACCGCTATCTTGAAGGGGGAGACCATCTTGCCACCTTTACTCTGGATGGGCACCTTTGCGGTGGGGTGATCTGCTATGACATTCGCTTTCCCGAACTGATCCGCTCGCTGGCCCTCAGAAGAATCCAGGTGCTCTTTGTGGCGGCACAGTGGCCCTATCCCCGGCTGGCTCATTGGAGAAATCTGCTCATCGCCCGTGCCATCGAAAACCAGATCTTTGTGGTTGCCTGTAACCGAATGGGCCGTGACGGAGAGACAGCTTTCTTCGGCCACTCCATGGTGATCGATCCCTGGGGTGAGATTCTGGGGGAGATGGAGGATGCGGATGGGTTTCTTTCGGTAACTGTAGATCCTTCGCAGGTGGAGGCTATCCGCAGGAAGATCCCCGTCTTTGACGATCGCCGGCCAGAACTCTACGACTGCGGAGGCTTCCATTAGAGCGGTTCCCGCGAGCCCGAAGCCCTCGGGAGAACGTTCTGAAACGAGGAGGAGATCGTAATGTGTAGGGGCAATTCACGAATTGCCCCTACGATGATGCCTCATGCTCAACCCCTCCGCAGTTTCGTCCCTTTAGTCCTTGATTTGACAAACCAAGTCATGAAAAAGACAGCCTTGCACAAAAAGAGATCTCCCGAAAGCTCTTGGGCCTTCGGGAGATCTCTTGGTAATGAGCGTGCGTGTAGGAATATCTCTCTACAGAGCGTAGGGCTCCAGGTGGGCCAGAAAGTGCTTAATTCCCTTTACGGGAGGCACGTAGGTCTCCTTAAGACCGTAGGTGATGGATTCCCGACGTTTGTAGACCTCGATGATGCTCTGGGCGATGAACTCCATGTGGCTGTTGGTGTAGGTGCGGCGGTTGATGGCCAGCCGGTAGAGTTCCAGCTTGGGATAGACGATCTTGCCTGTTTTTTCATCCTCCGTGGCGAAGGCCAGGGCTCCCAGGCCGATTCCCCGAATGGCTCCCTCCCGGTAGATCTCAATGCCCAGCACGTCCGCAGGATAGGCGCTCTGGGGGATGTGGGGGAGGAAGGCTGCGGCGTCGATGAAGATGGCGTGCCCTCCCGCGGGGGTTACATAGGGAACCCCACCCTCGGCGAGAAGATCCCCAAGATACTTCACCTGGGCGATGCGGTGGGCCATGTACTGCTCGTCCACCATCTCCCGGAGTCCCAGGGCAAGAGCTTCCAGATCCCGCCCCGCAAGCCCCCCGTAGGTGGCAAAGCCTTCGAAGAGAATCACCCGGGGGAGCAGGGTCATGTAGACCTCTTCGGTGCGGCAGCAGACCATACCGCCGATATTCACCAAGGGATCCTTCTTGCAGGAGACGGTGATCCCGTCGGCAGTGTTCATGCACTCCTTCAGAATCGCAGCCAGGCTCATGTCGGCGCAGGCGGGCTCCCGCATCTTGATGAAGTAGGCGTTTTCCGCCATGCGGGCGCAGTCCAAGTAGAAGGGGATGCCGTGCTTCTTGCAGACCTTGGAGGTCTCTCGAAGGTTCTCCAGGCTCACGGGCTGGCCTCCTCCGGAGTTGTTGGTGATGGTGGTCATCACCAGGGGAATCCGCTCCTTGCCGTAGGTCTCGATGGCCTTTTCGAGCTTCTGGATATCCATGTTGCCCTTGAAGGGGTGAAAGACTTCGGGCTGGAAGGCCTCGTCGATGACGCAGTCCACGGGCTCCCCCCCGTTATTGAAGATGTGGGCCCGGGTGGTGTCGAAGGGCATGTTGAAGGGGATCACGTCCCCCTTCTTGAGAAGGGTGCCGAAGACCACGTTCTCCGCCGCCCGCCCCTGATGGGTGGGGATGACGTAGTCAAAGCCGAGAATCTCCTTTACAGATTCCTTCAGGTTGAAAAAGCTGTCCGCTCCGGCGTAGGCTTCATCTCCCATGAGGAGGGCTCCCCACTGGTATTTGCTCATGGCCCCGGTGCCGGAATCCGTGAGAAGGTCAATGTAGATATCCTTGGAGCGCAGGCCGAACATGTTGTAATGTCCGCGCTTCAGTGCTTCCTCCCGCTGTTCCTTGTCGGGAACGCTTACGGGCTCCACCATTTTGATACGGAAAGGCTCGGGCATAATACGATCAACCATGGTAAAAACTCCCATTCTTCTGATCTTCAGCTCGTCTGGAAGCTTATCTCGTGGAACCTCTCTGAATTCCTGAACTGCCCCAATCATAGCACCAAAGGGGGAGAGGGGTAAAGCAGAAGGTTCAGAATTCTTCCCCCACTTTCGAAGCTTTTCTCTAGGGTGTTTTTGCTCTGTTCCTGTTCTGTTTCAGCTCTATTCCAGAGTGCAGCGATTGCGTCCCTCTTCCTTGCTCCGGTACATGAGCGTATCCGCCCGTTGCACCGTCTCTTTCGGGGTCTCTTCGGGAGTCGCCACGGTGCCTCCGATGGAGATGGTGACGTTGATACGTAGCTCCTCCTCCTCGGTCCAGGAGTGCTCCACCAGCATGCGGAGGCGTTCGGCGGTCTTCTCTTCTTACATGACATATGCTAGATTGCACATGTGCATACGACTGAAAAGCATGAAAAATATGAAAAATGCGAATTTTTTGATGCTAAAACGCTCAAATTGGAGTATTCTCTTTGCCATGGATCCTTCGGCAGGGACCGACAAAACCTTGTTACATCAAGGGTTGCTTTAATTTTCGCAGTTTGTTAAGGAGGAGTGCACATGTCCGTAGAGAGCGCCAAGAAATTCCTGGAAATGGTTAAGACTGATGAAGATTTTCGTAAAGCCCTTGAGGATGCTCCCTCTGACGATGCCCGCAAGGCGCTCGTGGAGGCTAAGGACTTTGATTTCACCAAGGCAGAGCTGAAGGATGCCGCAGGGATCAGCGGAGGGCCTCAGAAGATCGGCGAAGAGGATCTTCAGGCGGTGGCCGGAGGGGGTTCCTCCGACTGGGTAAGTGCTACCGGGACTGCCGCAGGGGCGGCGATTGGTGCGGCGGCGGCAGCTATTTAAGCCATTTACGCTATTGAATCTATCACCATGATTCCTGCCGAAGGAGTCCCTGTTCTTGTGTGTTGTAAAAATTCCTGAACGAAGGAGCGTCCCCCCATGAATTCTCTTCCCGAGGCCATTTTTTTTCGAGGGATCCCCCAGAAATCTTCCAAGGTCGCTCTCCCCGGAGCGGGACGGGCTCGTTCTGCCGAGGAGACCTATAGTCGCATCGCTCCCCTTATGCCCCTCCTGGGGGTTACCCGGGTGGCGGATATTACCGGGGTGGATCGGCTGGGGATCCCCGTGGTGGGAGTGGTACGTCCTCTCTCTTCCATCCAGGTCTACTCCTGGGGGAAGGGGGCTACCCTTCTGCAGGCGAAGATCTCCGGCATGATGGAGGCCATAGAGAGGCACTCCGCTGAAAACTGTGCGATTCCCTGGGTTTGGGAGAGCTGGGAGAATCTGAGGGGGCCCAAGGTTCCTGTGGATCTTCTTGCACTGAAGAGGGAGAACTTTTTTTCTTCTCACCGGCGGGAACGCTGGGTGAAGGGGTGGGATCTTTTCGAGCAGCAGGAGGTTTATGCCCCTCTTCGGCTGGTGCATCTCCGCTTTATACGGGATTTGCCCGAAGATACCGAATCCTTTCAGGGGACCTCCAACGGCCTCTCTGGGGGGAATACCTTTCTTGAGGCCCTCTGCTCGGGGCTCTACGAGTGCATCGAGCGGGATGCGGTAACCTGTTGGGAGCTTTATAACCAGGCCCGGGGAATTCCCTTTCCCGGCCGCCGGGTTCTGCGGGAAGATGTGCGCCATCCGCTTCTTCAGAGGATGCTCGCAAGATGTGATCAGGAGGAGGTGGAGGCGCTTCTTCTGGACTGCACCGTGGATACCTGCGTCCCCACCTATGCCTGCTATCTTCGGGATCAGCGGCATCCGGAGTACGGTATCTATCAGGGGCGGGGAACCCATCTGAACCAGGAAATTGCCTTGCTTCGGGCTCTCACCGAGGCCGCTCAGAGCAGGGCGGTCTATTTTCTGGGATCCCATGACGGTGCTTCCCTGGAGACGCATCACAGCCTGGCCTTTGGGGCCTCCGTGCCTTTGGCGGAGAAGGGGGCCCTTCTGGAGATCGCCCCGCCTCCCGAAGGGGGAGGCGAAACCCCCACCTTTGAAGAGGATGTGGCGTTGCTTCTCGAAAGAATCCGGAGCGTGGGGCTTCCCCGGGTGCTGGTGTGGGATCTTACGGATCCCGCCTTGGGGGTTCCGGTTCTTCGAATCCTCGTGCCGGGGCTGGAGGGGTGGCGCATGCACCACTACGCCCCGGGAAAACGGGGGCAAGAGTTTGCCCGGAAAGGAGCCTCAAGGTGAAGATCGCCATCTTTGTAGGCCCCAGCTTACCCCGTGATCAGGCGGAGGCCTTCTTTGGGGGAGACTACTACCCCCCCGCACGACAGGGGGATGTTCTGCGCATAGTGCGGGAGGAGGCGTATGACGCCATCGCCCTTATCGACGGAGAGGACTTCCTCACAGGCCCCCTTGTCTGGCACAAGGAGATTCTCTATGCCCTGAGCCGGGGGATTCGTGTGGTAGGCTCTTCCGGAGTGGGGGCGGTTCGGGGGGCGGAGCTGTCCCCCTTCGGTATGGAGGGGGTGGGGGAGATCTTCCGGCTCTATCGGGAGGGACTTCTCGAAAGAGATGATGCGGTGGGGGCTCCTTTCCAGCGCACCCCCCAGGGATATGTACGTCTTGCGGAGCCTCTGGTGAACCTCCGGGCCACTTTGGAGGAGTGCACACGCCTCGGAGAGATCACTCCGGAGGAGGCCGAGGGGCTTGGCTCCCTGGGGGAGGGGATTTACTACCGGGAGCGCACCTTCCAGGAACTTCTGCGGCGGGGAGAGGAAGAAGGCCTTTTTTCCTCTTCCAGAAGGGCGCTGCTCCGGGAGAGCCTTTCCCGGAACTACGTGGATCTTCTTGCCCGAGATGCTCTGCAGCTTCTGGAGTATCTTAAGAAGACTCCCAAAAAAGACGTTCCGGAGATGCCCTCCTTCCGCTGGCGGGATTCTCACACCTTCCGACGTATTTTTCACGAAGAGACCCCCTGCTCCGTAAAGGAGGAGCAGGTGACCTCCGGAGAAATTGCTGCGGTCTGTGCTCTGGGAACCCCCGAGGGGTTTCAGATGGCGGTGCGGGGGCTGAACCGACGTCTGGGGTTGGAGTTTGCCCGGCACCTTCGGGTGGAGGTGCCTCCTGAGGAGGTGGAGCAGGAGGCGGTTCGTTTCCGCCGGCGCAAGGGTATTGCCGACCCCGAGGCTGGGGAAATCTGGCTTCGGAACAATCACATGGAGAAAGAAGATTTTCAGCGTCTCATGGAGGAGGAGGCCCTTTTGGGGCGTCTGCGGCGCTGGCTTTTCATGGTGGAGCGTTTCGGCACCCCCGTACAGTCTCTTTTGGATGAGATGCGGCTTGAAGGGGTGTACGAAAAATATGCCCATGCGGCGGGGGAGCAGCAAAAAATGCTCCGGGCTCTCGGGGTGAATCTGCCCCAGGAGGCCACGCTCCAGAAGAGTTCCGAAGAGCTGGTGGCCTCGTTTCTTGCTTTTTCCGCCCCCTCCACCATGGATCGGAACTTCCCCGCCTGGTGTGAGGATATGGGGATGGGGAGCGGCCGGGCCCTTTGGGAGGTCCTCAAGGGGGAAGCTCTCCGGAGCCGTCTGGAGAAGCTCGCTCCGGAAGGGTTGCCGAAAAAACCTAAGGATCCTTCATGATTTATCCAAAAGACGTGCCTCTTAAGATTTTCCGCCTTTTCTGGAGAAACAGCGCCCTCACCGCCCGGGTTTTCGAAGAGAACTTTCAGCAGGCTTTGGGGGAGGGGATTCCGGTATCCTCCCTGCCGCAGCCCCAGAGCTGGGAAGACTTTTTTGCGCGTCCCTTCGAAGAAGGAGCCTTTTTCTCCCCCAACTACGAGCTGCAGCCTCTGGTCCCCTGGCTCCTCTCCCTTCGCAACGCCGCAAAGAGCCCCCTGCGGCTCCTCTTTATCGCCCATGCTCCGGGAAAGATGCCCTGGATCTGGAAGCTTCTCCCCCCGCTACTGCGGCGGGGGGATCGTGTGGTGGCTCCCAGCGTGCATGCGGCCCGGGTTATCGAATGGTTCATCCCCGAAATCGCTCCGGCGGTCCGCATCATCCCTCATCCCATCCCCCTTCCGGCGGGTTTTTCCCAAAAGCCCGGAAGGTCCTCGGGGGAGCACTTTCTCGTTCTAGGGCGTCTTCGTCCGGAGAAATGCCTGCATCAGCTTCTCGAAGGATATGCCCTCTTCTGCGGGGGGCCCCGAAGGAAGTGCCCCTCCCTGGTGATGGCAGGGCCTCATGTGGAGGAGGAGGGGGGAGAGCCCCTTCCCTATCTTCGAGCCCTGCAGCAACGGGTGCAGCGGCTGGGGTTGGAGGAGCGGGTCTTCTTTCCCGGAGCCGTTACGGGAGTTGCCAAAGAGGAGCTTTTTCAAAGATGCCAGGGGGTCTGTGCCCTCTCTCTCTCTCTGGAGGAATCCTTCGGCAAGACCCCCGCGGAGGCTCTGGCCCGGGGGATCCCGGTGCTCGCCACCCGGTGGAGCGGCTTTCCCGAGCTGTTGGGTTCCCGGGGAATCCTGGTCTCTCCTTCTTGGGGAGAGGGAACAGAAACCCCCTCTCTGGATCCTCGAAAGATCGCCGAGGCTCTTGGCGTGCTCGCTGATCTCCCCAGAGAGACATTTTCGGAAAAAGAGGATTCCCTCTGGAGCCCCCCCATGGTCCGAAAGAGGTATGGGGAGATGCTTCTGGAGGCTTTGGAAGAGGAACTTTCCCCCAGGGCGGAGGAGGCGCGGCATGGTGGGGTGCTGGCCCGGACGGCCCCCCTGAACGTGCTCTCCCAGGGGGAGCTTTTTGAATACCACCGCTTGGATTGCCAGCGCCGGCTCCGGCGCATGGAAGGGGAGACGCTGGAGGGGTTCTCCGAAGCCGAGGAGATTCAGGGCATTCTGGAGCTGGCTCTACAGAAGGATTTAGGGCTCCTCTTCGCACATGAGGAGCCTCGGGAGTCCTCTTGGGATTCCGGGGCTTCCCCGACGCTTTCTGTGCTGAAGGTGCCGGAGGCGCAGGAGAATCTTTCGCCGGAAGAACACCCCTATCTTCGGGGAGGTTTGTCTCCCGAGGCCCTTCCCAGCTCTCGAATTGCCTGTGCTCTGGCTCTGGCAGAGAAGGGGAGCCCCCAGGAGGCCCGGCAAATCCTGGATTCTCTCGACATATCTCCCCCCCTTTCCCCTCTCGAAGCATATGGATGCTGCCGGGTCGCCATGCTTGAGAAACGATGGGATCTCGCATGGCATCTCTGGAAGAGCCGGGAAGACTCCTGGGAAAGTCGGGAGGAGGGGGGAGGCTGGGTCTGCCTGGGGGCCCGGATAGCTCGTCAGATGAAGGATCGTGAGGCAAAGGAGCTTCTCTCTCTGCTGCGGAGCTGGCTCGAAGCCTTTCCCGATGCTCCCGAGAGCGGCAGAGTTGCCCTGGAGGGAGCTGCCACCGCCCTGAAAGGGGGTTCATCCCTTCGCACCGAAGCCCGGGAGTTACTGGAACAGGCCCGCCCTCTGGTGGGAGATTCTCCCCTGGTGCGCCGAATGGAGCTTGCTCTTCTGGGGTATCTCTCATGAGCCTCTACCTCTGCTATCCCCCCTTTGGGCCTCCCACATCTCCCTATCTGAGCCTCCCCGTGTTGGGGAGCTATCTGCGCTCTCAAGGGCACGAGGTGCGGTGCGAAGATGGGAACAACCGCTTTATCCGCTTTGCGGGATCCCCGGAAAAGATTCGGGAGGGTTTGGAAAAGCTCGCCCTCCTGGAGGCTTCCGCAGAAGGAAACCCCCTTCCCCCCTGGGTACGGCGTATCCGGGAGCTTGTGGAGGTTCTCGGCCCCCGTCTCTTCTACCTGGAATCTCCCGAAAAGATCGCATCTCCGGTGGAGCGGAACGCCCTTCTTGAGGGGGTGCTCTCTCTCGCATCCCTGGGAAGAGCGGACCGGGTGCTGTTTCAGCACTCCACCAACTCTTTGGGATATCTCTCCCTCTGGTCTTCCTATTCTTCCCGGGCGTCTCTGGAGGCGGCGTATATGGAGAACTCACTCCTGGAGGGGTTCTTCGAAAAGCATATCCTTCCGGATCTGCAAGAGTCCGAAGCGGCCTTCCTCGGGCTTTCCCTGGCCTTTGCAGAGCAGTTGCAACCCGCCCTTCGGCTGGCCCGGCTGGTGCGGGAGAACCTTGCAAAGGTGCGCATCTTTCTGGGAGGCCCCTTCGCCACCTATCATCTACAGGCCCTCCGCCACCTCCCGGAAGGGGGGAAGATCTTCGATCTTCTGGACGGAATCATTTTGGGAGAGGGAGAGGAGTCTCTGGATCTTCTCCTTCGCCATGCGGATGAAGGAACCCGGGTTTATCCAAAGATCCCTGGCCTCCTCTGGCGGGAGGAGGGGGAAATCCGCTCCAACCCTCAGGGGGAGCCCAAAAGCCTGAGGAGTTTGCCGGACCCGGATTTCGGAAATTTTTCCGAGAAAAAATACTTCTTTCCTCCCGGGGGAGGTATTATTCCTCTCCGTTTTTCCCGGGGGTGCTGGTGGAATCGCTGTACCTTCTGCCGGGGATACTCCCTCCCCTACAATGCTCCCTCGCCGGAGTTCCTCTGCTCCCAGCTGCTCCGGCTCCAGGAGAAGATGCATTTTTCCGGGTTCGTTCTGGCGGATGCCTGTATTCTTCCGGAGGTGCTCTTCGGCTTTGCGGAGCATCTGCTCCGTTCGGGGGTGCGGCTTCTCTGGAACGCTCACTTCCGCTTTTCCCCCACCCTTACCCTGGAGAAGGTGCTTCTTCTGCGCGAAGCGGGGTGCACCCGGCTCTTTCTGGGGTTGGAATCGTACAACGATAGGATTCTCACGCTTATGGAGAAGGGGATTACCGAAGAGCTTATTCAGAAAAATCTCACCGCCCTCACCTGGGGAGGGATGGATGCCCTTCTCTACATGATCGTGGGCTTTCCTTCGGAGACCGAGGAGGAGGCCCGGAGGGGGTTCCAGAAACTGCAGGAGCATCGAAAAGAGGGGCTCTCCGCCACCTGCCAGTTTAACCCTTTTATGCTCTTTCCAGATTCTCCGGTGGGGAGAGACCCCGCAAAGTACGGTGTTACCCGGGTGATCTACAACCCTCGGCAGGATTTATGCGCCCCCGCAGAGGCCTGGAATGCCCCCGGCATGAGCATCCAGAAGGCCCGGGAGCTGGCGGAGGAATTCGCAAAGCGCATGTATGCATAAGCTCCGGCTCTTGCAGTTCATCCACTCGGGAGCCGAGGGGACACATAAGCGGAGGCTCCATTACGTGCCACGTGACACATCATTTGTAAAACCGCTCTGTAAGCAGGAGTGACCCGCTAGCGCTACACCATACCACAAACACAGGAGGAAGCATTATGACCGTTCCAGCAGGGAACTTGCGAGGAATTACCCTCATCATCCCCCCCGTAAGCGCCCCCACACGCCCCTATCCCAGCGTTCCCCAGCTTACGGGGTTCCTTCGTAAAAAGGGAATTCCCGTGACTCCCCTGGATGCGAATATCGCCTTCTGTCACGCTGCCTTTACCGGAGCCCGGCTTCGGGAGGGGGAGGCCTATGCGCTACACCGGCTGAAGGAGCTGGATGGCCGTCCAGAACTTGCCTTTCCGGAGATGGCGGAGTATCTCTCTCTGGCCCGGGCGGGATCCATTCTCGAGCACTTCGGCAGGGATACCCTTACGGAGTACCTGGAGCGAAAAAAAACCATGCCCAAGGAGCTGCAGGGAAAGATCCTCGATGCAGCCTCCCGGCTGATCTTTGCCCCACACTTTCCCGAAAGCATACGTCACAATGATGAAGATATGCAGTACGCTTCCCGGGGGAATCCCTACTCCAGCGCCGATCTGCTGGAAGCGGCGGCGGAGGAGGGGCTTTTCGGCTCCTTTTTCGAAGACTATCTTCGGCCTTTCTTTACCTCGAATCCTCCCCGGATAGCCGGGCTTTCGGTGATCTTTCCGGGGCATATGGTGCCTGCTCTGCGGATGGCCCGGGTGATCCGCAAACTCTCCCCCGCCACGCATATCGTCTTCGGCGGCCCCTTTGTGATGTTTCATCTCTCCCGGGTGCCGCACAACGCCTTTTTCCGCTACATGGACAGCATGGTGGTGGGGGATGGGGAGATCCCTCTGTTGCGGCTTTACGAAGCTTTGGGGAGCGAGAAGCCCGACTTTACCGGCGTCCCCGGTCTGATCTACCTCGACCAGCAAGGGGAGCGTCGCTGCAACCCCGAATCGGTACACCTCCCCCTGGAGGAGGTCTATCCGGAGTACGGGGATTTTTGTCCCGAAGATTATTATCGGAAAAAGGGGGATGCCTTCGTCTTTTTCCGGCTCTCCCGGGGTTGTTCCTGGGCGAAGTGCGCCTTCTGCCGTACCAAATCCTCGCTTATCTCCGCCTATCAGGAGGGGGATCCGGATCGTTTCTTCGAGCAGGTGCGCCTCTATGCCCAGGAGACCGGGGCGGTCTTCTTCCCCTTCACGGATGATGAGGCCTCCCCAGAGCTGGTGGAACACTTCGCCCGGCGGGTTCTGGAGGAGAAGCTTCCGGTGGAGTGGTCCATCAACATGCGGATGGATAAAAAGCTCACCCTGGATCGCTGTACTCTCTTTCGGGAGGCGGGGTGCATCAACCTTATCCTGGGGCTCGAAAGCTTTCACGACCGCATTCTCAAACGGATCAAGAAGGGGATCACAGTGTCACTTATCGAACAGGTGCTCTCCAACGTCTCCTGGGCGGGGCTTCGGGCGGGGGTGTACATGATCGTGGGGCTTCCTACAGAGACCCGGGAGGAGGCGGAGTACTCCTTTTCCAGGATTCTCCGCTACTGCAGCGACGGCGACGTGAGCTACGTTTTCTACTCCCCCTACCAGGTGCTTACGGATTCCTCCATCGGCCAGAACCCCCGAGAGTACGGTATTACCGATCTCAATCTTCCCGAGGGGCTTGATCTCGACCCCCCCAACGTCTGGTTCCAGGGAGAGGGGATGACCCGGCAGGATTCCTTTGCCCTCATGCAGCAGTTCAGTTGGGCCATATGGAAGACCCTGGGAAAGCGCATGCCCCTTCCTCTGAAGGAGCTTACCCTGGCAGGAGAAAAAATATCCCTGGAATACGATCTCATGGAGATCGGGAGCCGTATCAGCAGCAATACGGAGCCTCACGTATCCTTCGACGGTTTTCTCCAGGAGGGCGCTCGGGTGATACCTCCTCTGCTGCGGAGGGGGATGCGGTGAAAAAAGATCTGCTCCTCTTCCTCCCCCCCTGTGATGCCTCCCATCGTCCCGGAGCGGCGCTCCCCCAATTGGCGGGATATCTCGAAAGCCGGGGGATCTCCCTGGGCTGTCTGGATGCAAACCTCGCCTTTTTTCGGCATTTCTTCCGGGAGGAACGGCTTTTTGCGGGGCTACCCGAGGGAGCGGAGCGCTTGGAAGAGCTGGGCTCTCGAAGAAGCCTCGGCTTTTCGGAGATGATGGAATATCTTTCTCTCGCCAAGGGAAAGATCGTGCTGGATATGGCGGGGGAGGAGATGGTGCGGTGTTCCCTGGATCCTCGGGAGATGCTGCCGGGGCATGTGAGGAGCACTCTCTTTGAAAGCGTGGCCAAGTTTCTCTGGGTCTCCCGCTTCCCCGAAAGCCTCTGGAACGTGGGGGAGGGGATCTTCTACGAGGCTCCAAGAAGCTGCTACAGCAGCGGGGAGATCCTGGAATGTGCCGAAGAGGAGGGAATCTTCGAAGATTTCTTTGCCTCCTGGTTCTCTCGAAGGCTCCAGGGGGAGGATCCCCGGGTAATAGGCATCTCCATCACCTACGGGGGGCAGGTGGTTCCCGCCTTTCGTATGGCCCGGGAGCTGAAGAGACTCTTTCCCCGAGCCTTTATCGTCTTGGGAGGGGCCTTCGTCACCTTGCACCTCTCCCGAACCGACAATACCGCACTTTTTCGTACAGTTGACGGTATGATCGTCGGGGATGGAGAAGTTCCCCTGGAGCGTCTCTGCGAAGCTCTGCTGCAACCCCGGAGAACGCTGGATGCTGTGCCGGGGTTGATTTATCTTCAGGAGGGGGCGCTGCGGCGCAATCCTCCGGCTTCCCCCTTTCCTCTGGAGAAGATTACTCCTGCCTACAGTTATTTTCCTAAAGAGGGGTATTATCAGGATGCCTCGGGAGAGTTTGCGGGGTTTCGCCTCTCCCGGGGGTGCTCCTGGGGGCGCTGCGCCTTCTGCCGCACCGAAGAGGAATTCATCCGGCACGTGGCCCTGGGAGGAGAGGAACTCTTCGAGAAAGTACGTTCCCTGGTGCGGGATCAGGGGCAGCGATCCTTTGCCTTCGGAGACGATGAGGCGGACCCGGAGATGCTGGAGCGCTTCGCCTCCTGGGTATGCCGGGAAAAGCTGGACATCTCCTGGAGCGTAAACGTTCGGGCGGATCCCCGGCTTACTCTGGAGCGCTGTATGCTCCTCCGCCGGGGGGGGTGCCGCCGTCTGGTGATGGGGGTGGAAAGCTCCAGCAATCAGGTTTTGGGGCATATGCGCAAGGGAATTACCTGGGAGCTGGTGGAGCGGGTGCTCTCCAACGCCTCCTGGGCAGGTATCCCCCTGGGGGCCTATATGATGGTGGGCTTTCCTTCGGAAACCGAAGAAGAGGCCCGAAAGTCCTTCGAGACCCTTCGGGAGTGCATCCGCCGGGGAACGGTGCAGTCCGTCTTTTACGCCGCCTTTCAGGTGGCTCCGGGATCCCCGGTGATGCGGCATCCCGAAGCCTTCGGCGTATCCGCCCTCACCTTTCCGAAAGGGGCGGATCTGAACCCCCCGGCGGTGGATTTTGAGGCTCCCGGCATGTCTCGACAGACCGCCTTTCGGCTGGCTCAGGAGTTTTCGTCGCTTCTGCGGGAAGGGAGCCTCCCCTCCCGCCCCCATCCGCCGGAGGATCTGCATTTTGGATCTCGAAAGGTGCGCCTCGGCTTTCCTCTCCGGGAGGTGGCGGAGGCTTTGCGAAGGGGCACCCCCCCTCACGTGGACTTTATCGGCTATATTCGTAGCGGTGGGGGGAGCATATCCCGAAGGTAGTGACGTATGGAGTGACGTATCATGAAAGGAGGGACGTGGCATGGGAAAGTCGGGAAATCTCTTTCGAAAAAAGGCGTTGGAAAAGCTCTCCTCTCCGGAGCAGCTGGATCAGATGATGTGCTACGTGAGGCCTAAGCAGTGGATCTTTCTCTTTGCCTGCCTGGTGCTTCTTCTTTCGCTCCTCCTCTGGGGGATCTTCGGCTCCGTCCCCACCAAGGTCTCCGGCATGGGAATCCTTATGGGGATGGGCAATGTGGTGGAGATCGGCCCCAAGGGGGGAGGGCGTATCACCCACATAGGTGTCTCCATCAACGACTATGTGGAGAAAGGGGAGACTCTGGCCTGGATAGATCAGATTGATGCGGAGCAGAAGCTGGAGGAGGCGGAGAAAAAGCTCGAAAACCTTCAGAGACAGCTCGCTCAGGCAGAGGGCACCGAGGCTTCCCGTAAAGGGTATGAAGATACCTATACGGAAAAGCAGCGGCAGACCCTGAAGGCCTCCATCGTCGCCGCAGAGGAGCGCATGAAGCGCCTTCGAGAGATGGAGCGCAAGTACGCCAGGCTCTTCGAAAAACAGTTGGTCACGGAAAAACAGTACCTGGACGTGCGAAACGACTACGATCAGGTTATGGAAGATATTCTTACCTACCGGCAGAATCTTGCAAAGCTTCCGGTCTCCACGGTGGAGTCCCAATCCCAGTGGGAGAAAGAGCGTCGGGATTTGGAGTATCAGATCCTGCAGCAGCAGGAGCAGGTGCGGCAGCTCGAAACCACCTATCAGGAGAACCGTACCCTGGAGAGTAGTGTTTCAGGGTACGTTACGGGGATATACAAAAATCCCGGGGAGATCGTGGGGAATGGAGAGGCGGTCTTTCTAGTGGAAGAGGTGCTTTCGGAGGAGGAAAATCCCATCCTTTACGCCCAGACCTATGTCTCCGCCGGGGAGGGGAAGAAGATCCGTAAAAACATGGAGGCCCTGGTGACCCTGATCATGATAAAGGAGGAGGAGTACGGCTCCATCCGGGGAAGGGTCTGGAACTTCTCGGATGCCCCGGTCTCCAAGAAGACCATGACCCGCATGCTGGGGGATGAGGACCTGGTGAGTCAGATCGCCCAAAAGGGGGCTCCCATGCTGGTGGTGGTGGAGCTTCTCTCCTCGGATAGCACTGTGAGCGGCTATGCGTGGACCTCCGGCAAGGGCCCCCCCATGAGGATTGAGCGAAACACTCTCTGCAGCGTGGAGATTGTCACCCGCCGGCAGAAGCCCATTACCCTGGTGCTTCCCTTTGTCAAAAAATACCTTCTTGGGGTGGGAGAGACCGAATGAAAAGGTTGGCGAAAACTCCCGCTCCTCTGCAATGGAGTTCCGGAGAAGGGCGGGTCAAAACCCCCACGCTGCTGCAGATGGAGGCTACCGAGTGCGGTGCCGCGAGCCTGGGAATCGTGTTGGGGTACTACCGCCGTTTTGTCCCTTTGGAAACCCTTCGGGAGGATTGCGGCATCACCCGAGACGGCAGCAAGGCGGGGAATATCCTGAAGGCCGCCAAGGCCTACGGCCTTCAGGCGGAGGGGTACCGGGTGGAGATCGAGGATCTCAAGGCCCTTCCTCTTCCGCTGATCCTCTTCTGGAATTTCAATCACTTTCTGGTGCTTGAGGGTATTCGGGGGGGGAAGATCTATCTTAACGACCCCGCTTCGGGTCCCCGGGTGGTGACGCCGGAAATTTTCGACAAGAGCTTTACCGGGGTGGCCCTCTCTCTGGTGCCGGGGGAGGACTTTGCCCCCGGAGGCAGTCCCAAGCGCCCCTGGAAGGCTTTAAAGCAGCGTCTCGGTCCCGTGAAGGCCATGCTCCTCTTTGCGGTTCTCGCAGGGCTTGGTCTCGTTTTGCCGGGCCTTCTGGTGCCGGGGCTCTCCCAGGTCTTTCTGGATCACGTGCTCATAAGTTTTCAGCCGGGATATTTCAAACCCCTGCTCCTCTTTCTCGGCCTTCTGGGGCTGCTTCAGGGGGCTCTCACCCTGCTGCAGCAGAACATGCTTCTCCGGCAGGAGATGGCCCTCGCCACCTGCCACTCCTCCCGCTTTTTTCTGCACGTTCTTCGGCTCCCCTACGCCTTCTTTATTCAGCGTTTCTGCGGGGAGGTGGGGAACCGGGTGGCCCTGAACGACCAGGTGGCCACCACCCTCTCCCGACAGCTTGCCACCACCCTCTTGAGCTGTTCCACCCTGGTCTTCTACCTTTTTGTCATGTTCGGCTACTCCCCGCAGCTCTCCCTTATCGGCGTGGGAGCCGCTTCGGTGAACGTGCTGCTCCTCTGGGGGATAGGGCGGAAACGATCGGATTTGAACGAGCGAATCCTCTCGGATCGGGGGAAGTTTTCGGGGATTGCCATGAGTGGGCTCCAGCTCATCGAAACCATCAAATCCACCGGAGGGGAGGACGACCAGTTCTCCCGCATTGCGGGGCATCTTACCAAGACCAAGAACGCCCAAGTGAAGATGGAATTTTTCAATACCCTCATCGAGCCCATTCCCTCCCTGCTCACTGCGGTGGTGGCGGCCTGCGTGCTCTGCCTGGGAGGGCTCCAGGTGATGGGGGGGATTCTCTCTCTCGGGATGCTCCTGGCCATGCAGACCCTGATGAACAACTTTCTCAGCCCCGTGGGGCAGCTGGTGGATCTGAGCAGCAGCTTTCAGACTATTCAGGGTACCTTGAACCGCCTAGAGGATGTGCTCCGCTATCCCGGAAATTCCTCCTGGAACCCTCAAGAGGAAGAGGCTTCCCCTCCTCCTCACGCTTCCCCTTCCTCTCCTTCCCCCCCGGCGGTTCGTCCCTTTCGGCTTTCGGGAAGTCTGGAGGTACAAGGGCTCACCTTCGGCTACTCCCCGCTGGAGCCCCCTCTCATCGAAAACCTCTCTCTGAATCTCGCTCCGGGGGCTCGGGTGGCTCTGGTGGGGGGCTCGGGATCGGGAAAGTCCACCGTGGCGAAGCTCGTCTGCGGTCTCTATGATCCCTGGGAGGGAGCGGTGCTCTACGACGGCTATCCCCGAAAGGAGATTCCCCGGGAGTGCCTGGCCCGATCCTTCGCCTTTGTGGATCAGGATATTGTTCTCTACGAAGGAAGCATCCGGGAGAACCTCACCCTCTGGCGGGAGGGGATTCCCGAGGAGTGGATTATTCAGGCCTGCAAAGATGTGGATATTCACGAGGATATTGTGGCCCGTTCCCAGGGGTATGACTCCCTGGTGGAGGAAAACGGCAGAAATTTCAGCGGCGGCCAGAGGCAGCGCCTGGAGATCGCCCGGGCTCTGGTGATGCGTCCCTCCCTGCTGGTGATGGATGAAGCCACCAGCGCTCTCGATCCTCCCACAGAGCAGGTGGTGGATCAGAACCTTCGCCGCCGGGGGTGTACCTGCCTTATGGTGGCCCATCGGCTTTCCACCATCCGGGATAGCGACGAAATTATCGTGCTGCATCGGGGCAAGGTGGTGGAGCGTGGGCGTCACGAAGATCTGGTGGCTCTTCGGGGACGATACTATGATCTTATCCAAGGATAGAGGGGGGAGAGGATAATGCAGGATTTCCTGAATACGCTTCGCCCCCTGGGGGTAGAACGGTATACCACCTCAAGCCTTCCGGAGGAGGTGGGGAAGCTCTCCCGAGGGCTCTTCGTGCTGGAGGGGGCTCTGGACGTTCACGGGGTTCCTCTTCTGGGAGAGAAGACCCGGGGGGCCCGGGAATACCTTTTCTCCCTCCCTCCGGGGGAGGTCTTTTTCGACCTGCCCCGAGACGAAGGCATCCCCTATCTGCTGCAGATCACCCCCTGGGGGGAATCCCGGATTCTTGAGGTTCCCTGGGAGGTCCTGAAAGAACAGAAGGATCCTGCTCTTTTGGATGAACTCATCCTGGGGGGAGAGAAACTCCTCAATTCCCTAGGAGAGGTGCTCGCCCGGGATGTGCCCTTTCCGGCGGGGAACCTGGATCGGCTCTCCCGAGAGGAGCTGCAAAAGCTTCCTTCGGAGCGGTATGCGGGGCCTTCGGAGAAACAGGGGCTTTGGCTCGAACTTCGGGAGGGGGGCGTCCTCCTTCTGGGAGAGGAGGAGATGGAGCCGGGAAGGCTCTATTATCTAGGGGAGCATCTCTGGATGCGGAGTCTTACGGAAAGTTCCTTCCAGAGCTTTCAGCGGGAGGATCTTCACGCTTTCGGGCTGCTCTGGAAGGCCCTGGAGCAGCATCTGGCTCTTTTTCTGAAACTGCGGAACATGCACTCCCGGCTTTCCTTGGGGGATCAGTGGAACCTCGGGGAGAGCATGAAGGTGCTGGGAAAAGAACGATTTCGAGAGGCCTTCACCTCCCTGGGAGATGTGCTCTTCCGCAAAAAGGAGGAGGTGACGGTACCTCTTTCGCCGCTCTTCCGCCTCGCCGCCCGTCTGGGGGAGGAGATGAACTTTCAGCTTCCTAAGATTATCCATCATCCCGAAAGGGTGCGCACCTTGGAGGATCTCGGAAGGGCCTTCAACCTTCGAATACGGCGGATCTCCCTCGAAAAGGGGTGGGAGCGCCGGGACACCCTCCCCTTTGTGGGGCTCTACGGAGAGGAGAAAAAAGAGGTGCTCCTTCTTCCTCGAAAAGGGAAATTTTTTATCTATTTCCCCGAGGATGGACGGGAGGAGCCTCTTCATGCGCAAGAGGCGGAGAAGATCGATTCCCAGGCCTGGGGGGTCTACCGCTCCTTTCCTTCGGGGAGCATGACCCGAAAGGATCTCTTTACCTTCGGTCTCTTCCGCTCCTGGGGAGAGCTTCTCTATGCCCTGCTGGTGGCTTTCGGCATGGGCTCTCTGGGACTCTTCGTCCCCATGATCAACGGCAAGATCTTTCAGGATATTATCCCCAGCGCCGAGCGAGGGCAGATATGGCAGTTCTTTTTTATTCTCCTATCCCTGGCGGTAACCACCGCCCTGCTACGGCTCTCGCAACAGCTTTCCATCTTCCGGGTGGAGAGCCGCATGGATCACGATGTGGAGATGGCCCTCTGGGATCGTATTCTGCGCCTTCGGGTGACCTTCTTCCGGCGGTTTACCTCGGGAGATCTTGCGGGAAGGGCTCTGGGGCTCTACAGCATCCGCACCTTTCTGGGGCAGTCCGTACGATCTCTGGTGCCCAATGTGGCCTTTTCCCTGCTCTATCTGGGGCAGATGTTCTACTACGACTGGAAGATCTCCCTGGCCGCTCTGGGGTGTTTGGCCCTTCTGGGGGTGGCCATGGGCCTCTCCGCCTACGTGCAGATACGTTTTCAGCGGCGCATGGTGGAGGTGCAGAATCGGCTGAGTGGGGTGGTCTTTCAGATTCTTACAGGGCTTAACAAGATCCGGGTGGCCGCAGCGGAGGAGGAGGTCTTTGCCAAGTGGGCCTCCCTGTTCTCCTGGCAGCGGATACTCAGCTACCGGGCCCGCATGGCAGCCAATCTGCTGAACGCCTTTTCTGCCCTCTTTCCCGCCTTCGGGGCCATGGCCATCTTTCTGGTGATCATGTACTTCCGCATGGGCTATCCCGATGATATGGGAAGCTATGATTACCAGGTGGGGCGCTTCGTCAGTTTCTGGTCCGCCTACGGAGCCATGCAGGGGGCCTTTATGGGACTTATCTCCAGCATCACCGTCTTTCTGGGGGTGCTCCCCCTCTACGAATCCCTGAATCCCATTCTTGAGGAGGAGCCCGAGGCGAGCGAAGACCGGAGCGATCCCGGAGAGCTTCGGGGAAACATCGACATCTCTGCCATCACCTTCCGGTATCATCGGGATGCTCCCGCCATCTTTCAGGATTTTTCCCTCTCCATACGAGCGGGGGAGTTTCTCGCGGTGGTGGGAGCTTCGGGATCCGGCAAATCCACTCTCATACGGCTGCTTCTGGGGTTTGAATTTCCCGAGCGGGGGGAGGTCTTCTTCGATAACAAGCCCCTCAAGGATATGGATCTCAAGAAGATGCGTTCCCAGATTGGGGCGGTGCTGCAGCAGGGGGGGATTATCGCGGGGGATATCTTCTCCAATATCGTCTGCTCCCGCCCTCTTACCCTGGATCAGGCCTGGGAGGCCGCCCGGGTGGCGGGGCTCGAAGAGGATATCAAGGCCATGCCCATGGGGATGCATACCATGATTACCGAGGGGGCCAACACCCTTTCGGGGGGGCAGAAACAGCGTCTGGTCATCGCCCGGGCGGTGGCGAACAAGCCCCGGATCCTCTTCTTCGACGAGGCTACTTCGGCTCTGGACAACCGAACTCAGGAGGAGGTGGCCCGGAGCCTGGAAAATTTGGATGCCACCCGTATCGTGGTGGCCCATCGGCTCTCCACCATCCGGAATGCGGATCGTATCGTGGTGGTTCACAAGGGGCGTATCGGTGAAGAGGGAACCTTCGAAGAACTCATGGGAAAAAAGGGGTTCTTCTACGAACTCAGCCGAAGGCAGATGGTGTAGCTTGACACTCTTTCAAGGGGAGGGGATGCGGGTGCGGAGAGTATGGGGTGTGCTTTTTCTGCTCTTCTTGAGCCTGGGAGGGTTTCTTCTCTCCGGGGCCTTCGGGGCTTCCGGGGAGCCTTCGGGGCCAAGGCTTGATCTGGAGAGTTATCTTCTGGAGGTGGTGGGGCGAAACCCCTCCGCCAAGGCGGATCGTTTCAAGGCCCAGGCCCAGTGGGAGGATCTGCGCGCCACCGTGGCGGATCAGCGGTTGCAAATTACCCTCTCTCCCTCGGTGGAGCGGTGGACCTACTACCCGGATCAGCGGAGCGATCAGACCCTTTCGCTCATCTTTCAGCAGAACGTCGATCTTTCAGGGCTCTACCGGGCCCAGGAGCGCAAGGCCCTCTACGCCTATCGAAAAGCCCTGCACGACTATGGAACTACCCTGAACAGCCTTCTGGCTTCTGCCGAACAGGCCTATTGGCAATGCCTCTTCGCGGAGGAGAAGATAGCCCTTCTGGAGAAGATCCTCAAGCAGCGCCGGGAGATCCTGGAGCTTCTGAAGCTGGAGCTTCAGGAAAATCTCATCACCCGGCTGGATGTCACCAAGGGAGAGATCAACCTGGGGGAGGTGGAATCCTCCCTCGCTACGGCCCGGGGAGATCTCGGGGGATTCCTGGAGGATCTTGCGGGATATGTGGCAGGAGCAAGGATCTTCCCCGCCCCCATGAAGGATCTTCCCGAAGGGCTTCTCTCTTCGAAGGATTTAGAGGAGAGCTTCGAAGCAAATCCGAATATCCGTTCCGCCCAAAGTAATTTGGACTATACCCGAATGCTCTATGCCATCGCTCAAAGGCAGGACTCTCTCAAGGTGCAGCTTCAGGGGACCTATCGAGCCTGGACGGATTACACCTACCACTATTCGGATGTGGAGGCGGGGGAGTGGGATCTTCTCCTTTATGTGGAGATTCCTCTGGTGGACGGGGGTAAGAAGAAGGCCAATATTCAAAAAAATCGCCACCTTCTGGAGGAGGCGGCAAAACGCCTGGAGGTGGCTCAGGAGCAGGCCCGAAAGGAGTACCGCAAGGCCCGGGAGGCCTGGAAGAGTGCCGCAGATAATGTGGAAGTACTGCAGCGACAACAGGAGTATGCCCGCAAGAATCTCGATGACACCTTGACCCTCTACCGGGAACGGCTTACGGATGTTTTCGATCTCATGGATGCTTTGGAAAAGGATCAACAGGCCCGAACCCAGCTTCTGGACGCTCAGTTGAACATGTTCCTTGCCCGGGGAAAGATACGAGAGCAGCAGGGGATCTATCTGGCCCGGATCTCTGAAAGAGAGGGCGCCTCTCCCCCGGGAACTCCGGGAGGAAGATGATGCTGGAATACGAAAGCAAGCCCATCTTTAAGAGAAGCATTATGGGGGTGGGGCTGCCGGGAGGGCGGATCTTCTGCCCCTTTGTCCCCCCCGAAGGTGTTCTTTTGGAGCCTCTTCAGCCGTGGCAGAGGGAGCTTGTGCAGCTCTTTGACGGAGTCCGCACGGTGAGGGAGCTTGGGGTTCTTCTGGCTACTTTGGGGCATACCTGCTCCTCCGGGGAGGTGCTTAGCTTTTGCCGGGAGCTGGATGGCAAGCTTCTTCTGGAGGATATGCGAGACGAAGAGGGTGATGATGATCCCCAAGAGGAGGATCGCTATCAGCGGCAACGGCTCTTCTTCGGAGCCTGGGAAGCTCGGGGGCTTCCCCAGGGAAGGGAGATGCAGCGCCGCCTTGAGGCGAGCCGGGTAATTCTCTTTGGTGTGGGGGGCGGGGGGTGTCAGGTGCTTCAGAATCTGACAGCCCTCGGGGTGGGACATCTTACCGTGGTGGAGTTCGACCGGGTGGGGCCGAGCAATTTGAACCGTCAGATCCTCTATGGCGAAGAAGACCTGGGGTGTTCCAAGATAGAGGTTCTTCGAAGAGAGCTTCCCCGAAGGAACCCCCGATCTTCCTACACCTTTCGGGAGGAGCGCATAATCTCCCCGGAGGACTTTGCCCGCCTCCTCCAGGGGCATGATCTGGGGATTCTCACCGCAGACAGCCCCCGGGAATCTATCTTCTCCTGGTTCAACCAGGGGATCTACGAAAGCCATATCCCAGGACTCTATACCGCAGGGGTTACCGCCGCCTCTCTCGGAGCGGGCCCTTTGGTGATCCCCGGAGAGACCCCCTGCTACGACTGCTCTCTCCCTCCCTGGAGACCCGATTTCTCCCCCCCGGAGCTGCGGGCTCTGAACCGAGAGTATCGCCACGGGGTGATCCTTCCCCATCTGGCAATTCTCGGGGGCCTTCTTGCCCTGGAGGCGGTGCGGTTTCTTACGGAGTTTCAGGAGCCCCTCACCAAGGGGGCCCGGCTGGAGCTGAATCTCTTTACATGGGAGAGCCGCCGGGTTCCTCTGCAATTTCGGGGGGGGTGCCCCTGGTGTGGGGGAGATAAGAGAGACGAAGAAAGGGGGAATATCTGATGTTTCTGCAGCTTTCGGGAGGGGGAAGGCTCTGGTACGAACAGTCTAGAGAAGAGCCGAAGCTTCTCTTTCTGGGGGGGCTCGGCATGTCCTCCCTGGGATGGCGGGGGGTGCTGGGGGCGCTCTCGAAACCCTGGGGAACCCTCTGTGTGGACTTTCCCGGCTCTGGTAAGAGTGATCTTCCCGCAAAAGAGCTTTCCATGGCCTCTCTGGCAAACCTGGTGGTGGAGCTGCTTGATTTCTGCGGCATCTCCCGGATCTCCCCGGTGGGGCTCTCCATGGGGGGGTTCGTGGCTCTGGAGATGGCCCGAAGCTTCCCCGAAAGGGTGGAAAAGCTGGTGCTTATCAACAGCGCCTCTCGTCTGGAGGGGAGGGGGCGGGAGCAGCTTGCCCTCTGGGAGGATCTTCGCAGGATCGGCTGCCCCCCGGAGCTTATACTCCGCCAGCAGCTCCTGAGCACCCTTTCGGCGGCGTTTTTTGCCCTTCCCCAGCGCATGGAGCAGAGCCTTGTCTTTTTTCGCCGATATCAGGAGGAACTTTGGCAGAAGGATGCGGGATTTTACCCCCAGGCCCGGGCCTGCAGAGAGTTCGATTTTCGGGATAAGGCCCGGGAGATTGCGGCTCCCGCCCTTCTCGTGAGCGGCAGGGAGGATTGCATGATACCCCCGGAATCCATGGCAAAGCTGAAGGAGAGCCTTCCAAAAAGCACCCTCCGGATTCTGCCGGGAGGGCATGCCCTGCACGTGGAGCAGGCCCCGGAGATTGCCCGGAGCCTGGAGGATTTTTTTGCAGATGCCGAAGAAGCGTGATGGCGGAGAAACATGATGCCAGAGCGGTTTGGCCACTTAGAGCGGTTTTACAAATAACGTGTCACGCGCTGTTTCACGTTATAGTATGCCCTTGGATAGGAGCCTCCGCTTGTGTGTCCCCCCGGTTCCCCTGAGTGGTCGAACCGCTCCCTTGCTTTGCTGCTCCGAACCGTCGCCACAGACTTCCGCCGACCAGGTGCGCAGCTGGGGCTTGCTGGCACGTCCGCCTGCCACCAGGAGGTTCTCCGCGACGCAAAGCTGCACTCGCCGACCACTATGTCGCTACCGGGGACACCCAAGCTCCGGCTCCTTAGGAATGGGCCGCTAGGGTTTCTCCCCCCAGCTCTTTCCCAGCGCCACCTTGGCTTCCACGGGAACCCGAGGAAGCAGTTTGGCTCCCGCTTCCTCCATGCTCTCTTTCAGAATGGCTGCTACCTCCTCCCCCCGGTACTCCGGGCATTCCAACAAAATTTCATCATGCACGCATCCCACAAGATAGTCCTCCTGAAGAGAGAGACGGAAGAAGAGCAGCCCCAGGGCAAGCTTCAGCATATCCGCCGCCGTCCCCTGTACCGGGGTGTTGAGCCTTCCCGGGAGAGTCTCCGAAGGGCTTGGGATGCGTCGGCGCCCCCCCAGAGTGCGCAGCTCCTGCGAAGGGGAGACCCGTTCCCGCTCGTGCCATGCGGCGATCCCCGGATAGGCCTGAAAGAAACGCTTACGGAAGTTCCGGGCCTCCTCATCGGTCATGGGAATACCGAAGGTGCCCTCGGCGTAGCTCTTCAGCCCCGCCGCCCCCATGGCGTAGATGAGGCCGAAGTTCACCGCCTTGGCGAGCTGCCGTTCCCGAGGGAGCACCTGCTCTGGGGATTTCTCCGTAAGAAGCGCTGCGGTGAGAGAGTGTAGATCTGCACCCTCCCGGTAGGCCCGGATCATCCGAGCATCTCCGCTGATCTCCGCCACCACCCGCAGTTCGATCTGAGAGTAGTCCCCTATGACGAGCATTCTCTCCGGAGGAGCTTCAAAACAGCGCCGGAAGCGGATATCCCGGGGAATCTGCTGAATATTCGGGGCGGAGCAGGTAAAACGCCCCGTGGGGGTTCGAAGCTGGCTGTAGTGAGGGTGGAGGCGTTCCGTGAGAGGATGGCGAAAACGCTCCAGGGTTTTGCCGAAGGCCTGCACCGCCTTGGCAACGTGTCGGTATTCCAGAAGAAGCCGGACCACCTCAAAACGGGGGGCCAGCTTCTCCAGCTCCTTCCGGGAGCTGCTCTTAAGCGGAATGCCCTGCCACTGAAGGGCCTGAAGAATCTGTTTAGGGCTGTCGGGGTTGATAATCTGGGGGTCCTCGAAAAGGGACTTCTGTCCCGATCTCTTTCCCTGAGGCCCCTGGTGGAGGGCCTCCAGAAGCTTTTGCCGTGTCTTGTGCTGCTCCTCCTCCAGCTCCTTCCGCAGCCGAGAGAAGCGATCCCTGCTCAGGGGGATCCCCCGGTACTCCATGGCCGCCACCGCGGGGATACAGTCGAACTCGATCTTGGCGATGGAGATGAGTTTTTTCTCCTTCAGTTTGGGGATGAGAGCTTCTCGAAGAGAAAGAAGCACCGCCGCATCCCGTGCGGCATAGAGAAGCTGCTGGGATGTGAGCTGGGGTGCGGCCCAGTTGCTTGTCTGCATCTCCTTGGGGAGCGATTCTCCCAGATAGCGCTTCACCAAATTTTTAAGACTGTGGCTTCGCTTCTCCTCCGAGGCATCCAGAAGCTGGGCGGCGATCATGGTATCGAAAAGAGGCCCCCGGGGAAAGATACGGTAGCGGGCGAGGAACTTCAAATCGAACCGGGCGTTCTGGAAAATTAAAATTCTGTCTTCCTGGAAGAAGGATTCCAAGCGCATCCACTCCTCTTCTCCCGAGAGGGCAAAGAGGTCGATAAGCAACACCGGCTGACCCTCCCCGGCTATCTGAAGAAGGCGCATGCGGCTTTTATGAGGGTCCAGACCGGTGGTTTCCGAATCCACCCCAAGAACGGAGCACTCTTTGATAAGATGAAGGCCATCCTCCAGAGAAACCCTTTCGGGGATCCGCATATAGACTACCTGGGGATCTTCCTGGGGGGGAGGGGCAAAAAGAATTTTCTGATCCGGAGATTCCCGTTTTCGTGGCATTCTGATGATCTCACTTTCCCGATGTGCAGAAATAGAAACTTCTTTTCACAGGCTATCGGTTCTTTCCAGGGCCGTCAAGGGGAAAAGCAGTGAGGAAGGGCGTTTTTCAAGTTTTTTCCACTTTTTCTGCAAAAAAGATCCCCCCTGAGGATGTGAGGATGGGGAGAGACATTTGACAAAGAGGGGAAAACATGTGAAAATGCGGCGTGTCACGCATCAATGATGAGCAGCAGAGAGCCTTTTTTTCTCAAAACCCCCCCTGTTTTCGCAGGTTCTCTCCTTTTTATCTCTCTTAAGGGGGGTAGAGAGTTCTGTATTTGGCTCCTTGGGCTGCTCAAAAGTGATCTGCCCAAGAGGGCGGATGAAGGGAGACGTGGTGTGGCATGAAGGCGGGACGAATCCTTCTTGAAATGTTGCGGCAGTACGGTGTGAAAACGGTTTTTGGCCTTCCCGGAGAGACCACGCTGGATCTCTACAGGGAGTGGAAAACCTTTCCTCATATAGAGCATGTTCTCGTTCGGGACGAGCGCAACTCGGTTTTCATGGCCGAGGCCTACGCCAAAGTTTCCGGGGCTCCCGGAGTTTGTGAGGGTCCCAGCGTGGGGGCTCCCCATATGCTTCCGGGGGTTATCGAGGCCCGGGATTCCTGCATTCCGATTATCGTCATCACCTCGGACATCCCCCTCTACTACGGCGAGAGAAACATGCTCACCGGAAGCGATCATAAAGCGATCTTCGCCCCCTTTGTAAAAGAGAGCCTCGAAGTTCGTCGGGCTCAGGATATCCCCTTTCTGGTGCGTCGGGCCTTCCGGCTCGCTACCACCGGGCGTCCGGGACCGGTGCATATGCGCTTCCCCATGAATATCTTTCAGGAGGATCTGGAGGTTTCAGACCTCTACGCCCAGGAGGCCTTTGCCACCTATCCGGGGCAGCGTTTTCAGGCGGCGGATGAGGACATCCGGCAGGCGCTGAAGGAGCTTCGGGGAAAGGGGCGGGGGGTGCTCTTCTGCGGTCAGGGGGTGCATCTTTCCAAGGCCTACGAAGAGGTGCAGGCTCTTGCAGAGCTTCTCGGCTATGGCGTGGGGACCACCATCGGAGGTAAGGGGGGGATCGCAGAGACCCATCCTCTCTCTCTTGGGTGCATCGGCGCCCGGGGGGGTACTAGTTTCTCTAATGCCGTTGTGGCGGAGGCGGAGGCCCTTCTCTTTCTGGGGTGCAGCACCGACTCCGCAGGGACAGACGGATGGAAAAAACCCCTCTGGAACACCGAGCAGCTTCTTCTGCAGATTGATGCCTCCGAGGGTGAACTGGGGAACAACTACCCCCAGGCGGTAACCCTCTTCGGGGATCTCAAGGCAACCCTGCAGCGCATGCTGGAGATCCTTCGAGAGGAGCCTTTGCAGATCTGCAAAGACGAAAGCTGGGCCGAAAACATCCGGCAGAAACGAGAGGAGTATGGAGTTCTCTGCGCCGGACGGCGGGGAGCCTTCTCTTCCACGATACACCCCGTTACGATTGTGCAGGCCCTTCAGGAGACCGCTCCAAAAGACGCCCTCTATGTGGCGGACCCCGGTATCAGTGCGGTCTACCCTGCGGCGTTTCTCAAGATTGCCGAAGCGGGACGCTCCTTTATCTCCAACTTCTCTCAGGGGGCTCTGGGATACGCTACCGCTGCCTCTCTGGGAGCCTGGAAGGCCGGAGGCGGGCGTAAGGTGATCAATCTCACCGGGGATGGAAGCTTGGGTTTCTGCACCGGAGAGCTTGAGACCATAGCCCGGAACAGAGCGGACATTACGGTGATTCTCTTTCATAACCGCTGCTTCGGATGGATCCGGGGCACCGATGCCTACGAAGGGGAAGAAACCTTTTTTGCCACGGACTTCTCCGAAACCGATTACTGTACCGTGGCTCGGGGTTTCGGCTTCACCGCCTTTAGCATCAACGAGGGGGAGAACCCCTGGGAAATCCTGCAAAAAGCCTTTGCCCTCTCGGGGCCCGTCTTCGTGGAGATCGAGAGCCTTCCGGAAGATCAATGCTTTCCCCCCGTCCCAGGTTGGACCGACGTAGCCCGGGAAAAGGGGATGGAGAACTGCTACTGATAGAAAGAGTGCTGCACCGTATGGTACTGCGGAGCGGACGAGGCGGCATCGGAAGATGTGGCGGCGGGTTCTCCCTCGTGGAGAGCTTGCCATAAGCCTGCTATGAGATCTGCCATACCGTACGATGTGTCAGCAGTCTCCATTGTCTGTAACACTCCACGGTCTATGATCGCATAGATGTGTTACGGAGATTCTTTGCTATATCTTCTCCCTCCTGCGGGCACTCGCCGGTATGAGGAAGAGCATCACACCACACACACACACACGTTTCCGGCCCCGACGGTTTTTTCTGTCGGGGCCGGAAACGTTTTTTGCGGAACCCTGCGGCACCTTCCGGGGAAAATCCGTAAAATTACCCACTTGCCTTATATACCTACTAGGGGTATTATCGGCGGTGAAAAGTGAAGGAAGCCCCTTAAGAATCTCACAGGATCATTTGGGGGCTTTCTCAAGGATTGGGATTCCCCTAAAGGTTTTTCTTCGGGGATCTGGACAGATGTATATGAAAGGAGTGTTTTACATGAGCGTACGTGTTTTCAGTACAAAAACTTGCCCCTGGTGTGTGAGGGCCAAGCAGTATCTCGAAGGTCTCGGAGTGGAGTTCGACTACATCGACGTGGGGGCCAACCGGGAGATGGCCATGGAGATGGTGAACCGCACGGGGCAGCGGGGGGTGCCTGTGATTGAGGTAAACGATACTTTCATTGTGGGTTTCGATCAGCCCCGGATTGACGAGGCTCTGAAGGCGGCGGGGCTGGTCTCTTAGTTTTTTCGTCTTCCAAACGTTATATCTGCACAACCACACTCGTGGGCTGTTCCACGTTATAGTGTGCCCTTGGGTGGGAGCCTCCGCTTGTGTGTCCCCTTGGCTCCGAAAGTGGTCGAACCGCTCCCTTGCTTTGCTACTCCGGCCCGTCGCCCCAGACTTCCGCCGACCAGGTGCGCGGCTGCGGCTTGCTGGCACGTCCTGTGCCAGCACCGGCCCTCCGCGACGCAAAGCTGCACTCGCCGACCACTATGGTCGCTGCCGGGAACACACAAGCTCCGGCTCCTGGGGTTCACCCAAAGCCACAATATAAGCAGGAATGATGCACTAGTCCATTCGAAAGCTCAAGAGAGCCGGAGGGTTTTTTACAAACCTTCCGGCTCTCTTGCATGGATTTTTTCTCGTGCAGATTTTCATGGGTTTGCAGGTGTGCTGTCGTCAGACAGGAATCTTTCGTTGACTACTCTTGATTAGGAGATTATCCGTAAAAGGCGTTTTGAGGGGAGAGTAACCCTCTTTATTAATCTGAAGAATTTCACAAATTGTACGACAGGGAGCATCTGGGCGTTCAAAGATTTTTCCTTTTTTATCACGCGAAAATCCAGGTATTCCAAGGGTTTTCCTTGTCTTTCTCAAAAGAAAACCCTATAATTGTGAGAGATCTGGATCTGGAAATTGAATTTAGTTTTAAAATAGTTCCTTTTCTCCCGAGAGTTCCTGCATCAGATCACCGCAAAGTTCAAGATGGCCCTGAATACGATTCGGGTTCCGGCCTTTGCTTTCGAGGGGCTTACCGGTACCTGAATAGTTTTTGGTGGGCTTACATTACTGAGAGATGAGATGCTCTCTTGGGCCGTGCTTGGACACCTAGGCCTGTCTAGGCAAAAATATTTGAATAGTCGCAAAATACGAATATGAAGGGGTGTTCCCTATGAAAGGTTTAACTCTACGAACCCGTTTGTGGATTCTTGCGCTCATTCCTATCATTGGCATAATAGGCACCTCGGCATTCTCGATGTACTCTGCCAACATGATTTATGCCGATCTCCTGACCCGCATTCATCAGGAGGCGTTCGTAGCGCAGAGCCTTGTCCTTAACGGTGACCGTGACCTCTATCAGGCACTTGTCGCCAAGCAGGCGATCCTGAATCACGGAGTCGGAAAGGATTTCGAGAAGCACCTCAAGGACTTCCGTGAAAATGTGGAGCAGGTGAACGAGCGCCTCGGCGAAGCGGAGAGAATTCTTTCTCGAAGCGAGGCGGAGTGGAGTCCTTTTCGCCTAAATGGAGGTTCGGAATCCATTTTTGACGAATTCGCCGCTTTAAAACAGGATTTCCCGACATGGGCCAGGGAGTCGGAGAGGCAGATTGACGATATCCGTACAGGGGCTCTGGCACCCGGATCGATTGAAGTCACCGAGGATCCGCTCTTTAAACGTGTGCGAGGCAACATCAACGATATCGGCGAGATCCTGGATATCGGCGCCGAGGATAGTGCGCTGGATAACAAAGAGAGAATGACCGTCGCAAATATCGCAATAGGCGTTGTGGCTGCCCTTGTAGCCATGGCGGCGGCCATCATCGCTTTCACGACCATCCGCTCAATACGGCGATCAGTTAACGTTCTCCTCGCAACTTCGCATGCGGGGAAGGAGGGCGATCTGACGGTCAGGTCGGCCATGACCGGTAGCGACGAACTCTCCGCAGTGGGGCGATCTCTCGACGGGATGTTGGACGGTCTGCGTTCGGTCATCTTCAATCTGCAAGAAAAGGCGATTTCGCTCTCTATGCTCTCGGAAAATACCGCCGCCTCCTCCGAAGAGGTGACTAGCACAACACAGGAAGTCGCTGAGAGCAATATGAAGTTGGCGGAAGAGATAGGGGCGGGGCGTCGCTGCACTATCGAAGCGTCGAAGAATATCCTTGAGATGAACACGATCATTCAGGCCGCGAGGGAGATCGCATCCCGGGCCAGTAAGAATTCGCACTCCATGGCCGAAGCTGCATCAAAGGGGAAGGAGACCGTCTCCTCTTCCATCGGGCATATGGAGGGCATCCGTGACGCGGTGAGTGAGACGGAGAAGATAATCTCGCAGCTCAATCAGTACTCTCAACGAATCGGAGTCGTGGGAACCACGATAACCTCGCTCGCCGACCAGACAAATCTCCTTGCCCTTAATGCCGCCATTGAAGCTGCGCGTGCCGGAGAGGCCGGAAGGGGTTTCGCCGTGGTCGCTGACGAGGTTCGTAAGCTTGCGGAGCAGTCGCAGCAAGGGGCGCGGGAAGTTGCCGAACTCGTGGAGAAAATTTTTGAAGGAACCGCCGCGGCAGTCACCTCCATGGGAAAAAGCCGAGAGGACGTGGAAGAGGGCGTTGCCATCGCTCACGTGGCCGGAGAAGCTCTCGAAAAGATCATGGAGGCGACGAAGAGTTCCGTGGACGATATCAGGTTGATCATTGAAGCCACGGAAACGGAAGTTGATAAAGCGGGGGAAGTTATCACCCTCGTTGATAAAACCGCTTCGGTGATGGAGAACGCCGACGAGCAGGTGCAAACGGTAGCGGCTTCGATGGAAGAGACGGCCGCCGCAATGGAGAGCGTCTCCAGTAGCGCTACGGAAGTTAGTAGTACGGCAGAGGATCTGCGAAAATTGGCGGAACGTTTCATCGTGGAAAAGCCGTCCGGAAGCGCTCTCGCCTTCCAGGCTTGAGTTTTTTGGCGGAAAGGTTGAGGGGGGAGGGAACGGCTCCTCCCTCAACCTTTCCGTTTTCTTGGCCTTGCGAGGTGTCTTCGTGACGAGGGGGAGGAAGGCGTTGTTCATGACGATTGCTCCACGTATCCGGAGTACGTTTGTTGACTGTGACGCATGAGATAGTTTTTCTCGGGCGTGGAAGGTTTTCTGTGTTCAGACTCTTTAGACAGAGATTTTCTTCCTGTGCTAGAATGGGTTTCGTTCCGTGGGAGAGAGGTTCTTCGGGTTTTGCATGGGGGCGTGTTCGGATGCTCGAATGTCTGAAGGATTGAAGCCTTTACGGCGGAGCATATCCTGGTTCTCTCTGGAGGTCGACATATGCTATGCAGCTTTTCTTAGAGCAACTGCTGAACGGGGCTGCCATGGGGGCCATCTACGCCCTTATCACCCTGGGGCTGGCTCTGGTCTACGGGGTTCTGCGGATCCTCCACGTGGCTCATGCGGGAGTCTACGCCGCCGGAGCCTATGCGGGGCTCTATCTCTACTCCCTTACGGGGAGTCTTTTCCTTGCGGTGGCGGGGGCCATGGTGCTCTGCAGCCTTCTAGGGGTAGCCATCGAGCGGTTGATCTATACCCCTCTTCTCAAGTATCCCCCCTTCGTCCCTCTCATCGGAAGCATTGCGGTCTTTCTTGCCCTGGAGGAGATCTTCCGCCTGGTGGGAGGGCCCTATATTCTCTCCTTTCCTGCGGAACTCCCCTTTTCGGGAATTACCCTCCGGGGGGTGGTGATCTCTCCGGCGATTCTCTCCATCTACGTGGTGAGCGGGGTGGTGCTTCTGCTCCTCTGGTTTATCGTCACCAAGACGGAACTCGGGCTTGCCATGCGGGCCACCTCCCAGGATCGGGATGTGGCGGGGGCCATGGGGATCAATACCTCCCTGGTGATCAGCATGACCTTTGTTCTCGGCTCCGCCGTGGCGGCGGTGGCGGGAATTCTTGTGGGTATCTACTTCAACCAGGTCTATCCCACCATGGGGGCGGTGCCTGCCTACAAGTGCCTCGCCCTGATCGTGGTGGGGGGGCTGGGCTCTCTTCCCGGGGCGGTGTTGGCCTCCCTGCTTCTCGGGGTGGGGGAGACCCTTCTCATCGGGTATGCGAACATTCCTCTTCCGAGGGATTCTCTGGCCTTTATCGCCATGATCGCGGTGCTGCTCTGGCGGCCCGGCGGCCTTCTGGGGAACAGGTAAGGAGGGGGAGACCGTGAGCGACTATTCCATTACCATTCTAAGCTTTATCGCCATTCAGGCCATGGTGGCCTGCGGGCTGAACGTCATTGTGGGGTATGCGGGGCAGATATCTCTGGGGCATGCCGCCTTTTTCGGCATCGGGGCCTATGCCTCGGCGCTTCTCACCACCAAAGGGGGGCTCACCTTCTGGATGGCCCTGCCTCTGGTGATTCTCATTACCGCTTCCATCGGCCTCGTGCTGGGTATGCCGAGTTTGCGGCTTCGGGAGGATTTTCTCGCTATTACAACTATCGGCATCAACTTTATTGTGGAGTCCATCTTTCTCTACGTCCCCTTCTTCGGGGGGGCCCTGGGGATCGGGGGGATTCCGAGCATCTACTTTTTCGGTACCCGGCTCCGGGGGGCGAACTTTCTCTACCTTTGTCTCTTCTTTCTCGCCCTTACCCTGCTGATCTCCCGGCGCTTCACCAAGAGCTGGGCGGGGCTGGCCTGCTTTGCCCTCCGGGAGGAGGAGACCGCCGCTTCCAGTATGGGGGTCTCGCCGGTGCGGTTCAAGCTGGTGGCTTTCGTGATCGGCACCGCCATGGCGGGGCTTGGAGGGGCTCTCTACGCCCACCAGATGCGCTTTATCAGCGCCACGGATTTCGGGTTTCCCCTCTCGGTGATGATGCTCTCCATGGTGGTGCTGGGGGGGATGGGCACCCTCTGGGGGCCGGTGCTGGGAGCCCTTATTCTGGGGGTGCTCCCGGAGCTGTTCCGTCCTCTGGTGGATTACCGGATGCTGCTGAACGCCGCCATTCTGCTTCTCATGATCCGTTTTCAGCCCGGGGGGCTTCTGGGGGAAGAGAGCTTCTTGCGGCACCTTTTCTCCCGGCGAAGAAGGGAGGCTCATCATGGATAATCTTCTGCTCCGGCTGGAGGGAGTTTCCAAGCATTTCGGAGGGCTTAAGGCGGTGGATCAGGTCTCCTTCTCTCTTTCTCCGGGGGAGATTCTGGGGCTCATCGGCCCCAACGGGGCGGGAAAGACCACCTGCTTCAACCTCATCTCCGGGGTCTATACCCCCACGCTGGGAAAGATCTTCTTCGAAGGGGCATCCACGGGGGGATTCCCTCCTCACCGCATGGCCGCCCTTGGGGTGGGGCGTACCTTTCAGGTGGTGAAACCCTTTACCTCTCTTTCGGTGCTTCAGAATGTGATGGTGGCGTTGGGGCTCTCCCGCTACCGGGGGGTCTTCGCCTCCTTTGCCCGGTGGGAGACCGAAGCGGTGCGGCGGCAGGGGTTATCCCTGCTGGAAGAGGTGGGGATTGCCCATCTGGCGGATATGCCCTCGGGAAAGCTCCCTCTGGGAAATCAGCGCTGTCTTGAGCTGGCCCGGGCTCTGGCGTTGGAGCCCAAACTGCTGCTTCTGGACGAGACCTTTTCTGGGCTGCGTCATGAAGAGATCTCCCTGCTCTCCCGTCTGGTGGAGCAGGTGCGGCGCAAGGGGATAGCGGTGCTTCTCATCGAACATAACATGAAGGTGGCCATGGGGCTTTCGGATCGCCTGGTGGTGCTGGATCACGGCAGGCTTCTCGCCCAGGGGAGCGCCGAAGAGGTGCGTTCGAATCCCCAGGTTATCGAGGCCTATCTCGGAAAGGGGGCGTCCTCTCATGCTTCTTGAGATTGCAGATCTCTCCGTCTCCTACGAGGATATCCGTGCGGTGGAGAATCTTTCCCTCTCCCTTGAGGAGGGGGAGTTGGTCTCGGTGATCGGGGCCAACGGGGCGGGAAAAAGCTCGCTTCTGAATGCCCTTATGGGGGTGGTTCCTTCCCGAAGCGGGGGGCTGCGCTTTGCGGGGGAGGAGATAGCCGCTCTTCCGGTGCATCAGCGGGCTCGAAGGGGGATCCGTTTTGTTCCCGAGAGGGCCCGGGTCTTTCCCCGGCTCTCGGTGTATGAAAACCTTCTCTCGGGAGCCTACGGGGTGCGTAAAAAGATCAATCTTGGGGAAAAGCTCCGGTGGATCTACGGCCTCTTTCCGGTGCTGGAGGAGCGTAAAAACCAGCTCGCCGCCACCCTTTCGGGAGGGGAGCAGCAGATGCTCGCCATCTCTCGGGCTCTTATCGGAGAGCCGAGGCTGCTTCTGGTGGATGAGGTCTCCATGGGGCTCATGCCGGTGCTGGTGGACAAAGTCTTTGAGGTGCTCAAGATGCTGAACCGGGAGCACGGTCTCTCTATTCTGCTGGTGGAGCAGAACGCCCTGGCCTCTCTCGGGATCTCTCACCGGGGCTACGTTTTGGAGACGGGGCGCATGGTGCTGGAGGGAAGTGCCCGGGATCTGCTGGCGGATCCCAAGGTGCAGGAGGCCTATCTGGGGCTCTAGCCCCGGTTGTAACCCCCTCTGTAAGTAGGCTTCCTGGTTTTACCCAAGAAAAAGGCGTGAACGAAGAGGATTTGCAAAAGAGTGCCTCTTCGAGAAGAAGAAACACCATATTATATGCGGAGGTGCAAAGAAATGCGGATACTCAAGGTAGTGCTTCTCGGACTGTGTGCGGTGCTTCTGGTGAGTTCTCTCGCCCTGGGGGCGGAGGATACGGTGAAGATCGGTCTGCTGGTTCCTCTTACGGGGCCTGCGGCGGCGGATGGTACCAGTGCCCTCTACTCTGTGCAGATCGCCCTGGATCAGGTGAACGAACAGGGGGGCGTGCTGGGCAAAAAGGTGGAGCTGATCCACTACGACGACCGGGCAGATGCCAAGGAGGCAGTGGCCCTTTCGTACAAGCTCATCGAGCAGGATAAAATTGCCGCCTTTGTGGGGGGCTCCTACAGCCTTCCCACCCGGGCGGTGGCTCCCATCTTCCAGGAGGAAGAAATTCCTCTCGTGGCGGCCTACGCCATTCATCCCGATGTTACCACCGCGGGGGATTTCTGTTTCCGCAACGGTTTTCTGGGCTTTGTGGAGGGAAAGGCCGCGGGATATGCCTCGCACAAGCTTCTGGGAGCCAAGG
>Ga0334890_1000807_pt1 | contig 50171 bp, 47 predicted proteins | sample GraSluR1_MG_3_FD_207220 | JGI IMG/M metagenome (GOLD analysis project Ga0334890, IMG submission 207220) | Sludge microbial communities from methane-producing bioreactor in Wageningen University, Netherlands - Granular Sludge_31_08-R1 | ecosystem: Engineered > Bioreactor > Anaerobic >... | reverse complement strand
TCAAAAGAATTGGAACTTCTGCTAGAAAAGATATTGAAGATTTACTGAAAAGAAAGGTTTACCTAGAACTGTTCTGTAAAGTTGAAGAGGATTGGCGAAATCGCGAATATTATCTCAAAAATTTTGGATATCGTGATATCGAGTAGGAGTATTTTTTGGAAGAGTATAGAGGAATAATATTAAGAAAGATTATCTATAAAGAAAGTTCAGAGATAATACATTTCTATACAGAAAAGGGGCGGCTAAGCATTTTGGTTCATGGTAACCGGAAAATCAAAAGCCCTTATTTAAATGTGATGAATTCTTTAAATATAGTCAAAGTCATTGTAAGTGGACAAAACATGAAAACTTTAAGAGATGCAGAATTAATCAGAAATTATTCCTTATTTTCAAATGACTTTGAAAAGTATACTTATTGTTTACACATTTTAGAGTTAATTAACTATTTTTCTGAGCACGAACATGATCATGAGAAATTGATTCTTTTTTATGAGAAGGTTATGAATAAGATTCAAGAAGAACAAAATTATATTGAATACCTTTACTCTTTTGAGTTAAAAATGTTGTACTTACTCGGGGTTCAACCTGCTTTGAAATCGTGTGGTGTCTGCCAAAAGCAGGATGAATTGCTTTTTTCAGTTGATGATGGGGGTGTCTTTTGTAAAGAACATGCTAAAGGTAAAATATACGATTCTAATATTTTGGAGAAACTGAGAAAACTTTACTATTATGATATTAATGTTTTTAATCTGCCAAAGCTTCAAGATAATGAATTAAAGGCAATAAGACTTATTCTAGATGAATATTATGAATACCACTTAAATTATCATTCTAAGGCAAGGAGTCTTTTGAAGGGTTTTTTGGGATATTAAATAGTTAATAAATAGGTTTGTTGAGTTTGACTTAGACATTTTACTATTGTATAATTATACTGAGTTATTATGCGAAAAAAACGGAGGAACGTAATTTGAAATATACTATAGAACAGATATATGCTTATGCAAAAAGATATGGTTTTGTCTATCAAGGTTCAGAGATTTATGGAGGGTTGGCAAACACTTGGGATTATGGCCCGTTGGGAGTTAGTTTAAAAAACAATATCAAAAATTTTTGGTGGAAAAGTTTCGTTTCTCAAAACAAAATGAATGTGGGACTAGATTCATCGATATTGCTAAATCCAAAAACTTGGGAAGCAACAGGTCATGCTAGTGGTTTTAAAGATCCCCTGATGGACTGTAAATCGTGCAAAACACGACATAGAGCAGATAGTTTAATCTCTAGAGCCTCTAACAATACAGTTGATGCGGATGGGTGGGATTACACTAAGATGTATGAGTATATAATCGAAAACAAGATTAAATGTCCTAATTGTGGTGGTTTCGATTATACAACGATTAGAGAGTTCAATTTGATGTTCAAAACTTCTCAAGGTGTAACTACTGAGAGCAATAATGAAATTTATTTAAGACCTGAAACTGCACAAGGTATTTTTTTGAATTTTAAGAATGTTTTAAGAACTTCTAGAAAGAAAGTTCCTTTTGGAATTGGTCAAATTGGAAAATCATTTAGAAATGAAATTACACCAGGGAACTTTGTTTTTAGAACCCGTGAGTTTGAGCAGATGGAACTTGAGTTTTTTTGTGTTCCGGGAACTGAGATAGAATGGTTTGAATACTGGAAGAAGTTTGCAAATGATTTTTTAGTAAACATCGGGTTAAAGCCTGAGAATATTAAATTTTATGACCATCCTCAAGAAAAACTGTCTTTTTATTCAAATGCAACAACTGATGTTTTATACAATTTTCCATGGGGATTTGATGAGTTATGGGGTATTGCATCAAGAACTGATTATGATTTAAAAAGACACCAAGAATATTCTGGAGAGAATTTAGAGTATTTAGATCCTAATACCAATGAATCGTATATCCCTTATGTTATTGAGCCTTCTTTAGGAGTTGAAAGACTATTTTTAGCGGTTTTACTCGATGCTTTGGAAGAAGAAGAACTAGAGAATCAAGAAACGAGAACTCTTTTAAAGATCAATAAACATTTAGCACCTTATCAAATTAATATTTTACCTCTTGTCAAAAAATATCATAATGAAGAAGCTTTGAAAATATACGATTTACTTTCAAGTAGTTTTGTTGCATTTTATGATGATGCAGGAAATATTGGTAGAAGATATCGTAGAGCTGATGCGATTGGAACTCCATATTGCATTACTATTGACGACGAAACTTTATCAAACGCAACTGTAACTGTTAGAGAAAGAGATTCGATGGAACAAGTTAGAATCAGTGTTTCTTTGTTAAAGGATTATTTAAGAAATTTGTTTGAATAGAAGGTTGATGCATGTCTAGAATCAGTCAAAGGAAAATAGACGAAGTTAAACAAGCAGCTGATATAGTTGATGTTATTGGTGAATTTGTTTCTTTACAATCATCAGGCAAAAGCATGAAGGGGCTTTGCCCTTTTCATAATGAAAAAACACCTTCATTTCATGTCAGCAAAGAAAGACAACTTTTCAATTGTTTTGGTTGTGGAGAAAAAGGAGATGTTTTTAAGTTTGTTTCTCTTTATAAACGCCTAAATTATGTGGAGTCAATTAAATTTCTAGCGGATAAATACAATATCGAGTTAGATTTTTTTGAGCAGAATCAAAAGACAACTAATCTTGATCGATATTTCAGAATAAACGAGTTGGCAAAGCAGTTTTTCAACTTGCAACTCTTGAACTTAGAAAGCGGGAATTTAGCTCTAAATTACTTAAAATCAAGAAACCTTGATGAGCATACATTGAATTATTTTGAAGTAGGTTATGCACCGAAATCTAGTAATTCGCTTTGGGAAAATCTCTCAAAAGATTATCATGATTTTGAGTTGATTAACCTAGGTTTGGTGAATAAGAAAGACAATGATTTTTTTGATGTTTTTAGAAATAGAGTGATTTTTCCGATTCATAATGAGCATGGAAAAGTATTGGGTTTTAGCGGTAGAACATTTGATAATGACGATAGCGCTAAATACATTAATTCAACACAAACAGATCTTTTCAATAAGTCAGAGATTCTTTATAATTTAGATAAAGCCATTCCTTTTATCACTAGAAATAAGAGACTGGTTTTGATGGAAGGATTCTTTGATGTTATAAGTGCCCATATTGCTGGTGTAAAAGAGTGCGTTTGTTCAATGGGTACTGCTTTAACTGTGAATCAAGCTCAAATGATTAAAAGTCATACAGATAATGTAGTAATCTGTTATGATGGAGATGATGCGGGAGTTAAAGCTGCTTACAAAGCTTTATTTTTGTTGAATAAAGTTGGATTGAATGTAAGAATAGCTCTTTTGCCGGAGAAAATGGATCCTGATGAGTATATCAAGAAAAACTCTCCTGAGAGTTTCAGGAATCTTTTAAAGGATAATCTTTATGACCAATATGATTTTGTTTATCAAGTTATAGTAAAAAGACATGACTTATCAAAAGCGTCAGAAATAGAATCAGCAAGGATAAGTCTTTTTGAGTATTTGCATCGCAATGCTAGTTCAACTATTAGAGAGATATATCTCAAAAAGTTTGGCAAAGATATCGATGTTTCGTATAATGATTTGTTAGCTGATTATCATTATTTTCAACTTGAATCAGCAAAACTTGATAATGTTAGAAGAAGAAAAGAACTGATTAAAAATTCAGAAAACTCAATCAGAAATCATAACAAGGCAGTTGAAGCTGCAAGCAAGATTGTTATAAACTATTTTGTCTGTTATGAGGAGGCAAGGGACATTATCAAAGATAAAGTTGAGCAGATAAAGTTAAGTAATCCAAGGCAAATGCAATTTCTTTATGCTTTGATAGCTAAACTTAAGGACAATTTGCTTAACGATGATTTTCAATTGAAAAGAGATTTTGTCGATATAACAGAAGATGAATTGAAACTTTTCAAAAAAGATTACAAAAAGCCTTTCAATGAACAAGAAATAACTGAATCAATATCAATCTTAATTGAGCATAAGCTTAGTTCTGAAAGTGATTTTCGCCAAAAGATGGTTAGTGAAGGTTCTTTGAATAGTAAAGAATTAGAAGAGCATATGAGAAAAATAGAAGAGTTGCAGAATCAAATCAGAATTATTAGGAGGAATAGAAATGGAAAAAAAGCAAATAATGGATAAATTGTTTCTTGTTCATCAGGAAAAAGGAAAATTGAATGTAAAAGATATATTTGCTGTCGTAAGACAAAGCGATGGATTATTTACAGAAATTATTTCTGAACTAGCAAATCAAGGAATCCTTCCTGATGAAATCTTTGATTTTATCAAGGACAATAGCGATGATCAAATCAGCCTCGATGAACTAACAGATGAAGACTTCAACGCCAGCAACATCGATATGATGAAGGATTATACAAAAGAAATCGAAGAAGAGTTGATGAGAGAAAAGGTCTTCGATTCAAGTGTTTCTATTAAAGTTGATGATCCTGTCAGAATGTATCTTAAGGAAATAGGTAGAGTCGATTTACTCAGTGGTGAGGAAGAGTATGAACTAGCTACTCTGATTGATAGAGCAAAAAAAGTTAGAGAAGAGTATGAGTTTAGATTGAGAATCGGAGACGAAATTGCCTCAGAAGAGTTAGCTGAGTATGAAGATATTTTCAAAAAAGGAGATTTTTCATCAAAGAAGTTGGTTGAAGCTAATTTGCGATTAGTTGTTTCCATTGCTAAGAGATATGTTTCTAGAGGATTGCAGTTTCTAGATTTGATTCAAGAAGGAAATATGGGGTTAATGAAGGCTGTTGGTAAATTTGATTACACAAAGGGTTATAAGTTTTCTACTTATGCTACTTGGTGGATTCGACAAGCCATAACAAGAGCAATAGCTGACCAAGCGAGAACAATACGAATACCTGTCCATATGGTTGAAACTATCAATAAGATGGTCAGAACACAAAGAACATTAACACAAGAATTGGAAAGAGAACCTACACCTGAAGAAATAGCTGAAAAAATGGGAATATCTGTTGATAGAGTACAAAGTATTCAAAAAACAGCACAAGAACCGATATCTTTAGAATCACCTGTGGGTGAAGAGGAAGATTCTTCTTTAGGTGACTTTATCGCTGATCATGAAATATTAACTCCATATGAGTTCACCTCAAAAGAAATGTTAAAAAGAGAGTTGGATGCAGCATTAGAAACTTTGACAGATCGAGAAGAAAAAGTTCTGAGAATGAGATTTGGATTGCTTGATGGCAAAAGTAGAACTTTAGAAGAGGTAGGTAAAGAGTTCAATGTTACAAGAGAAAGAATTAGGCAAATTGAAGCAAAAGCAATCAGAAAACTTAGAAGTCCTAATCGTTCAAAAAAGTTAAAGGATTTTCATAACGGTTCAAATCAATGATATCTACAAGGCTTCAAAAAGCAAGTGAGTATATTAAAGGATTCGCTTGTTTGGCTGATTGTGGTACTGACCATGGGAAATTGCCGATTTATTGCGTTTTGAATGGTTATGTAACGAAAGCTTATGCATCTGATAATAAGGAAAAACCACTTGAGAATGCCCGAAAAAATGTCGAATCATATGACATTAGTCAAAAGATTAAACTGGTTCTAGCTGATGGGTTAGGTTACTTATGCAAAGAGGTTGATGTTGTCTCAATACTTGGTATGGGTGGAAAATTAATCGCTTCTATTTTAGAAAAAGCAGATTTATCAAACGTTGTTCGTTTGGTGCTATCGCCAAATTCAGAGAGTTATGCTTTAAGAGATTATTTGGAAAAGAATAATTTCTTCATCAAGGATGAAGTCTTTGTCAAGGAAAAAGGTAAGAATTACCAAATAATAGCAGCTGAAAAAGGAAAGATGAGTTTAACAGAGACTGAAAAGGAATTTGGGCCAGTAATAATTAAAAATAAGCCAAAGGATTTTTTAGAGATGATTGACAAAATGATTAATCGCTTACAAAAAGCTAAAGAAAAAACCTCTGATGTCTGTCAAAAAAACCAGATAGAACAAAGGATTGCTTTACTTAAGGAGATCTATAAATGAACTTAATTGAAATCATAAAATATTTTGAAGATAAGTATCCTAAAGACTTAGCTTATGATTGGGATAATGTTGGAATTCAAGTTGGAACTCTCAACAAAATAGCAAAGAGGATTTTAATCACTTTAGATGTCACTAAAGAAGTCGTTAAAGAAGCTATAGAAGCAAAGGTTGATATGATATTATCACATCATCCTTTGTTATTCACGCCTATTGATAAGATAATATTCGATACCCCAAGAGGATGGATTATCAAGAATCTTATAAAACATGACGTTACGGTTTACTCGGCTCATACCAATTATGATGTTCAAGAAGGTGGAATGAACGATATGTTTAGTCAAAGACTTGGACTGAAAAATCCAAAACTTTTAGATGAGATTGACGGTATCGGCAGATATGGAGATATCGAGGAAACCGACTTTGAAAGCTTCATTGCTAAACTAAAAGAAACTTTGAATATCAAGAATTTGAAGGTTATAGGAAATATAAATCGATTGATTAAAAGAGTGGGAATATCCGGTGGTTCAGGTTCAAAGCATATGTATCAAGCAAAAAAGCAAGGGTGCGATGTTTATATTACCGGTGATGTAACTTATCATCACGCTTTAGATGCAACTCAAGCAGGTATTACAATTATTGATATCGGCCACCATGCAGAAAAGATTTTTATTGAAGATGTCAGTGTTGATCTTAAATCTCAATTTCCTGAAATCGAGATTATAAGTTCAAGAGTTGACACAAATCCCTATATAGATATGTAAAGAGTAAAATCTCTTTACTTTTTTTTTCGTTATTCTTGCAAAAATGTTCACCGTATGGTAAAATAATTTTGAAATTCAAAATATTTGAATATAAAATTAAAATGAGGTGTAAGAATGGAAAAAATTGGAGTAGCAGTTTGCGGTAATTCTGGAATCGATTATTTGGTTCACGACAAAGAAATCAGAAAGTTCAGATCAATATTGTTTATTGAAAATGATGAGTTTGAAGATTTTGTGGATATCAACAGTGATGATTTCTATAGTAGATTGGATAAGAACCCGGATTTAGATATTTCAACTGCCCAAACATCAACTGGGAAAATTCTAGAGATGTATGAAGAGATGAAAGCAGCGGGATATACAAAAATATTAGCAATCACGATTTCAAAGCAGTTAAGTGGTACTTATCAAAATGCTGTTTTAGCAGCTAAGATGACTGATATCGAAGTTTTTGTATATGACTCAATGTCACTAACTTATATTGAAGCATTAATGGCAATGACAGCTAAAAAAATGGCTGACCAAAAGAAGAGTTTAGAAGAAATAATTGTTGAGTTAGACAAGATCAGAGATAATAACCATGTTTACATTACCGTAAATACTCTAAAATACCTTATTAAAAATGGTAGATTGTCAAATGTTGCTGGAGCGATAGGTTCCTTATTAAAATTAAGACCATTGCTTCATATCAGCAAAGAAGGCAAAGTAGATACAGTAGCAAAAATAAGAAGCACAGCCAAAGCCAGACAAGAACTAAAAGAAAGAATCCTCAATGAAGTCCAAGGCAAGAAAGTGATTCCTTTTATTGTTTATACTAATAATATGAGTGAGATGCTCGATTTAAAAGATGAACTGGAAGAACTAGGGCTTGAAGATGTCTTGCTTATTCCTTTAACTCCTGTAGTTGGTTGCCATGCTGGGCCAGGTACTATGGGGGTAGGTTATATTGAAAAAGTATAGTCGTGAAGAGGCCAGGAAGATAATTAATGAGTTACTGGTCGAAATTTTTAATCGTATTTTGGCGATTGAAGGCCAAAATTTAAAAGATCATGGAATAAAATTATCCATGAGCGAAGTACACGTGCTTGAAGCGATTGATTTGTCTGAAGAACCAACAATGTCAAATATCTCTAATCGTTTGGGGATTACCTTAGGCTCACTAACAACAGCAATAAATACTCTTTATCAAAAAGGATATGTATCTAGAGAAAGAGACCCAGAGGATAGAAGAAAAGTTGTTGTTGGTCTATTGCCAAAAGCAGTTGAAGTTTTGAATGAACACGATCGTTTTCATGGAGAAATGATCGATTCGATTTTTAATGATTTGCAAGTCGAGCAGGATGAATTGTTGATAGCTTCACTTGAAAAACTCTCCTCCTACTTTAAAGGATAAAAAAAAGCCCATTGCTTTGACAATGGCTCTTTTTTTTAGTTATTAGTTTATTCAGTTATGATGCAATCCACAGGACAGTTTACCTCACATACACCACAATCGATGCATGCTTCAGCGTCAATTACGTAGATATCTCCTTCGGAAATACAGTCTACAGGGCAGTTTTCTTTACATGTTCCACAAGCGATACATGTGTCTAGTATTACTCTTGGCATTTAATGATCCTCCTAAAAATTTCAATATTTATACACATATATAATAACAATGAATTTTATGTTTGTAAACAGGAAATATAAATTTAGATAATAAAATATATTTCTTGAATTACTATCATTTGTTTGATAAAATAATATTGTTATTTAAGGAGTGATTAATAATGGAATTATGGTTAGCAATAGTTTTAATAGTAGTCGCTTTGTTGGTAGGAGCTGTAGCTGGTTTCTTTTTTGCCAGAAAATATTTCCAGAAGTATCTGGAAAAAAACCCACCTGTCAATGAGCAGATGATTAGAGCCATGATGTCTCAAATGGGAAGAAAACCTTCAGAAAAACAAGTTAGACAAGTAATGGCTTCAATGAAACAAGCAAAATAAATAATGACCTCTGAAAGATTAGAGGTCATATTTTTTTATTTTCTCTTAGGAAATTTTATTTTATTCTCGGTATTACTTAGGATTCTTTGAATGTTGCTGCGATGCTTAAAGAGAATTATCAGCATCAAAATACCAGTTACTAACAGGAACAAACCATCAAAATTATCAAAAGCTGGATTAGGTATTAAAAAAAGAATGAGACCTAAAAGAAAAGTTAGTGTAGTAGCTACTATAGAACCTAAAGAAACATACTTTGAAATAAGAATTGTTGCAATAAAGAAAGGCAGTATAACTAAGGCAAATAAAGGTGAGAAGAAAACTAATAAACCAAATGAAGAAGCAACACCCTTACCACCTTTAAACTTCATCCATACAGGAAAGATATGACCAACTACAGCCAAAGCACCATAGATTATTGATGGATACATTGGAGCCTGAATCAAATCGGTATGTTCAATTATAAGTACGAATAGACCACTCTTTAAGGTGTCTAATATCAATACAGATATTCCGACAACTTTTCCAAAAACTCTAAAGGCATTTGTTGTTCCTAGATTGCCACTTCCAAACATACGTATATCTGCCTTTTTTAGGTATTTTCCAATTATATATGAAAAGGGTATGGACCCGATTAAGTATGCGATTAAAAGAAAAAGATATTTCACTGTTTAAAACCTCCCAATTGTATGAATTATACCAAAAAAAAACTAAAAAAGAAAGAAAAAATATCCGAAATTTGATATAATACTTATAGAAAGACAAAGGAGCATGATTATGAGCGCAGTTATTAGCAAATATGACTCGAAATCTATCCAAATACTTGAAGGCTTGGAAGCTGTCAGAAAAAGACCGGGAATGTATGTCGGTTCGACTGATACTAGAGGCCTTCATCATTTAGTTTGGGAGATTATCGATAATTCTATAGATGAAGTCTTAGCTGGCTATGGTACATCGATTAAAGTTGAGATTAAAGAGGATAATTCGGTTCTAATCAGTGATGACGGACGTGGAATGCCAGTGGATTTGCATGAATCAGGAGTTTCAGGAGTTGAAGTAATCTTTACTAAACTACATGCAGGAGGGAAATTTTCAGCTGATGGAGCTTATAAGGTAGCTGGAGGTCTTCATGGTGTTGGAGCATCTGTAGTAAATGCTTTATGTGAATTTCTTCAAGTTACTGTATATCGTGATGGTTTGATTTATCAGATGCAATTTGAAAATGGTGGGAAAAAGACTAAAGAGTTAACAGTTATCGGTGAGACTAAAAAAACGGGTACAGAGGTTTTGTTTAAACCTGACCAAACCATCTTTTCTACCACGCTTTTCAACTATCAAACTTTAGAGGAAAGAATTAGAGAGTCAGCTTTTTTAATCAAAGGATTAAAGATGCAATTGATTGACCATAGATCTAAACAGCGTGAAACTTATGTTTATGATAAAGGAATCAAAGAATATGTTAACTTCATCAATAAAACCAAGGGTCCAATGCATGAACCTATGTATTTTAATGGTGTTTACTCTGGAATAGAAGTTGAAGTAGCTTTTGGTTACACAAAAGCTTATTCAGAGAATCTTATATCATTTGTAAACAATGTTAGAACTAAAGACGGTGGAACTCATGAGACAGGTTTCAAATCTGCTTTTACTAAAATATTTAATGATTATGCACGGAGAATGAATATTTTAAAAGAGCGAGATGCATCTTTTGAAGGGACTCATGTCAGAGAGGGATTGACCGCAATTATTTCGATACGTGTACCTGAAAATCTTTTACAGTTTGAAGGGCAAACGAAAAATAAACTCGGGTCTCCAGAAGCTAGACCAGCAGTTGAGATGGTGGTATCAGATAAATTGAATACATATCTGACAGAAAACCCAAAAACCGCTGGGCATTTAATCGAAAAAGCGATTGAAGCTAGAAATGCTTGGGAAGCAGCAAGAAAAGCTCGAGATGATGCAAGACTTGTTAAGAAAATCAAGAAAAAAGAGATGGTTCTATCAGGAAAATTAGCTCCTGCAAGTTCAAAGAATTCAAAAGTTAAGGAGTTATTTTTGGTAGAAGGTGATTCAGCGGGTGGGTCTGCAAAACAAGGGAGAGACCGCGTTTTTCAAGCTATCTTGCCCTTAAGAGGTAAGGTTATCAATGCTGAAAAACAAAAGATGGAAGATGTATTTAAGAATGAGGAGATTTCTACGATAATTTCTACTATTGGTGCTGGAATCGGTAGTGAGTTTGATGTTGAAAAATCAAATTATAATAAAGTGATCATCATGACCGATGCTGATACTGATGGAGCACATATCCAAGTTTTATTAATTACTTTTTTCTTTAGATATATGCCAGAACTAATCGAGTCAGGAAAACTTTATTTAGCTCAACCGCCTTTATATAAGATATCGAATACATCAGCAAGTGAGTATGCTTGGACTGAAGAAAGTCGAGAAGAAATTTGCAATAGATTAAAAAAATATTCAATTCAAAGATATAAAGGTTTGGGTGAAATGAACTCAGATCAACTTTGGGATACAACAATGAATCCAAAGACTAGGACATTGATTCGAGTTAGAATCGAAGATTTCGCAGAAGCAGATCAACGGATTTCTGTTTTAATGGGAGATAAGGTTGAACCAAGAAAAGATTGGATAGATAATAATGTCTCCTTTGAAAATGAAGATGATGAGTTTATGGTAGAGGGTGATGTTCGTGGCTAAGACAATTAAAGATAAATTGGATGATTTTATCGAAGAACATATTATTCCGATTAATTTAGAAGAAATAGTGGGCGAACGATTTGGAAGATATTCAAAATATATCATTCAAGATAGAGCTTTGCCAGATGTTAGAGATGGATTGAAACCAGTTCAAAGAAGAATTCTCTTCGCGATGAATGAACTTGGTATGAAGTCTGATAAACCATATAAAAAATCAGCAAGGATTGTTGGGGAAGTTATTGGTAAATACCATCCTCATGGAGATACAAGTGTCTACGATGCTATGGTCAGAATGTCACAACCATGGAAACTGGGAACTTTATTGATAGATATGCATGGCAATAATGGTTCGATTGATAATGACCCTGCAGCAGCAATGCGTTATACCGAAGCAAGATTGAGTGTTTATTCAGAAGCTTTGTTGAAGGATATCGATAAAAGAACAGTAACTTTTATACCTAATTTTGATGATTGCGAGTTAGAACCAGTAGTTTTACCAGCAAAGTTTCCGAATCTCTTGGTTAATGGTTCTCAAGGTATGGCAACAGGTTATGCGACGAATATACCACCACACAATTTATCAGAGGTCTTACGAGCAACAATTTATAAGATTAAAAATCCTCACGCAGATATCGATGATTTTCTAGAGATTATCTCAGGACCGGATTTTCCTACAGGAGGTATAGTTGAAGGAACTAAAGAGATAAAGAAAGCATTTTTGACTGGTAGAGGTAAGATTGTAATTAAGTCTAAAGTATTGATTGAAGATACATCTTTGGTTGTTACAGAAATACCTTTTGAAATAAATAAAGCTGATCTTGTAAGAAAAATCGATGAAATCAGAATAAATAAGAAGATTGATGGAATTATTGAAGTCAATGATTTATCAGATCGAGATGGAATTAGAATTTCGATAAAGCTTAAGAAAGAGATATCATCAGAAGTAATTTTAGCTTACTTGTACAAGAATACTGATTTAAGTGTAACCTATAACTATAATATGGTCGCGATTTCTCAAAGAAGTCCAAAATTGCTATCTCTAGATGAGATTTTGACCGAATACATCCAACATCAAAAAGAAATCATTAGAAACCGATCAAACTATGAGTTGCGTTTAACAGAAAAACGTAAACATATTGTGCTTGGCTTTTTAAAAATGGTCAGTATTTTAGATCAAGTAATCAAATTGATTAGAGAGTCTTTAGGTAAAAAAGATGCTATTAAGAAAATCGTTGAAGCCTTTGGTTTCACTGAACTGCAAGCAGATGCAATTGTGTCTTTGCAATTATATCGATTATCTACAACAGATGTAACAGAAATGCGAAAGGAATCGAATGATTTAAGCAAAACTATATCGAGATTGGAGCGAATTTTAAGCAATGAAATCGAGTTGGAAAAAGCTGTTGTTGAAGAATTAGAGGAGATACTCAATAAATATCCAGTAGAGAGAAAAACTGAAATCTCTGGGCAAATTCAAAAAGTAGAAATAGATGAGCAGGAATTGATTGAAAATGAGAATGTGATTTTTGTTATTTCTAAGGATGGTTATATTAAGAGATCATCATTAAAATCTTATAGCGCTTCCCAGTCAGAAACCGGATTGAAAGAAGGAGATATGGTTTTAAAGAAGACAGAAGTAAATACTAGAAATACCTTATTGTTCTTTACCAATTTCGGTAATTTTATCAACTTGCCAGTCTATAAGATTCCTGATTTAAAATGGAAAGATATGGGTGATTACATCGGAAACTATGCTCAGTTAATCGATAAAGAAAGGGTTATCGATTATCTTGTTATCAATGATTTCGATGAATCAAAAGATGTTTTAGTTGCAAATCAAGAAGGGCAAATTAAAAGAATTCCTTTGATTGAATTCCAAAAGACGAGAATAAATCGAACCTTTAATGTGTTACCGGCTAATCGGATCAATCAATTAGTAAGTGTTGACCTTAAGGAAGATTTTGATTTAGATGTTGTATTGGTAAGTGAAAATGGTTATGTTCTTAGATATGCAGCTGATGAAATTCCCTTACAATCACTTAATGCAAGAGGTGTTAAAGGAATCAACTTACGGGATGATGCTTTAGTTGGAGCGAAATATTCGACTAGAATCAACAAAGATGAGTTGTTAATGTTGACAAATCGCGGTGGGCTGAAACGAGAGTTTATTGCTAATATTGATTTGTCTCATCGGCCAGCTAAGGGTAAGAGATATTTGAAAACTGTTAAAACGAACCCCTATAAGATTATTGGAGTAGAAGTTGAGAATATCTTTAGAATGAAAGAAAACTTAAGAGTTAGATTCTTAGCAAAAAAGAATGCATTAACAATCGAAGGTAAGGACTTAATGCCAGATAAGTACGAAAATGGTATCCCAATTCTCGATAGGTCAGATTTACCATTTGGATTGGTAATTGAGATTGATAACTATCATGATAGTAAAGAAATATTGATGAGTTTGTATGAAAAGATAGATTTAGAAGAGATAGATGATAGTCAAGAAACGGATGAAGTTATGAATGAACTTGAAAAAATTATTTCTAATTCTAAAGATTTAGAAGTTGATGAAGTTGATGATGAGTCTAAAGATGATGATTTAGATGATGACATTATCCAACAAACCCTGTTTTAAGATGGAGTTGATAATATGAAGAAGTACTTAACAATAATAATTTTATTTTTTTCTTTGGTTGGTTGTGGCTTTAATGCTACAACACCAACAACAGAAGCAACTATTATCGATATAGATAATTATCTTGAAGTTTTTACTGTTGAAGATTTGATGAACATCGAAATGAACAAATCTTATATCTTGATGAATGATCTCGATTTATCAGATATTGAGTGGCAGCCTATAGGTGATTTTTCTAGCCCTTTTTTAGGGAATTTTAATGGGAATGGCTACACGATATCTAATCTAACAATCAGTGAGAATAACAAAGATTATTATGGGTTATTTGGCTTCGTTAAAGGCGATATTTTTGATTTTAGATTAGTCAATATAAATATAGACTATGAAACGAAATATCTGTCTTATACAGGAGGTTTAGTTGGCGTAAGCCAGGGAAGCATTGAGGATATAGAAGTTGAAGGAACAATTAAAATAAACAATAGCAAGTCAAATGTTTATGCAGGTTTATTGGTAGGTCTTTCACAAACACCTCTTGACAATTTAAAGGATATTGCAGATTTTTCAGCTGAATTTATCCGAAAAAATCAAGTTAATGGAAGTATAGAAGTTGAGTCATTTGGCTTTGCTTTTGTAGGTGGGTTGATTGGCAAGTCCTTTAACACAACTGTTATTGGTAACTATGCACAGACTAATTTAAATGTAGTTTCTTTAGAGCAGACAGCATATTTAGGTGGTTTGATTGGACATAATTATGGAGGGATTTTAAAGAGTTATGCCGATCAGGTTGATGAGACAAATATTGCTGTAGAAAACAATATTGTTAAAACTGATCTAATCGTTGATACAGTTTTAAAGAACTCTGTTGTAGGTGGTTTGATAGGTTATAACGGATTTGGCATGGTTAAAAACAATTTTTCAATTATTGATGCAAACATTGCAGGTGAAACAATAATTTCGGGTTTATTGATAGGCGAAAATTGGCATGGTTTAACCGATAAGAATCTTGTCATTGGAGAATTATTGTTTATAGAACAAGAAGAAATGCAAATCGGTCACTTTTTTGGTAAGGATTATGGAGAAACAGAAGAAAGTGAGAATTATTATAATAGTGGATATTTTGGAACTTCTCATGAAGGGTTTGTCCTATTGACAGATTTAAGATCTTTAAATTTCTATAACGACACTTTAGGTTGGGATGACAGTTTTAGCAATAAGGTTATCGCATTAATAAGTGAATAGATAGGTGGTTTTTCTATGGTTTGTCTAGAAAGAATAAAAGTTAATCTTGTCACTCATGAGGTTTTCGTTAAAACGACAAATCTATATTTTGAGATGGGTAGAAATGATTATTACCAAGAATTGTTTATAAAGGATTTAAAGCATTTTCATAAAACGATTGCTATTCAAAATGCTAAGTCTTTTTTTAAGATTTTCTTCAATGACCACAAGATTAAAGAATCAAGATATAAGTCATTGATATTCCCGACAAGTCGTCCAAATAATAAATCAGAAGAATTGTATCGAAATATCTACTTTGTTTTTGAAAGAATACATGGAGAAGCTACAGAACCATTTGGGTTGTTTGTTGCAGAGATAAATGATTTGCATAAGCTGCTTTTCAGTAATGTATTTCCTAATGAGAAACTCAAGTTTAGGTCTATTGGTAAGAACCGTTTGTTTGGAAGTAACCAAGTCAATTCAATGCGAGAAGAGTTGGAGAAATATCTTCATGAACTGGATTTGGTTAAGAGAGAAAAGGTTTATGAACCAATTTTCTTGTATTTGAATTTTTTGGTTGATTTTATTAATCTTGAAGTTTTTGACTTGCCTTATAATGATGCATTAGGAGTATTAATGTATTATATCTTGATGATAGAGAATGGAATGCATGTTTTTAACTATTTATCTTTCTTTGATAAACTTCAATTGTATAAAGAGGACTTCTTTGAAATTCTTGAGAAGGTCAAGGTTCAAGCAAAACAAGGATTACCAGATCTTATGCCATTGATGAAGTTTTTTATCAATATCTTCAATTCGATGTACTTAGATTTAGCTGAAATGGCAAGAGATTATCAATATGACTTGAATCTAGAAATCAATAAAACTGACTATATTGAGAATACTGTTAATAAACTAAGCGAGGTCTTTTCTAAAGAGGATATTAGAAAACGTCATCCATCGATTTCTGATTCTACCATTAACAGAACTCTAAAACGTCTCCAAGAAGAAGGATTAATTAGAGCGGTTGGTAAAGGTAGACATGCTAAATGGATCAGAATAGTCAAAAAAGATAAGAAAAAGAAATTTGATGGTCAGATTAGTTTTGATCTAGGTGAATAATAAATTGAGTATAGAAGGGATATTAAGTTTGTGATTTTTACAAATTGGTATAAGTAACTATGAAGGAGAGTATTATTGAGTTAATTAAGAAAGCAATTGCAGAAGATATTCCCTCAAAAGATATTTCAAGTGAATATCTTTTTGAAAATGAGATGTCTACAGGACAATTTATTGCCAAAGAAGCAGGGGTTATTTCAGGAATTGACATCTGTCAAGAAGTCTTTAGACAAGTTGATGATGAGATTTTCTTTGAAGTGATTAAGGATAATGGGTCTAGTGTAGAGATTTTTGATATAATCGCTACTGTCAAGGGAAGGACAAAATCTATTTTAATGGCGGAAAGAGTGGGATTAAACTTCTTGCAAAGAATGTCAGGTGTTGCGAGTTTAACCAGAAAGTTTGTCGAGAAGTGTCAAGGTTTCAACACTAAGATTTTGGATACTCGAAAAACTACACCCTTACTTCGCGAACTCGAGAAAAGAGCTGTTCGAGACGGTGGAGGAATAAATCATCGCATGAGTTTATCTGATATGGTAATGTTAAAGGATAATCATATTAAAGCAGCAAGATCGATTATACAAGCTGTCGACTTGGTGAGGTTGGCGGTTGGAAAAGCTATGAAGATTGAAGTAGAGGTCGAGAGTAAAGAACAGTTTGAAGAAGCATTGAGAAGTGATTGTGATATTATTATGCTTGATAATATGAGTTGTGAAATGATGAGTTGGTGTGTTTTGAAAAATAAAAATAAGAAAATAATTGAAGCTAGTGGAAATATGAGTCTTGAGAGAATAAGAGATGTATGTGCCACTGGGGTAGATTATATCAGTGTTGGGAAATTAACACATTCTTATGAAGCGTTAGATATTTCTTTGAAGTTTTAGAATAGAGGGATTGGTTTGATTAAAAGCAAGTACATTTGGGATATGCAAGTTGACAATGTTGTAAGTAATGATGATGTTTTTAAAACTTTGCTCAGCAATCGAAAGATTTATGATTATCTTACGTTTTTTTCTATGGGAAGAGAGAAGTTTATCAACCCTTATCATTTAAATGATATGGCAAAAGCAGTTAGAAGAATCAATGAAGCTGTAAATTGCAAAGAGAAAATATTGATTTTTGGAGATTATGATTGTGATGGAATATCCTCAATAGCCTTGCTTTATAAAGCATTGAGTAAAATTGGTGCTTTAGTTAGTTATGATTTACCAGATCGTTTTATTGAAGGTTATGGTTTGAACGATCGGGCAATAAATGATATTATCAGTAAGAACTATCATTTAGTAATTACCGTTGATAATGGAATCAGTTGTTTGAATGAAATTGACAATCTCAACAATCATGGAATCGATACGATAATTACTGACCATCATCAACCTGGATTAAAGATACCGAATGCTTTTGCAATTATTCATCCACTTCTTAGTAAAGACTACCCCTTTAAAGACATAGCTGGTGTAATGGTGGCTTTTAAGTTAGCGCATGCACTATTAGATGGTGATGTTAGTGATCTTTATGATTTAGCGATGATTGGAACAATTGCAGATTTAATGCCTTTAGAAGGTGAAAATCAAGCGATGGTCAACGAGGGGCTAAATGCATTAAAAGCAACTAAACATGTTGGCTTAAAGAAACTCTTGGAGTATAGTTCATTGGATATTATTAATGTTACTGCAATAGCTTTTAAGATTGCCCCGAAGATTAATAGCAGCGGTAGGCTTAACAAAGCAAAAGAAGCTGTTGAATTATTGATTACTGAAGATATCAAGCGAGCTAATGAGTTGATTATCGATATCGAAAAAAACCATGATTTAAGAAAAAAACTCACTGAAGATGCCTTTCTTATTTGTGAAGAATCAGTCAATCCAGAGGATAGTATTTTAGTGGTAGCTTCAGAGAAGTTACATGAAGGTGTGATTGGAATCTGTGCACAAAGATTGGTTGAAAAATATCAAAAATCAACGATTGTTATAACCAAAGACGAAGAAGGTATTGGTAAGGGTTCAGCTAGAGCGTTTGGTGAACAAAACATTTTGGAGTTATTGCAACAACAACAAGAATTATTGATTAGATTTGGGGGGCATTCTCAAGCAGCTGGTTTGCAGCTTGATTTTGCAATGGTTGATAGATTAAGGGAAAATCTAAATCAAGTTGATATTGTCGGCAAACCACCAATACTTAAAGTCGATATGGAAGTGTATCTTCCTAATCTAAAAATTCATACTATCAAAGAAATTCAAGATAAATCATTTTTCACCGCAACTTATGTTATGAAAAATCTAAAAGTAATCAAAAAGCAGTTGCTTAAGGATAAACATACAAAATTAACTCTGGAAATTGATGGATATTTCTATGATGCACTTGATTTTAACAGCCAAGAGTTTTATTATAGGCTTAATCAAAATGATGTTATTGATATTTGTGGTGGTTTAACTGTAAACTCTTATCGAAAAAAAGACAATCTACAAATTCTAATTAAAGACTTGAAATGTAATGATTTGCAGGTGTTTAAACTTGAAGATATCGATGAGTTGTATTTTGAACAAACTGAATATCTGTTTGTAAATGATAGTTTCATCATTGAAAGTGATTCATTTGATGAACAGATTAAACAAAAACGCTCGATAGTCATGTGTCCTAGAAAAAAAGAATACAATATGAATTTGATTATTGATAAGATGGAGCTGGGGAAAATTTACCGTAACCTAGAAAAAATTAAAGAGTTCACTTTAGATGATGTTTGGGATAAACATGCAAATAAAGCGATTATTAAAATCTTAGAAATCTTTAAGGAAATCAACCTTATCAAACAATCTGAAGATAGATTCTTTGTGGAGAAAGTTTCAACAAAGATGAATCTCAACGATTCTAAGACATATTGTGATATGGTTGATAAGTATAAACTAATAGAGCAAATATATAAAAGTTCCAAATATGAAGTTGATAATTTTTTTAAAAGGATTTTGGAGGAATAGAAATGAAATATACTGATTATATTAAAAATGTACCAAATTTCCCAATTGAAGGGATTCAATTCAAAGACATCACACCACTAATTGGTAATAAAGATGCCTTTAGACATGCAATTGATGAATTAGCAGAATTTGCAAGAAGTAAAAAAGCAAACAAAGTCATCGGTCCAGATGCAAGAGGTTTTATCATTGGTGCACCTGTAGCTTATGCATTGGATGCAGCTTTTGTACCGGTTAGAAAACCCGGAAAACTTCCAAGAGAAGTTTTAAGTTTTGATTATGAACTCGAGTATGGAAAAAACACTCTTTGTATGCATAAAGATGCTATTTCAAAGGGAGATAAAGTTGTGATAATCGATGATCTTTTAGCAACTGGAGGGACAGTTGAAGCTAGTATAAATTTAGTTGAAGCAGCTGGTGGTGAAGTTGTCGGTTTAGGGTTTATGATTGAGTTGCTTGACCTTAATGGAAGAGATAAGATTAAGGATTATCCGATTAAAGTTTTGATACAGTATTGATAGGAGGTAATTTGTGCCAGAGATTGATTATTTTCGACCCTTAGAGAAGAAACTTAAAACATATATATCACAACCAAAGCACTTGAACTTCATCAAGAGCGCTTTTGATTATGCTGATTCTAAACACCAGGGTCAAATGCGAAAATCTCAAGAACCTTATATAGTACATCCTCGTGATGTAGCTATTACATTAGCTGAATATCAAGTAGATCCAAACACTATAGTAGCTGGTTTGCTTCATGATATCTTGGAAGATACCGATACTAACTATGATGAGATAAAAGCGAAATTTGGTGAGGAAGTTGCTGATATCGTTGAAGGTCTAACTAAGTTACATCAACTTCATTATCAAAATTCAAAAGTTTTACAACAAGTGAAGAATCATCAAAAGATGGTTTTAGCTATGGCAAGGGATATTAGGGTAATCTTTGTTAAGTTAGCAGATAGATTAAATAATATGAGAACTTTAGCTTTTTTAGATGATGAAAGAAAAACTAGAATTTCTCGAGAAACTTTAGATATTTTCGCACCAATAGCACATCGTTTAGGGATGTATCGCTTAAAAGCAGAGTTAGAAGATCTCTCATTTAAGTATCTCTATCCATTTGAGTATCAAAAAGTTGCAAGGCTTTTACGAGATAAAAAGGGACATCGTGAAGCAGATGTTGAGATCATGAGAAGAGCACTTGAAGATTTATTGAGGCAAGAGAATTTTTCTTATGATATCAAAGGCAGAATAAAGAATATCCATTCTGTCTACAATAAAATGAAAGTCAAGAAAATTGATTTTGAAGAAATACATGATTTATTGGCTTTAAGAATTGTAGTTGGTTCAATCAGTGATTGTTATAGAGCTATTGGTATTGTTCACTCGAGATTCATTCCTGTTCCAGGAAGGTTTAAAGATTATATTGCAATGCCAAAACCTAACATGTATCAATCCCTACATACCACAGTAGTCAATAAGGGCAAGATATTTGAAATTCAAATTAGAACAGCGGAAATGGATGAGATTGCCGAAAAAGGGGTTGCTGCTCATTGGGCTTACAAGGAATCCAAAGGGATGTCAAGTCGCAAGAACATCGAAGATATTGTATCATCAAAACTGAGATGGTATTCAGAACTAATCAAGTATACTGAGGAATCTGATAATGATGATGAAATTCTTGATATCTTCACAGATGACATCTTAAATGCAAACGTTTATGTTTTTACACCTAATGGAGATATCATTGACTTATCAGCTGGAGCAACACCTTTAGATTTCGCATTTAGAATCCATACAAAGGTCGGAGAAAAAACGATTGGTGCGATAGTCAATGGTAAGATTAGACCATTGGATTATACTTTAAAAACTGGTGATTTAGTTGAAATAAAGACTTCACAAAATGCAGTTGGGCCAAATGATAATTGGTTAAAGATAGCAAAAACATCTAATGCAAGAAGTAAGATAAAGAATTTCTTGAACAAGCAAAAAAGAGAATTCTTAATTGAAAAAGGCAAAGAGGAGTTTGATAGAGAAGTCGACAGCAGAAGATTAGATATAACTTTAACTGATAAAGAAGCAATAAAGTTTTTTGAAAATAAGGGTGTAAAGTCTTTAGATGATCTTTACTATGAAATAGGTAAAAACGTTATCTCACCGATTGGTGCAGTTAACCTTATTGTCGGTAAACCTGAGGTTACCGAACAAGATTTGTTGAATAAGTACTCCAAGGAAATCGATGAGAAGAAACAGAGGTATTTACATAGTGAAATAAATATCGTTGTTGAAGGATTGGATAAACCTTCTGTGAAGCTAGCGAATTGTTGCAATCCAATTTTGGGAGATGAAATTATTGGATATATTACCAGAAGTTCAGGTATAGTAGTTCACAGAACGTTATGTAAGAACGTTGAAACATTCGATGATAATCGATTGATTGATGTTTTTTGGGGAAATAATGTAACTAAAAAATATGTTACCAATATAAAAATAGGTGTATTGAACCGAGATAATATACTTGCTGAAATAATTAATGCTGCTACCTCTTCAAAAGCGAAGATTGTCCAAGTATCAGCTCAAACAAATAACATTAAAGAAGGAATCATTCGTATGAAGATCGAAATCGGTTCAATTCTTGAGTTAGATCAAGTTATATCAAATATTCAAAAGGTTAAAAATGTTTATTCGATTGAGAGGCTGTGTTAATGAAAGTAGTCGTTCAAAGAGTTAAGGAAGCCAGTGTTTGGGTCAATGATGAAGAGGTTTCTAGAATTTCAGAAGGTTTGTTGCTGTTGGTTGGCTTTACTCAAGGAGATGGGGATAGTCAAATTAAATATCTAGCAAGAAAAATAGCTAAACTAAGAATTTTCTCAGATGAGTTGGGATTGTTAAATAAATCGATATTGGATATCAAGGGTCAGATTTTATCTATCTCTCAATTCACTGTTTATGGCGATGCTTCTAATGGGAATCGACCAAGTTTTACAAAGTCTCTCAATTATGATTTAGCCAATCAACTCTATGAAAAATTCAATCAAGTATTGAGGGGTGAGTATAATATTGAAGTTTTTACAGGGGTTTTTGGTGAGGAAATGAATGTTATATTGAACAATCATGGTCCAGTAACTATAATTATTGAAAAGAATGATTAATCTCATTTGACTAAATATTAAAAATTTAATATAATACTTATATATAAATCAGGAGGAAATTATGGATAAGTTAGATAAAGTTTTTGCAAAAATCAAAGAAATGATAGTACAGGAATTAGGGGTAAAACCAGAAGTTGTTGTAATGGAAGCAGGATTATCTGAAGACTTTGGTGCAGATTCTTTAGATGCACTAGAATTATTCAATCAAATAGAAAGCGAATTCTTGATTACAATCTCTGATGATGCAGCTACAGAGATGAAAGATGTTTCTGACTTGGTAGAGTATGTTGCAAAACATGTCAGTGACGATTATTTCGAGTAATCATTGATTATCCTCTATATGGATGTCGTCCTTGATTTTGAGGACGACTTTTTAAGAAAAAGGAGAAGTATTTATGATAAATAGAGTTAAGGGAACATACGATATACTTCCCGATGAGATAAAAAAATGGCAAAGGTTGGAAGAAGTGATAAGAAATATTGCCAAACTTTTTAATTTTGATGAAATTAGGACACCGATTTTTGAATCTACTGAGCTGTTTCATCGCTCGGTTGGAGAATCAACTGATATCGTTAAAAAAGAAACCTATAGTTTTAAAGACCGTGGCGATAGGATGAATACATTGAGGCCAGAAGGTACTGCAGGAGTTGTTAGAGCAGTTATTGAAAATAAACTATATAGTAATCCTTCAATGCCTTTGAAGGTTTATTACAATGGCCCCATGTTTAGATATGAAAGACCACAAAAAGGAAGACAAAGACAATTTCACCAGTTTGGAGCTGAGATTATCGGAGCTAAATCACCTTTAGCTGATATAGAGATAATCAATTTTGCTGCTACATTTCTTAAAGCATTAGGAATAGGTGATAATGTTGTAAAAATAAATTCTTTAGGAGATAGGGAATCAAAGGAAAACTATCAAAGTGCTTTACTTGAATATTTAAAGCCAAATATCGAACATTTTTGTTCAGATTGCAAGCGCAGATATCTAGAGAATCCGTTAAGAGTTTTAGATTGTAAAGTTGATAAAGAAAACCCATATCTAGTTAACTCACCAAAACCAATTGACTACCTGTCGGATTCTGCAAGAATCCATTTTGATCAGGTTATCATGGGATTAGATAGTATTGGACTAGTTTACGAGATTGATAAGTTTTTAGTTAGAGGACTAGATTATTATACTCATACCGTTTTTGAAATAGAAAGCAATTTAGCTACATTAGGAGCTCAATCAACTCTAGTTGGGGGAGGTAGATATGATAACCTTATTCAAAGCCTAGATGGACCTGATTTAGCTGCTGTTGGTTTTGCTTTTGGATTAGAGCGTTTAGTCTTAGCTTTAGACGCTAAGGAAGAAATCCAAGAGCCTTTCATTCACTGTTTTTTCATCAATCTCACAGATTTTATAAATAATAATTCTTTAGAAATTATCAACAATCTTAGGCACGGAGGATTAATTGTAGAATATGATTTTTTAAACAGAAATCTAAAAAGCCAATTCAAGCAAGCTGATAGATTGAATCCGATATTTTACCTAATTTATGGTGATGAAGAAGCTAATAAACGAGTTTGTAGAGTTAAGAGAAGGGATAATGGAGAGCAATTGGAAGTTCCTTTGGAAAACCTTTATCAATACTTAGTAAGAAGTATCACATCTAACAATTGTTCAAGTGGTGACTGTTCAGGTTGTTCAGGTTGTTAATTTTTATTTAGCAGTTTAATAAAAAGCAAACAAATGTTATAATTATTTTAAGGAAGTGACTGAATGAACCGTAAACCGATATCTGATGAAACACTTAATAGGATAATTAAATATCTAGTTATTATATTGTTGACATTTGGGGTTGTTTTGTTAGCTATCCAATTCGACAGTTTTTGGAATTGGATTTTAAGTGCGATAAGAGCTGTTATTGTACCGATAAGCTTAGCTTATCTTGCAGCATTAATTATTTTTCCATTAATAAAATTGCTTGAGAAAAAAGGTGTTGGGCCGAGAGGTTTTTCTTTAGGGATAGTTTTTGTGCTGACAGTCGGCTTGATTTTCTCAGCTTTTTACTTCTTAACACCGTTACTAGTTCAAGAAATTCGAAATTTCTTTATTGAAGACTTCCAAACTATTATTGATTATATAAATAACGATTTACGTGATGAGTTTATTTTAGGTGCTGATCTTTATGATCAGATCTTTGATTATGTAAATGAAACAAACATTATATCTGATACGCTAGATCAGATGATACCAAGTCTAATTACAGGGTTATCTAATGTCTTATTACCACTGTTTACCTCAGTAGCTTTATTACCAATTCTATTGATTTATTATCTAAATGATTATGAAGTAATCAGTGAGACAATCAGAACAATTATACCAGCTAAACATGAGAAGAATGCAGCAGAACTCGGTTCAAGACTGAATCAAACAGTAGGAGCATATCTTCGTGGTCAATTGATATTGATGTTTGCTTTGGGATCAGTGGCTACAATTGTCTATCGACTCATTGGCTTAAAGTATTATTTTGTTTTTGGGTTTTTAGCAGGAGTAACAAATATCATTCCATATTTTGGAATGATAATTGCAGCTGTACCACCAATTATCTATTCATTTATTGCTTCAAGTGGACCAGGACCTTTGCTGGTATTGATGGTTAATGTTGTCTTGCAGTTCTTTGAAGGAAACATCTTTCAACCCTTGATTATGTCACATCAGTTGTCAATCCATCCTATAGTAATCATTATGTCAATTCTATTCTTTGGTTCGTTATTTGGGCCTTTAGGAGTAATATTTGCTTCACCGATTGCGGCTTCGATTAGGGTAATATATCGTTTTATTATCGATGTTAGAAAAGCAAAGACAAAACAAAATGTCATTGAGGCAACTGGATCATGATTAAAAAAAGTCGCAAACGGATTTATTCTAAATTTGAAATCTATGCAATATTGTTTTATGCGACCATGATACAGTTAATTCCTTTAGTTTTAGTTTTTACACATATTTATGATATTGAAAGCAAATTAAATATCGACAAGTTTCTGTTTTGGCTAACTATTGTTAATTTTATTTTAACAGTAATTGGTACAGTTTATCTTTTGTTAAATAAAGATAAACTACAAAGAGCAGTCAAAGCAAATTATATGCAAGAGTTTTACTATCTATTAATCTTAAGCGTATTTAGTATTTTGGGTTTTGTTGTCTTTTTTGATTTGTTAGAAGGGCCTCGCCAATATATCGCTCATATTCTAATTTTTATTGTTGTTGGTGTTGGTTACATATTATTGTTTTTGGGGAGAAAATTCTTCAATTTCGATTATAAGAAAAGGAAATAATGGCTGCCTTTGCAGCCATGTTTTGTAGGTGATAAGAGTGAGGTTTAATCGTTTAGAAAATATGATAGGTCCAAAAAATATGAGTAAGCTATCTTCAGTAAAGATAATTGTTTTTGGATTGGGAGGAGTAGGTTCATTTACTGCAGAAGCTTTGGCTAGATGTGGTATAATTAATTTGACGGTTATTGATTATGATATTGTCGATATTACTAATATCAATCGACAATTAATTGCTCTTGATTCAACAGTAGGCTTAAAGAAAACCGAAGTGTTCAAAAAACGAGCAATAGACATCAATCCAATGATTAAAATCAAAGCATTAGATATACGAGTAACCAAAGAAAACATTGAAAGTATTTTATTTGATCGTTATGATTATGTCATCGATTGTATTGATGATGTAGAGGCTAAAATAGCGATAATATCTACAGCTAACAAGCATAAGACAAAGCTTATCTCATCGATGGGTTTTGCTAATAAGTCAAAACCAGAGATGATTAAAATCACCAAGATGAATCAAACAAAAACTTGTCCTTTGGCAAAATCTTTAAGAAAGAAACTAAAATTAAGAGGCTGTTCACTAGATTTTGAAGTAGTTTACTCAGAAGAAGAACCAATAATAACACTTAATCGAAATGTGTTAGGTTCAAACTCATATACTCCGAGTTGCGCTGGGTTGATTATTGCTTCAAGAGTTATCAATAATTTATTAGAAGGAGAGTAAAGAATGAAAAAAATTATCTTAGCTGGAGGCTGTTTTTGGGGAGTTCAGGCTTATTATGATAAAGTTAAAGGTGTTGTTAAGAGTGAAGTAGGGTATATTGATGGTGATTACTCTAATCCGACTTATGAACAGGTTTGTAATGGGTCAGGACATGCAGAAGCAGTTTGGATAGATTATGATGAAAAAATTGTCACTCTCAATCATTTGCTCAAACACTTTTTTCAAATCATAGATCCTACGCAAAGAAATAGACAGGGTAATGATATTGGAAAACAATATCGTTCAGCAATCTATTTTTTTGAACAAACTGATGAAGTGATTGCTAAAGAATATATTGAGAAGATTAAGAATAATTATTCAAAACCAATCCTCACACAAGTTTTACCTGCCAAGAAGTTCTATCCAGCTGAAAACTATCATCAAAAATATCTTAAAAAAAATCCTTGCGGTTACTGTCATATCGATTTAGATCTTGTCGATGAGATTGATAAGGAGTATTTTTTATGAGAATAAATCCAATTGTCGAAGCAGCTTTACTAGCAAATAAACCAGTGGTTGCTTTAGAATCAACAATTATCTCTCATGGTATGCCCTATCCAGATAATGTTAAGACGGCTTTAGAATGCGAAAGAATTATCAAAGATCTAGGTTGTATAGCAGCAACAATTGCCATTATCGAAGGCGAGTTAATAATCGGTTTGAATGAAAGCGAAATCGAATATATCGCAAATCCTAAGAATACAGTTGTAAAAGTAAGCAGGAGAGACTTCCCTTTAGTTCTTGCAAGAAGACAACATGGAGCATTGACGGTTAGTGCCACAATGATGGCATGTAAAATGACAAATATAAAATTTTTTGCGACTGGTGGGATTGGTGGAGTACACAAAGGGGCAGAGAGTACTTTTGATATCTCTGCGGATTTAAGAGAGTTCACTCAAAGTGAAGTAACTGTTTTCTCTGCAGGGGCAAAATCAATTCTCGACTTAGAAAAAACTTTAGAGTACTTAGAAACAATGGGGGTTTTGGTGCTTGGCTATAAAACGGATTTATTTCCAGCTTTTTATACAAGATCATCAGGAATTAAACTAGATTACATGGTCGACGAACCAAAAGAAATTGCAATGATTATTTTAGAAAAAGAGAAGATGAACATCAAGGGAGGAGTACTTATTGCTAATCCGATTGAAGAGATTTATTCTTATGATAAGGACGAAATCGATAAAGTGATTGAACAAGCAGTAGAAAAAATGAAAGTATTAGGTGTTAAAGGTAAAGAAACAACGCCATTTCTATTGTCAGAAGTAGCAAAAATAACAGGAAACAAGAGTTTGTTTGTCAATCAGCAATTAGTTTATAATAATTGTCGCTTGGCAGCACAAACAGCAAAAGAATATTATGAGTTAGGTGACTATAATGAAAAGAAATGATTACATTAGTTGGGATGAATACTTTATGGGAGTTGCAATGCTTTCAGCTATGCGCTCTAAAGATGATACCTCACAAGTCGGCGCATGTATTGTCAATCAAAAGAACCGGATAGTAGGTATTGGTTATAATGGTTTTCCAATCGGTTGTTCAGATGATGATTTGCCATGGGTTCGAGTTGGAACTTTTCTTGAAACGAAATACGCATATGTAGTTCATGCTGAACCTAATGCGATATTAAACTCAAGTGTTGATTTAGATGAATGTAAGATGTTTGTTACTCTTTATCCTTGTAATGAATGTGCAAAACTTATTATTCAGTCAGGGATTAAGGAAGTTGTATATCTAGAACACAAATATCCTGATAATGAATATTTTATAGCTTCAAAAAAACTATTCGATTTAGCAAATGTAAAAGTAAGAAGATTGGATAACTTTAACTTGAAGGTGATAAAAGATGAATGAACTAACTAAAAAGTTTGGTCCTTATCTGAAAGTATTAATAATTCCTTACCTGTTCTTTATGTTCATTCTAATTTATCAGATAGATTATTTTGTCCATGCCCCAGGAGGAATAAGTGAAGTAGACAGTTTAATACATGTCGAATACAACGAAGACAAAGAGATTGAAGGCTCGATTTCATCTACTTTTATCATGTCGATAAATCGTCCAACTTTCTTTCAGTTTCTTATTTCTGAATTCTCTAATTATACCTATAGTAATATTCTTACTGGTTCTAATGCTAATTACTCTAACTCAGAAATTGCTAAAATATCTTATCTTGATAAAGCAACTAGTGTTAATGCAGCAATAATTGTTGCTTATTTGGAAGCGCAAAAAAACAATAACGAGATTGAAATTGATTATGATATCGTTACTATGGTTTATGGTAAAGCACAATACCTTTCACATTATGATGACATTGATTTTGGAGATGAGTTTTTATATCTTATCGGTGATGGCGGAGTAGAAGTTTCTGAACTTAGTGAGATAGCAGCCTATACACAAAATGAAAATTCTTATGAGTTTCATTTCCGTAACTCTTTCGAAGAATACTCAAAAATCATTGAAAAAAATAGTGAAACTGGACTATTTGGAATTACACTTAAGAAATACTATTTAGTCAATCAGGAAGAAACTTATCCGAGGTTTACCGAAAGACAATCAAATATTGGAGGACCAAGTGGTGGTTTGTTGCAAACATTAGCTGTTTATAATATGTTGATATCTGAAGACATAACTAGAGGTTTAAAAATTGCTGGAACAGGAACAATTAATTATGATGGAACAGTAGGTTATATTGGTGGAGTCGAACAAAAGATTACTACTGCCTACTTAAATGGAGTTGATGTTTTCTTTATTCCATTTCTTGATGAAAATTATTATTACGATAATTATCTTGAAGCGTTGAGAGCTTGTGAAAAGTTTGGAATTGATCCTACTGGTTGGTTAGTGCCAGTTAGTTCTTTTCAAGATGCTCTAGATTATCTTGAAGGGCGGAGTTAATATGAAAGAATTCTGCAAACTCTGGTCAATGATAAAGAGTGAGTTTTCAAATAAAGAGATTTTAGATGGCTTTTTTGGAGCTTTAGCTTATACAACTCTTATAGCAATACCCTCTCTCCTAGTGATGGCACAGATAATATCTGTTTTCATGTATCGTTTGACTTTTTGGGTAGTTTTGATTATAATTCTTGTGGCATTATTAAACAATCTTTTACATTATTGGTGGATGTTAGCTTTGAAACTTAAAAAACCTGATTCAACTATCAACTTCAAAAGATTAATGTTTTTCAATGCTCAATTAGTGAATGTTTTTGTGGTTTTAATAGGACTACTCTTTATATTTATTTTTATTCCAATGATGATGGTTTAGGAGAAACAAGATGAAGAAATGGATAATTTTAATCTTAGTATTACTAGGTTTAGACCAAGGTTCAAAAATCTGGGTTAGTTCAACTATGCAATATCGAGAGTCTATACCTTTAATAGAGGATTTTTTCCACCTTACTTACACGAGAAATACGGGAATCCTTTTTGGAGGATTACCTGGAACTTCTGAGAACTATTGGTGGGTATTTATTGTTTTTGCAATAATAGCTTTGGGAGTTTTCTCAACGTTGTTATTCAAATCTGATTTTTCAGATAAAAGGATGTTTATCTATCGTTTAGGTCTATCTTTATTGATTGCTGGTTCACTAGGTAATGCTATTGATAGATTGGTTCAAGTAGATCATGCAGTAATTGATTTTCTTGATTTTAATGGTATTTGGGCATATATATTTAACTTTGCAGATACGTTCTTAAATGTAGGGATATTTTTATTTTTTGTAGACACATTCTTTCTTGAAAAGAAAAGAGTTGTAAAAAATGGATAATATCGCTTTTGATTATGTAGTGTTGGAAACTGATGATTCAATGCGAATTGATCGGTTTCTATCTTTAAAACTAGAAGGAATAAGCCGGTCTTTAGTTCAAAGACTAATTGATGAAAACAAGATTTTAGTAAATTCTAATCCTGTGAAGTCAAGTTATAAAGTAAAAAATGGAGATTTACTGGAAGTCTGTGATTTTGGTTTGGAAGAAACCGATATTTTACCTGTCAATATACCTTTAGAAATAGTCTATGAAGATGAAGAACTTTTAGTTATTAACAAACCTTCTGGGATGGTCGTTCACCCAGCTCCAGGACATTACCAAGATACTCTTGTCAATGGCTTATTGTGGCATATCAAGCATTTATCTAACAGCAATGGTTCTGATAGACCAGGAATAATTCATCGAATAGACAAGGATACCAGCGGACTTTTGATGGTTGCTAAAAATAATGAAGCGCATGATATTTTAGCTAAAGAACTACAAGCAAAGAAAACAAAAAGAGAGTATCTAGCTTTAGTTGAAGGAGTAATCGTTAACAAAAGAGGAAGAATAAATGCACCCATTGGTAGAGATCGCTCGAATCGACTAAAGATGGATGTAGTTGCTTCTGGAAAAGAAGCAATAACTAATTTTGAAGTTGTTGAAGTCTTTGAGGATACTACTCTTGTTAGATGTATTCTAGAGACAGGGAGAACTCATCAAATTAGAGTCCATATGAATTATATAAAACATCCAGTCTTTAATGATCCAGTTTATAGTAAGAATAATCACACTGAGTTTGGACAATTCTTACATGCTGAAGTATTAGGTTTTACTCATCCTAAAACTAAACAGTGGATGGAGTTTAAGGTTGATTTACCAATAGAATTTAGTCAATATCTTAATAAAAAAAGAATTAAAACTGATTAGAATAGTCTTAATTCTTTTATTTTTTCATAGTTCTTAAAGTTTAATTTCGATATTTCATTGAATACTTCAATTCCATGTTTTAGCAGGATTACTTTTGCGATTGCATCGACTGCTCCAGAGGCACCTTTGGGTAATTCAATTCCAATCTTTTTGCTTAGTTTCTCAAATTCAAGGATTAGATGATATCTTGAGATGATTGCAGCAACAGCTACAGACATATGAACAGATTCAGCTTGAGTGACTAAAGTAACATCTTTTATTGCTTCCACTGATTGTAAGTACTCAAAGTATTTCTTTTCACTACAGAATTGATCGATAATAATAACTTGATAATCTTTACTTAAGTTAATCATCTTCTTTATTGCATGATTATGTAGATAAGCTTTTATTTTATTAAGATTAAAACCTTGGCTTACTAATTCATTATATTTAGTGTTTGGAGTTATTAATACTTGGTGGTCAATGGTTTTAATCAATATTTCTGCAGTTTTTATGATTTCATTGTCAGACATTTTTTTTGAGTCTCTGACATTAAGACTTTTAAGAAGAGGATATTCCTTAGGTTCAATATAAGCAGCTGTTACGATGACTGGTCCAAAAAAATCACCTGTTCCAACTTCATCTGAACCGATTGCTTTCATATCTTTGAATTGATTATCATAATCAACAGGATGCTTTTCTACTTTCAAAGGTTCATAACCGATTATACTTGACCATTTATTATATTCTTCTAGAGCTTTTAAACCTTGAAACATTACCTTGTTTGACTTGTAAACAGTTATGGTCAAATCATCACTTTTAAAAAGATGCTTCTGAGTGGGGTTAGATGTTTCGCAAGCAATTCTTTGATAGTAAGTTTTGAGTTTATCTAAATTTTTTTCATCAACATTAAAAACATAGTTCATTGTCTCAACTCCTCTTTCTATTTTAGCATATTTTGTGATAAAATAGAAGATGCGGAGAGTGAAATATGAAGGCAGATACAAAAAAACTAGAATTCCATAAAATTTTACAAAAACTTAAAGGATATGCTCAAACAGACTTAGGAAAAAAACAGATTTTAGAAATAAGTCCGCAAATTGATCAGATTAACATTCAAAGACTTCTAAATGAAGTTGAAGAAGCAAAAATCATGATTCAGAGGTTTGATGAGACACCTATGACCGGAGTCTTGGATTTAACAGAAATCATCAAAAAAGCTAGAATTAACTCGGTTCTTACGATTGATGAATTTTTAAGAGTTGTTTCTCACCAAGAGGCTGTTTCAAGGTCATTAATATATTTTAAGAAAATAATTAGTTTAGAAATTTCAGCTATACATTTAAGTGATTATTACTCAAGATTAGTAAGTGTACCAGCACTTAAACAAGCAATTGAGAGCGTGATTGATAAAAAAGGTGAAATCTATGATAATGCTAGTTCAAAACTAGCAATGATTAGAAAGAAAATCCGTGTAGGTGAAGAGAGAATAAACACCAAAATGTCTCAGTTGTTACGAAGTGAACAAAGTAAACTTACTGATTCATTGATTACAATTAGAAATAATAGGTTAGTTTTGCCAGTAAAATCAGAATATAAGAACTCATTCAAGGGAATAATCCACGATTTATCAAGTAGCGGTGAAACTGTTTTTATTGAGCCGATTAGTTGTGTTGACTTGAACAATGATTTACAGCGCTACTTCATTGAAGAAAATACAGAGATAGATATAATTTTACGGGCACTGACCGAAAAGGTTAACGAATATGGATATGACTTAGAGAGTAATCTAGAAATTCTCACATATCTTGATATCGTTTTTGCTAAAGCAAAGTATGCTTTAGCCGAGAATTTCACTAAACCACAAATCACAAAAAGTACGATAAACTTAATTAATGCAAGACATCCCCTAATACCACTAGATGTAGTTGTCGGAAATGATATCAATTTTAAAGACTATAACCATATCATTATTACAGGACCAAATACCGGTGGGAAAACAGTAGCTTTAAAAACACTTGGCTTAATCAGCATTATGGTCCAATCAGGACTCTTAGCTCCGGTTGATGAAGGATCAAAGACGATAATTTTCAAGGGTATCTATGCAGATATTGGTGATGAGCAATCTATTGAACAGAGTCTATCTACTTTTTCATCACATATTGAAAACATCATTAGAATCTTAAAGGATGCAAAAGAAGATGCTTTAGTTTTGTTAGATGAAATCGGTTCGGGCACAGACCCAAAAGAAGGAGCTTCCTTAGCGATTTCAATCATTGATTTTCTAAGAAAAAAGCAACTGTATTCAATGGTCACAACGCATTATCCAGAATTAAAGACCTATGCTTATGATTTAGACAATACTATTAATGCTTCTGTTGAGTTTGATATCGAAACATTAAAGCCAACATATCGTTTAAAAATAGGAGTCCCTGGCACATCAAATGCAATTCAAATCGCTAGAAGATTGGGGCTTGATAAGGACTTATGTGATAATGCTGAAAATGTATCATTATCATTTGATACTGATGTTTCAAAACTGATTGCTAAACTAGAAAAACAGAGTATGGAATTAGAAGACCTAAACTCTTTAAACAAGGAAAAAGCGATAATACTTGACCATAAAAGCAAGGAACTAGATGAGTTAAAAAAACAAGAGAAAATTCGTCAGAATAAACTTATCGAAACCTATGAGGAACAGCTTAAATCAAGACAAGCTGACTATCTAAAAAAAGCTAAAGATTTGATTGATGAGTTGGACCAGCTCAAAAAAAATGCTGAATCATTTAAAGAACATGAGTTAGCCAAATTAAAACATGATGTAAAGAAGACTTTTTTTCACGATGTAGAGTACAAGAAATCCTCTGATAAAGAAATATCAATTGGGGATACAGTCAAAGTTCTCTCTTATCAAAGGAATGCATTAGTAAATAAGGAACTGAAAAATGGTGAGTTTGAAGTTCAAATGGGGACATTGACTTTAAATGTTAAAAAGACAGAGATTGAGTTTGTTTCTAATGAATCTAATGAGATGAGTTATCAAAAAAAGCCAGTAGATACTCAGATAAGATCGGTTAAGGTTGAACTTGATTTGCTTGGAAAGCGTTATGAGGAAGCTATGATAGAACTGGATAAATTTGTGGATGATTGTTTGCTGAACAATCTTGAATACGCATATATTGTCCATGGCATTGGAACTGGAGCATTAAGAAAAGGTGTAGAAAAATACGCCAAAGAAAATGCTCAGGTTAAAGCATATCGTAGAGGAAATGAAAATGAGGGTGGAGTAGGTGTTACTGTCTACTTGTTTAGGTGAGTTTGATAAAATGAAGGAATTTAAGATCTTTACAGCAAGATATTGTGGTACATGCAGAGGCTTGAAACGAAGATTAACCGAAATCCAGGAAAAGCTTATAGGTGTAGAGATATCCTATATAGATATTGATGTCGAAAGAAAATTAACTAGGAGTTTAAAGGTTGATAAAATCCCTGTTTTAATTTACTTTATCGATGGAGTTGAACAGACTAGATTGTTAGGCCAATTATCTAATGAACAGATATTAGCCCTTTTGGAGGAAAACTGATTTATGGATGGAATATTGAGAATTGACAAACCAAAAAATATGACCAGCCATGATTTGGTGATGATTACGAGAAAGGCATTGAAAACAAAGAGGATTGGGCATATTGGAACACTTGATCCAAATGCCACAGGTTTAATGGTTTTGTGTGTTGGTAAGGCTACAAAACTCGTAAAATATTATACAGGTATGAATAAAACCTACCGTGCTAGATTTCTGATTGGAAAAGCTTATGATAGTGATGATATTACTGGTAATGAAATTGCTTCAATTGATGCATCTAAACTTAGTATTGAGGAGATTAAAGCCTCTTTAGGTGAGTTTCTTGGAAAGCAAAAGCAATTGCCTCCTAATTATTCAGCTATTAAACATCAAGGCAGAAAGCTCTATGAGTTAGCAAGAAAAGATATCAAAATAACTAATATTTTACCCAGAGAGATAGAAGTCTATTCTATCGATGATTTTGAAGTAGTCAGTCAATCTGAGCAGTTTATTTTTGATGTTACTTTAACTGTATCTAAAGGTGCATATATCCGAGCAATCGCCCGTGATTTAGGTATGAAACTGAATAATTGTGGAGCATTAGTTGAGTTGAGAAGACTCAAGATAGATGGTTTTGATATCAGAGATTGTTATACTCTTGAAGATATAAAGAACGGTGATGTAGTTTTATCTGATCCTTTTGAATACTTAAATATGCAAAAAATCTTTATTAATGATAATTTTCGGTCTTATATCGATAATGGTAGATTCTTAGATTTAGATTTGTTTCCAGATCTAGTGGATACAATAGTTTATTCTGCACAAGGACAACCTTTAGCAATTTACTATTATGATGCAGAAAAAAATTTAATGAGAATGTCGGTGAAATGGTGTTGAAAACTATATATTTAGATTATAATGATACAATTTTAGAAGAGAACTTAATTATCTGTTTAGGATTCTTTGATGGATTGCACAAAGCTCATCAAGCCTTAATAAGAAAGGCGCAATTGATTAAACAGGAAAGAAACTATCAATTGGCAGTATTAACTTTTGACCAAAGTATAAAACTATATATGCAAAACAAACCTTTTTATTACTTGACTTCAGTTGATGATAAAAAGAAGATTCTTGAAAAGTTTGATGTTGATATTTTATATGTTATGAAGGTATCATATGACCTTATCAGTTTAAGTGCTCAAAAGTTTATCGATCAATTTTTGACTAAAATAAAGGCTTGTGTAGTTGGTGAAGACTTTACCTATGGATATTTAAGCAAAGGAAAAGTTGATTTATTGAAAATACAACCATATTTTGATACATTTGTCATTAAAGAAATAACCTATCATGGTTTTAAGATAGGCTCAACAAGAGTCAGAGAAAACCTTGATAATGGGCAATTAGCAGAAGCAAATTTTCTTCTTGGACGTGAATATACAATTACAGGTACTGTAATCAAAGGCAAAGGAATTGGCAAAGTTTTGGGTTTTCCTACAGCAAATATTGATTTCACTAATTATCTATTGCCGAAAAAAGGAGTTTATTTCACTAGAGTTATTTATCAGGATAAATCTTATTATGCATTGACCAACGTTGGTAAGAAACCAACTTTTAAAGCTAATGATATCAGTGTAGAGGCCTATATCTATGATTTAGATAAAAATCTGTATGGACAAGAAATCTCGATTCAGTTCATCGAGTTTATGAGAGATGAATATTATTTTGATACCTTAGAAGGGTTGATTCACCAAATTGAAGAAGATCGTTTGCTGGGATTAAAACTTATAGAAAAAGAGAGGAATAAAAATGAAAAAATTAAGTAAAGCTTTTTGGGTAACCTTGGGAATTGCAGCTGTGTTTTTCATGATTTCGATTATATTGAGTTCAGTTTTAGAATTAGGAGAAAGATTGTCAAAAATCAGCATTTATTTAGAGTATGCTTTTTATGCGGTTTCACTTATTCTTTTCATAATTTTATTCGTGAGACCGATTATTTTAATTATCTTCTCACCAACTTTCTCTCTTGATGAACTCTTTGATGAAGAAGAAAATGCAAAAAGAAACTACTCGCTTTACAAAAAAGTTGCAAAAAATTTAGAAGTTCAAGACTACCTATCTGAGAATGAAAAATCAGCTTTAGAAATAACCAAGGATAATCCGGTCGAGTTAAAAAAAGCATTATCTGAAGTGTTTGATAATACAGTCAAGAAAGAATTGAATAAGATGATTGTTGAACATGCAGAAACAGTTTTTCTATCTACAGCTATTTCGCAAAACGGAAAACTTGATGCGATAGCTGTTATTACAATCAACTTGCGTCTTATCAAAGCTTTAGTTACTAAATGTGGATTTAGACCAAGTTATTACTCGTTAGGAAAACTAAGTTTGAGTGTGATGTCGACAGCTATCATTGCCGAAAGTTTAGAAGACATGAATTTTTCCGATATTTTTCCAACCACAGGAACAAACGCTTTAGCAGAGATACCGATTATCAAAACAATAACTGGTTCCTTTGCTCAAGGAATAGGAAACGCTTTGTTATCGTTACGAGTGGGGATCATCTGTCGAAATTATCTTTTTATGAATATCAAAGGCCTTAAGAAAAATCAAATCAGAAAACTTGCATTTGGTGAAGCTGTCATACTTTTACCAAGAGTATTAACAGAATCGATGAAGAAGTTTCCAAGCAGATTAAAGGGTCTTTTTGGAAAAATCTTTTAGATTGTAAAAAGATTGATTTATTGATTAGTATTTGTTATAATTGTAAAAGCGAAAAGACTATGGAGGAATATAAATGATTATTGACAAGATTAGTGGCTCAAGAGTGCATTTTGAAGTCGCAGTTACAAAAGAACAATTCGAGCATGGTTTAGATCATGCTTTTGCGAAAGAAAACGAGAAAGTTACAATCAAAGGTTTTAGAAAAGGTAAAGCACCAAGAAATGTGTATGAAGCTAAATATGGAATTGAGTCATTATATGAAGAAGCAATTCAACATGTTTTGCAAGAGACATATTATGATACAGTTATTGAAAATAATATTGATGTGGTTGCACAACCTAAGATTGATCTTGATATCAATACTATCAAAAGAGGTCAAGATTTCACCTATAAAGTGACTGTAGCTGTGAGACCAGAGATTAAACTAGGAGAATACAAAGACTTGGATGTGGAGTTGTTGCCGGTTGAACCAAGTGAAGTTGAAGTTGAACAAGAAATAAATAGCAAATTGGAAAAAAACGCGGAAATGGTTATTAAAGAAAACGCTGTTCTTGAAAATAACGATACTGCAGTTTTCGATTTTTCAGGATCAATAGATGGTGAAAAATTTGAAGGCGGTACAGCTTTAAATCATGAATTAGTAATCGGCTCAGGAAGCTTTATTCCTGGATTTGAAGAGCAAATGATTGGAATGAAAAATGAAGAAGAGAAGGATGTAGTTGTAACATTTCCTAAAGATTACCATGAGGCATCTTTAGCAGGAAAAGAAGCAGTTTTTAATGTTAAACTTCATGAAATCAAACAAAGAGTCGTTCCAGAATTGAATGATGAGTTTGTTAAAGAACTTAATATCGATGGCATCAATACAGTTGAAGAGTACAAAAAACATATATTTGATGAATTACAATCTGGAAAAGAAAAACAAAATGAAAATCATTTAAGACAATCAGTAATTCAAAAAGCAACTCAAAATGCTGAGTTTGAAATACCAGAAGAGATGATTTTAGATGAAGTAAAAAGAATGGATGAAAATTCACGCAATCAAATTAAACAATATGGTTTAGATTTTGATATGTACTTGCAATATATGGGCAAATCAGAAGAACAATATCTTGATGAGTTGAAGGGACAAGCCAAAAGAACTTTGTCAGAACAACTAGTTATTAATGAGATTGCCAAAGTTGAAGAACTTACAGCTACTCAAGAAGAGATTGCTGATAAGTATAACGAAATTGTTGAGCAGTATAAGTCACAAAATGTTACTTTAGAACAAGCTAAACAAGCTATTCCAGAAACAGCTGTTATATCTGAAATCGCATATGCAAAAGCAATAGATTTAATAATTAACTCAGCTAAAGACAAAATTGCTAAACAATAACTAAAAAAATTTAATCCCTTGATTAAAACATAAAAACTCCTAAGATTTTATCAAAAAAAACAACAGTAAAATATTAGGTGTTTTTTATTTAATATGGTAAAATATTAATGAACATAAACATGTAGTGAGGTGAGATTATGTACAATCCTAACAAAGTTTTTTCTGATCACTTACCAGTGATTGCAGTTAGAGGAATTATCTTCTTGCCGGCTTCTGATATCAGAGTCGAAATAGGAAGAGACTTCTCCAAAAATGCTATATTTGAAGCAGAAAGTAATCGAGATGGTCATGTATTATTGGTTTTTCAACAGAATCCAACAATTGAAGATCCTGAGTTTACTGATTTTGTAGAAGTTGGAATTCTAGCAAGAATAAGTGTAAAAATTAAATTACCAAATGGTAATTATAAAATTAAATTTGAACCAATAACTAGAGTAAAACTCAATGATTTAGTCACGAAAGAACCATTCTACTTAATCGATTTTACATCGATGGTTTTAGAGCAAAGCAATATCGATGAAGAGCAAGTTATGTTAAAGATGTTGACTAAAGAAGTATTAGAAAACGCAAAGTTTTTATTCCGAGATTCAAAGAAAGTCCTAGAAGCTTTAAAATCAGGAATTACCTCAGATCAATTAGCAGATTTAGTTGCAGCTGAGTTAAGGATTCCTGAGAATGAAAGAGTGAAATACTTAATCAATAGTTCAATCAATGTTAGACTTAAGTTCTTGCTTGAAGATATCGAAAAAGAGAAAACTCTCCAAACGATCGAGAACAGTATTAATGAGAAGGTAAGAAAATCAGCAGATCAAAACCAAAAAGAATACTATTTACGAGAGAAAATGCGTGCTATTCAAGAAGAATTAGGTGATTCTAAGCAAAGCGATGCTCAGAAGTTTCTTGATGAAATCAACTCTTCGGATATGCCTGTTAAAGTAAGAGAGAAAGCTTTGAAAGAACTTAAGAGGTATGAGTATCTTTCACCTAACTCGAGTGAGTCAAATGTAGTTAGAACATATTTAGAAACCTTGATTTCAATTCCTTGGGCTAAGACAACAAAGGATGAGGAAGACATCAATAAAGCAATTGATAGATTGGAATCTTCACATTTTGGGTTAGAAAAAGTCAAAGAGAGAATTATCGAATATTTATCTGTTAAAATGTTGACAGGTAAGAATCCGCAAACGATTCTATGTTTATCAGGACCTCCTGGTGTAGGAAAGACTTCTTTGGCTAAATCAATTGCTAATGCTTTGAATCGAGAGTTTGTAAAAACAAGTTTAGGTGGAGTTCACGATGAAGCAGAGATTAGAGGTCATAGAAGGACCTATGTAGGAGCTTTGCCGGGTAGAATCATAAATGGTATGATTCGAGCAAAGGTTGTAAATCCAGTCTTTTTAATCGATGAAATCGATAAGTTGGTTGTCAATGAAAGAAATGACCCTTCTTCAGCTTTACTAGAGGTTTTAGATCCTGAACAAAACCAATTCTTCAGCGATCACTATGTGGAAGAAGATTATGATTTGTCACAAGTTCTCTTTATCACAACAGCAAACTACCTCCAGAATATTCCTGCTCCATTGCGTGATAGAATGGAAGTAATTGAACTTAGTTCATACACTGAAATAGAAAAGTTTTATATAGCTAAGAAGTTTTTGGTTGAGAAACAAACAAAAAGTCATGGTTTAGATAATGAAAGATTACAGATTACTGATGCTGCAATTAAAACGATAATTCGAGATTATACAAGAGAAGCTGGTGTGAGACAACTTGAAAGATTAATCGGATCAATTGTAAGAAAAGCCATTAAACAAATCTTGACAAAGAATCAAGATTCAGTAATAATCAAACAAGATAACCTCAATAAATATATAGGAAAGAAACTATTCAAGAACAATCAAATCTTAAAGAATGATATGGTTGGTGTTGTTACTGGTTTAGCTTATACTATGGCTGGCGGTGATACTTTGGAAGTAGAAGCAACATATTATGAAGGCAAGAATAATTTAGTTTTGACTGGTAATCTTGGGGATGTAATGAAAGAATCAGCTTTAGCAGCGTTGTCATTTGTGAAAACAAATGCTGAAAAGCTGGGAATTGAAAAAGACATACTAGAAAAGAATGATTTTCATATTCATGTTCCCGAAGGAGCAATACCTAAGGATGGACCATCAGCTGGTGTTACTATGGCTACTGCTTTGATATCCGTAATGACAAACCGAAAAGTTAATAGGTTTGTTGGTATGACTGGAGAGATTACTTTAAACGGAAGAGTTCTTCCGATTGGTGGATTGAAAGAAAAGGCTATTGCAGCTGCTAGGTCAGGCTTAAAAGAAATTGTTATACCAGAAGGTAACGAGAAGGATATCGATGATATTCCAAAAGAAGTACAAGATGTCTTGAAAATTCATTTTGCAAAAAAACTTGATGATGTTATAAAAATTGCTTTGCTTGAATAAAAACTGTCAATCGACAGTTTTTTTGACATGGAATGAGGAAGAAATGAAGAAGATTAGAAAACCCTTGTTATATATTCTAGGATTGACTATTTTAGGTCTTAGTGTAACTTTGATTCAAAGTGCTAATTTGGGTATGAGTCCTTGGGATGCATTAAACCGAAATTTTTACGAAGGAATACCTTTAGAATATAGATATCTAACCCCAATAGTTGCGATTGTTTTGGTGTCATTAGCTTATATCATCGATAAGAAAAAGCCTGATGTGATTATGCTATTTCCTATTTTAATCAGTTTTTATATTGGGTTTGTTATAGATTTATTGCTGTTGATAGTTCCCAATGTAGAAAATAAAGGGTTACTCATTAATTTGATATACATTTTTTCTGCTTTTATATTGGTTGGTATTGGACTGAATATCCTTTTGCTATCAAAATATCCTTTGCCAGCTCTCGATCAGTTTTGCTTCGCTTTATCAAAACGATTGAAGATAACTTTTGGGAAGGGAAAGATAATCGGCGAAGTCATCGCTCTAGTTTTAACGGTGATCGTTGGATTAATATTCAGACATCAAAGTCAATGGTTTTATATTGGGTGGACGACAGTTTTGGCGATAATTTTTATCGGAAGATTCGTTGATATATTTGCTAAACCAATAAATTGGATTATGGGTGAGAAAATTGGAAATTGAAATATTTCAAGATAATCTTTTGCGAGAAGATATTAATGATTTGACGGATTATTCCAGAAAAGTCATTCTATTAAACACGGAAAAAATCCTTGTGTTATATAACAAGGATTATGATTATTACTATCTGCCTTGCTTGAAGATTACCGCTGAACAAATCTTAGATTTTGTCTTAAAAGAAGATTTGATAAAAACATTGACCATAAAGCAATATTCTACTAATCTCACCTTGATTACCGACTATTATTATACCAAAGAACTAAAAATACAAGATTTTATTAGTTCAAACGATTCACATTCAGTATCTTTGAAGTGGTTTGATGTTGTTGAAGCACTCGATTTGTTTGATACACATGATACTTTTTCAAAAGATGCACCAGAGATAATGTCTAGAGATTTCTTGGCAATTATCAATTCATTATAGTAGGAAGTAAAATGTTAGTAAACACCTCTACACTTTACAATTACAATCGTTGTCGAAGATTTGCGGCTTTAAATGATCCGCTTTTTAGTGATATCACAATCAATAAAAATATGGATTACTATAAGGCTTACTTTAAAGATATTTTCTTAAGTCACCTTTATGACAAATCACAGGTAATAAAGAAAAACTTGCGATTGACTTATGAGTTCTCTCATGGAATAACATTACAAGAGGAATATGATTTTGCAATCGAAGATAAGCTTTATATTGTGATACCAGTTCCAACAAAGGATTTCTTACATTTAAAGATAAAAATCGACAATCATAAATATCAAGTCTTCGTTAAGAATTCTCAAGGAATCTATACGATTAGACCAAATATTCAAAGCAACCCAAGTTTTAAAGAAGAGTTTAAAAAATTATTTTCAAGTTATGATAGAATCGGAAGGGTTTTGCTTTTTTATGCAATGAAACACTTTGTTTATAAGTCAGTAAATCCTAATCAAGACTTCAAAATGTATTTTGTTATGCTTAATAACGATTATTGTCATGATGGGATGGTTTATACAGAAAAACTTTATCATATATTTGATTTTTCATCATTGAATCACTTAGAAGAAATGGTTAAAATTGCCTTATTCAGAATGATAAATCATCTTGAGTTGAAGGATTTTACTCCTTGCGAGCTAGTAAGAAAAGCATGTAGAAAAGGGAAAAATACTCAGTGTAAGTTTGTTGATTTTTGTTATTCACATCTTCCAAAAAACACTTCAATTCTTGATTTCTTTCAGGCAAACTCAGGTTTTGACGAACGAATTAACAATCACGTTATCCATTATGATACCTATGAGTTAATCAATAATGGATATGTATCAATGCAAGATGTCCCTATATCATGGCTAAGCAATCAAAATCACTTGATGCAAAGGTATTGTGTTGATAATTCTACAGTCTTTTATCATAAAACAAAATTGAAGGCTGGGTTAAGCAAAATTAAGTTTCCAATCATCTGTTTAGATGCAAGAACATTGACTAGAGTAATTCCAATCCATGAAAACCAAAAGCCTTTTTCTGATGAGTTTTTCCTGTTATCTTATTTGCCGATCTTTAATATCGATAGTAAGATTGAAAACATGGAGATTAGAAGTCATTTTGTATACTCGGGTAAAGAAAACAAGGAGAGATTAATTGATGATTTTATTTCAAAAATTAATCGATTCTCAGGTACGATAATCGTCTATGATTGGTCTGTTGAATGGGCTGTTATAAACGATCTTAAGGAGTTGTATCCGGCCAAAAGGAAAGGTATTGAACTTTTCAGCAACCGAGTTTTTGATTTAATGGATATAATTAAATCTAATAAATCTCTATTCAAATCTCTTGGTTTTGAGGGAAGTGAATTGGAAACTTATAATTTTTATCATCAAGACTTTGGTGGTGAATACAGACTTGAAGATGTCAGCAACTATTTTGATAAGGCAAGCGAGAATAAACTTTCGATTTCAAATGAAAAGCAAGCAGTTGAAGCCTATCTTGAACTTAATGATTTAACTGCATTTGAACAAAGAAAGGTAAAAGAAAATTTAGCTGCCTATTCGCAAAACAACAGTTTATTGATATATAAAATTCTTAAAGGCCTAAACAGCTTAGCCGTTGGTTGATATGTTAGAAAAAAAACTTGTATTTAAAAGTCGGGTATGATATAATGTTCTCGCGCCTAATTCTGGAATTAGCGACACTCCGACGCTTGTTTCGGGTTATGGTAAGACAGTTAAAGGAGGGAAAATATGGCTTTAAGCAAAGAAAGAGTAAAACAAATCATCAGTGAACATGCTTTAAAAGAAGGCGATACAGGTTCACCTGAGATTCAAGTTGCTCTGTTGACAGAAGAGATTAACACTTTGAATGAACATCTTAAACTTCATAAGCATGATCATCATTCTCGTAGGGGACTACTGATGAAGGTCGGAAAAAGAAGAAGTATGTTGAATTATTTAAAAGCAGTCTCTACTGAAAGATATGCTGACTTAATCAAAAAACTTGGTTTAAGAAGATAAAGTTATATGCACCCGATTTCGGGTGCTATTTCTTTGATTTTTTCTTAATAAAAAATAAAAAATATGGTATAATATTTAATTAGGACAAGTATTTAATTTGAAATGAGGTAAATAAATGAAAAAGGTTTTTAAGAAAGATTTTTATGGAACTGAATTAGTTGTTGAAGTTGGTCAACTGGCCAAACAAGCTACAGGAAGTTGTTTGGTGAGATATGGTGAAACAGCTGTACTCTCAGTTTCTGTTGTTAGTAAAGAGAAAATTAATGCGGATTTCTTTCCGCTGATGGTAATCTATACTGAAAAGTTATATTCTGCAGGTAAAATACCAGGCGGATTTTTGAGAAGAGAAGGCCGTCCAACTGAACATGAAACTTTAATCTCAAGAGCAATCGATAGGACTTTAAGACCATTGTTTGCTGAAGGGTTTAGAAATGAAGTTCAGGTTATCAATACTGTTTTAAGTGCAGATCCTTCTAAGTCTCCTGAAATGACAGCTATGTTTGGAGCTTCACTTTCATTAGGGCTAGGAGGAATTCCTTTCAATGGACCTATAGCTGGAGTAACTGTTGGTTTGATTAACAATGAGTTCATTTTGAATCCAACTCCTGAAGAGTTATTAGAATCAAAACTAGAACTGATGGTTGCTGGAACCAGTGATGCAATTAATATGGTTGAAGCAGGAGCTAAAGAAGTTGATGAAGAAGTAATGCTAGATGCTTTGGCTTTTGCTCATGAAAGAATCAAGGAGTTAGTTGCGTTCCAAGAAGAGATAATTTCTGAGTTCGCTAAAGAAAGAATGGAAGTAGAACTAGTTGTTCCTGAACAATCTCTTGTTGAAAGAGTCAGAAGTCTTGAAGCTAGACGCATTGTTAGTGCTGTTTCAATTCATGAAAAACTAGCAAGGCAAAACACGATAGAGGATATTGAAAATGAGATAATCGAAAACTTAGAAGCAGAGTTCAAAGCACAAGGATTCGATAAAGAGGAAATTCAAGAGAAGACATTGTTTATCAAGAAGATTCTTGAAGAAATACAGGTAAATGAAGTAAGAAGATTGATTACTGAAGATAAGATTAGACCGGATGGAAGAAAAACTGATGAACTTAGAAATTTAGATTCAGAAATAGATCTTCTAGCAAGAACACATGGTTCAGCATTATTTACTAGAGGCCAGACTCAAGCTTTAGCAACAGTAACTCTAGGAGCTTTACGTGAAGCACAGATAATTGACGGAGTAAGTGTAGAAGACGGTAAGAGATTTATGCTTCATTATAACTTTCCACAGTTCTCAGTAGGTTCAACTGGAAGATACGGTTTTGTAGGCAGAAGAGAAGTAGGACACGGGGCTTTAGGCGAAAAGGCATTGTTACAAGTGCTGCCTAATGAAGAAGAGTTCCCTTATGCGATTAGAATTGTTTCTGAGATTTTAGAGTCAAATGGTTCATCATCTCAAGCAACTATCTGTGCAGGGTCTTTGGCTTTGATGGCTGCTGGTGTGCCGATAAAATCAGCTGTTGCAGGAATTGCTATGGGTCTTGTTATGGATGGATTCAACTATACAGTTTTGACAGATATTCAAGGTTTAGAAGACCATTTTGGCGATATGGATTTTAAAGTAGCTGGGACAGGTGAAGGTATTTGCTCTTTACAGATGGATATCAAAATATCAGGTATAACTAAAGAGATTCTAAGAGAAGCATTGATGCAAGCAAAGAAAGCTCGTTTAGAAATCCTTGAAAACATGAATTCTGTCATTTCTACACCACGTAAAGAGTTATCTCGTTATGCACCTAAGGTTAAGTTGATGTTTGTATCACCGGACAAGATTCGTGATATAATCGGTGCTGGAGGCAAGACAATAACAGCTATCATTGAGCAGTGTTCAGATATTAAGATCGATATTGAGCAAGATGGTAGAATTATTTTGATGCATGAAGAAACATATTTTATCGATAAAGCAATTAAATTAATTGAAAACATCATTAGAGAAGTGGAAATCGGAGCTAAGTATCTTGGTAAAGTCATGCGAGTTGAGAAGTTCGGTGCCTTTGTAGAATTATGGCCTGGTCAAGAAGGTTTAGTCCATATTTCAAATCTTGATACTAAGCACATCAAGAATGTTGAAGATGTAGTTAAAGTCGGAGATTCTATCGAAGTGAAGGTTATGAAAATTGATGATAGAGGTAGAGTAGATTTATCTAGAAAAGCAGTTTTATCAGAAGTAAAAGAATGATATAATATAGATGTCAGATTATTGGGTAATCGAGCGTATTAGTACGTTAGGAAAGTCCATGCTAGCACAGACTGAGATGTCTGTAGTGTTTGTGCTAAACAAAAAAATAAGTTTAGGCGCTCTTTTAAAGAGTGACGGCGAAGAAATGGAATTTAAAGGCCAAAGTATTTGTAAAGTGCCACAGTGACGAATCATGCAGAACATGCATGGGTGAAACGGGGTAAACCCCTCAAGCTAGAAACCCAAATTATGGTAGGGGCACGGTCGAAGGATAAATGAATCCATTTGACTGACGGTGAAAACCGGAGATAAATGATTACCGGCTTTTTAGCTACAGAACATGGCTTACAAATAATCTGACTTTAAAAGCATATAATTTTACTTATATGCTTTTTTTAAAAAAAGGAGCAAGGAGACATATGAGTGATATTGATTTGAAAGAGAGACAGTCGAGAATTAGAAACTTCTCGATTATTGCCCATATTGACCATGGAAAAAGTACATTAGCAGATAGAATCTTGGAAATGACTAATTCTGTAGAGCAAAGAGATATGAAGAACCAATTGTTAGATTCAATGGATTTAGAGCGTGAAAGAGGAATAACTATCAAATTGAATTCGGTTGAGTTAAAGTATATTGCCAAGGATGGAACAGAATATATTTTTCATCTAATTGATACACCAGGACATGTTGACTTTACCTATGAGGTTTCAAGGTCACTTGCTGCTTGCGAAGGAGCGATTTTGGTTGTTGATGCTACACAAGGAATAGAGGCTCAAACTTTGGCAAATGTATATCTTGCTCTTGACAGCAATCTTGAGATAATTCCTGTAATCAATAAGATTGATTTGGAGAATGCAGATGTTGAGGGTGTCAAGAAAGATATGGCAGAAACAATCGGCATTGATCCAGATGATTGTCTTTTAGTATCAGCTAAAACTGGTCAAGGAGTTGATTTGGTTCTAGAAGCAATTGTTGAGAGGATACCTTCACCAAGTGGAGATATAACTAATCGTTTAGAGGCTTTGATATTTGATTCTTTTTATGATAGTTATCGCGGTGTGATACCTTTAGTTCGGGTTATGAATGGTGTGCTTAAAGTCGGTGATGAGATTAAAATGATGGCGACAAACGCCAAGTATGAAGTTATTGATTTGGGTGTTTACTTACCTAAGGAAGTAAACAGAAAGATATTATCAACTGGCGATGTAGGTTGGATTTTTGCTGCTATAAAGGATATTGGTAAAATCCATGTTGGAGATACTATTACTCATTCAACTAATCCAGCAAACAAGCCTTTACCTGGATATCGTCGTTTAACGCCAATGGTATATTCTGGTGTTTATCCTGTTGATGCTGATGATTATGCAGACTTAAAAGATGCAATTGAAAAAATGAAGTTAAGCGATGCATCATTAATCTATGAACCAGAAACTTCTAGCGCTTTAGGCTTTGGTTTTAGAGTTGGATTTTTGGGGATGCTACATATGGAGATATTTCAAGAAAGGCTTGAAAGAGAGTTTAAACAAAATCTAATTACTACTGCACCTTCTGTTAATTATAAAGTTTATTTGGCCTCAGGTAATATGATTGAAATAGATAACCCCGCCAAAATGCCAAAGAATCATACCGTTAGTAAGATTGAAGAACCGTATGTATTAGCTACTATCATTACACCAAGTGATTATGTGGGGAATGTTATGGAACTTTGCCAGTTTAAAAGAGGTGTTTTTAAAGATATGAAGTATATCTCTGATGTGAGAGTTGAGATAGTATATGAGCTTCCTTTGTCAGAGATTATTTATGATTTCTTCAATCGATTAAAATCAAGTACTAAGGGGTATGCATCTTTTGATTATGAACTTGTTGGTCACAAGGAATCTAAACTTGTAAAAATTGATATTTTACTTAATTCTGAGCCTGTTGATGCGTTAGCATTTCTAGTTCATCAAGATTTTGCAAGACAAAGAGGATTAAGAATCTGTCAAAAATTGAAAGATCTAATTCCTAGACAACTATTTGAAATACCTGTTCAAGCAGCTATAGGTTCAAAGGTAATTGCCAGAACTAATATTAAAGCTATGAGAAAAGATGTTTTAGCAAAGTGTTATGGTGGAGATATTACCAGAAAGAAAAAACTTTTGGAAAAGCAAAAAGAAGGTAAGAAGCGAATGAAGAATGTCGGATCAGTAGAGATTCCTCAAGAAGCTTTTATGTCAGTTTTGTCACTAGATGATGATGAATAAGCACAAGAAATTGTGCTTATTATTTTCAAATATATGGTTAATGCTTTGATTTGTTTAGTTAATATGTTAACATAATAAGAGGGTGATAGGTATGATTAAAGGTCTTTATATTCACATACCATTTTGTGATCAAATCTGTACTTATTGTGATTTTGCAAAAATGGTAGCTTCTGAAGAAATGAAAGTAGATTATTTGCGAGCTTTAGTTAAAGAAATTGAATATTTTAGCGATTTAGTTGCTAATATTGAAACCATTTATATCGGTGGTGGGACGCCTTCATCTTTAGATAATAATCTTATTGAAGCTTTCTTGGAAGAACTTAAGAATTTGGTTCCTTTAGATAAAGTTAAGGAGTTTACAATTGAAGTGAACCCAAATGACGTATGTGAAGAGTTGCTCGATATTTTTTCTAAATATAATGTTAGTCGAATTAGTATGGGAGTTCAAACCTTAAACAATGATTTGTTGAGATTTCTAGGCAGAACACATACTGATGATACAATATATAAAGCTGTAGAGATGCTTAAGAATAGAAAATTGGTTTATAATCTTGATTTTCTATATGCTATTCCATGTCAATTAAAAAAGAACGTAGAGTTTGATTTAGATTTCATCGAGAAATATCAACCAGCACATGTCTCGTATTACTCATTAATAGTTGAGGATAAGACAATCTTAAACTATCTCATCAACAAACATAGAATTACCGATTTTTCTGAAGATTTAGCAAGAGAGTTTGGTGAATATATTGATGACAGGTTAGAAACTATGGGTTATCAAAAATATGAGTTCTCAAATTATTGCAAAGAAGGGAAAAAATCAAAACACAATTTACTATATTGGAATTTGGATGAGTATTTAGGAGTTGGTTTAAATGCTAGTTCTCAATATAATAATACGAGATTAAAAAACCCAAAGAAGATAAGAGAGTATATAGAAGGTACTAAGAAACATGCTTTAGTTATGCACGAAATAGAAGAGTTTAATCCTAAAATGGAGATGATTCTTATGGGCCTTAGAAAAACTGAAGGAGTAGATCTTAAAAAGTATAAGTTGAAATTTAATCAAG
>Ga0334890_1000802_pt1 | contig 50322 bp, 44 predicted proteins | sample GraSluR1_MG_3_FD_207220 | JGI IMG/M metagenome (GOLD analysis project Ga0334890, IMG submission 207220) | Sludge microbial communities from methane-producing bioreactor in Wageningen University, Netherlands - Granular Sludge_31_08-R1 | ecosystem: Engineered > Bioreactor > Anaerobic >... | reverse complement strand
AACGCCTCACGGCGTCACTACAAACAGGACAACCCGCCGCAGGCACGTCACCACAAATGCGCAACGGAGCCTCAGGCGCCACCACCACAAGCGACCGTCCCCTCGCCCGGAAATCTTCACACACACGACCTGACGGCGGACGTATCGGGCCCTTTACACCGGGGCCAGTGAAAGGTAACATGAGATCCGGCAGGCACGGGCCTGCCGGATTTTTTTCGTGAAGCGTCTTTGAGTTGGGACTCTCATGGCAGAGCAGTTGGACAAAGTCTACGAGCCACAGACCGTCGAGAAGAAGGTCAACACGCTCTGGGCAGCGCGACCGTACTTCCACCCCGACCCGTCCAACGTTGCCGATGCACAGACCTACACGATCGTCATCCCTCCACCCAACGTCACCGCCGCCCTGCACCTCGGCCACGCCTTGAACAACACCCTGCAAGACGTCCTGATCCGCTTCCGCCGGATGCAGCAGTGGCGAACGCTCTGGATGCCCGGCACCGACCACGCGGGCATCGCCACGCAGACGGTGGTCGAGAAGCGCATCCTCGCCGAGGAGGGCAAGCGGCGTACCGACTTCGAGCGGGATGATTTCGTCGCCAGGGTCCAGGCGTGGAAGGACGAGTACGAGGCAACCATCATCGGCCAGCTCAAGGCGATGGGCTGCTCCTGCGACTGGGCGCGCACGCGGTTCACAATGGACGAAGTCTGTGCCAAGGCCGTGCGGGCCAACTTCTTCAACCTCTTCAAGGACGGACTGATCTATCGCGGCAAACGTCTGGTCAACTGGGACCCGGCCACGCAGACGGTCCTGGCCGACGACGAAGTCGAGCACGAGACCGTCCGCGGCCACTTCTGGTATCTGTGTTATCCGCTCGTCGAACCGGTGGAGATCTGCAACGAACATGTGGACCATGTCACTGTTGCGACGACGCGGCCGGAGACGATGCTGGGTGACACGGCCATTGCGATGAACCCGAACGATCCACGGGCCAAATACCTCGTCGGAAAGCATGTGCGGCTGCCCATCGTCGGGCGGATCATTCCGATCGTCGCCGACGAGCACGTGGTCCTGCCGAACCCCGAAAGCGAGGACGAGAAGGCCCGCTTCTCGACGGGCTTCCTGAAGGTGACCCCGGCGCACGATCCGGACGACTGGGCCATCGGCCAGCGGCACAATCTCGATGTCATCAATGTGATGGCCCCTGACGGCTCGATCAGCGACAAGCACGGCTGGACCGATGCAACCGAGCCGGAGGCCCAGAATCTGCTCGGCATGGACCGTTTCGAGGCCCGCGAGGCCATCGTCGAGTGGTTCCGCCAGGAGGGCCTGCTCGAAGACGTGCGCGAGTATACGCACGAGGTGGGTCACAGCTACCGCAGCCACGTCCCCATTGAGCCGTACCTGTCGGACCAATGGTACATCGCCGTCAAGAAGCCAATCGAGCATCTGGCCGCCAGGTTCGGCGATGGCCTGATCGAGGGCACCGACGTGCCCGTCAACTCGCTGGCGGGCCTGGCGCTCAAACCCCTGCTCGACGGACGATTGCGGTTCATCCCCGAACGGTACGCCAAGACGTATCAGACGTGGCTGGAGAACCTGCGCGACTGGCCCATCAGCCGCCAGCTCTGGTGGGGCCACCGCATCCCTGTATGGTCGCAGGCGGGCGAAGGCGCCGCCGTGCCCAATGGTTCGGCCGATAGCATCTTCTCGGTTACGGGGCAATCCGACGAGGGGCCTGTGACATTTGTCTGTGTTGCACCCGGGCACGAGGACATTGAGTCTACGCTCGAAGCATCCGGCTGGAAGCGCGACGAAGACGTGCTGGACACGTGGTTCAGCTCGGCGCTGTGGCCGTTCAGTACGCTGGGCTGGCCGGACGAGACGGCGGAGATGAAGACGTTCTATCCAGGCAATGTCCTGTGCACCGCGCGGGAGATTATCACGCTGTGGGTCTCGCGGATGGTAATGATGGGCCAGTACTGCGCCGGAGACATCCCCTTCCGCGACGTCTACATCCACGCGATGATCCAGGACGGCGAAGGCCGAAAGATGTCCAAGAGCCTGGGCAATGGGATCGACCCGCTCGTCGCCATCGACAGCCACGGCGCCGACGCGATGCGATTCACCCTGGCCAGCATGACCACCGACACACAGGACATCCGCATGCCGGTGGCGCCGATGACCCTTCCTGACGGTCGCCAGGTCAACACGTCGCCCAAATTCGACATCGGCCGCAATTTCTGCAACAAGCTCTGGAACGCCTCCCGTTTTGCGATGATGAATCTCGAAGGCTTCGAGTCGACCGCGTTCGGCATCGACGATCTGGACGTCGTCAGCAGATGGATTCTGTCTCGCCTGGCGACCACGCAAGCGGAGGTCACCGCCTCGCTCGACGCCTTCAAGTTCAGCGAGCCGCTGGCGCAACTGTACCGCTTCTTCTGGAACGATTTGTGCGACTGGTACCTCGAATGGGTCAAATTCAGCATGAGGGATGAGACCCGCCGGCCCATCGCCCAGAACGTTCTGGCGTTCGTCTTGGATCGCACCCTGCGATTGCTGCATCCCTTCGTGCCGTTCATCACCGAAGGCATCTATCAGAAACTCAATGAAACGGCGACTGCGCGAGGACTCGGGAGCATCGCCGTCAACGACGGCTCAGAGGCCCTGACGGTCTCCCGATGGCCCATGGGGCTCGACGAACTCGTCAACAGCGGCGTCGAGGAGCAGATCCGCCTCGTACAGGAGACGATCCGCGCGATCCGCGACATCCGGAACAAGTACAACAAATCGAGCGAAGTGCTTACGGCTTCGGCGGCCGCGCCGCAGGCCACCGCCGAGGTCCTCAACGCCAATGCCGATCTGATCTGCCAACTGACCAACCTGCATTCGTTCCAGGCGGCCGAAGGGGCGGCCAAACCGAACAACGCGGCAACCACCATAGTAGAAGAAACGCAGGTCTTCGTGCACGATGTGATCGACCCGGACGCCGAGCGCGCCCGTCTCAAGAAGCAGAAACAGGAGATCCAGCAGGCGAAGAAGGCCGTGGAAGGCAAGCTGGCCAACGAGAATTTCGTGACCCGGGCCAAGCCGGAGGTCGTCGCCCAGGCCAGAGACAGGCTCACGCAGCTTCAGGAGCAGTTGCAGGCGGTGGAGACGCACCTGGCGGAACTGGGCGCCTGATCCGACGAAGGGAGACCCACGATGGACGTGGAAGTTGAACTGTCACGAATCATCATCAATGAGACGTCCGATCAGCAGATTATCGTCCTGAAGGAGCGGCACGGCGAGCGGGCTTTCCCCATCGTGATCGGCATCGTGGAGATCTTCGCGATCGACCGCCGCCTCAAAGGGATCACCCCTCCGCGTCCGATGACGCACGACCTGCTCGCCAGCGTTATCGACAGCCTCGGGGCGCAGGTCAAGCGTATCGTGATCGACGACCTGCGCGACCACACGTTCTACGCCAAGATCTATCTTCAAGCGGACGGACGGACGGTGAAGATCGATTCGCGTCCCTCCGATGCCATCGCCCTGTGCGCGGCGATCAATGCGCCGATCTTTGTGGCCGATCATGTTTTCGACAAGACGGGTCCGTAAACAGCGTTGCGATCACGAGCAATCCCACGGCAACGCACAGCATCGCATCGGCCACGTTGAATGTATGCCAATGCCGACCCGGCCAGTAGACCACGTCAATGAAATCGCGGACCTGCCCGTCGTTGAACGCCCGATCATACAAATTGCCGCAAACGCCGGCGGCGAACAACCCCAAGGCCACCTGGACAATCCGCTGCCGCGCCGCCCCGAAGAAGAAGACCCCCAGAATAATGGCCAAGGCCACGGCAGAAACACCCACCAGAAAGGTCTGCCGCCCGGAGGCGATGCCAAAGGCGGCGCCGTCGTTGAGGGCCAGTCGGAACGTGAGGAAGCCGCGGATGATCGTCATGCTCTGATCGGGCTCATCACGCAGGACGGCGAACACCGCATGCTTCGTCCAAAGATCCAGCAGCAGCCCCACCATCGCGATAGGCCAGAAGATCAGATGCGCAATCCGGTCGGGCAATGCCTCTCGGCAGCCGTCCAGGAGCCCCTGACGCCGTGTCGCCGCTTCATCCGGGGGCCGTGTTGTTGTCGGTTCAGTCATCGAGTCCTCGCAATGGGTTCTCAGTCAGTGCGTGCTCTTGGATGAGCTTCTTCAGCCAATCTCGCCGGGGTTGATCGGGATGGATGTCCAGGGAGCGCCGCCAATGGCGCAGCGCCGCCACCCGCATCGCCTCGTCGCCGCTGCGCTGAAACTCAATCATGCAGGCGACACCCAGGCCTCGATGGGCTTCCCAATCGCCGTCGTCGAGGGCGATCGCCCTTTCGTACATGGCGACTGCCTGGTCGGCCTCGCCGAGTTTCAGAAAACAGTACCCGAGGTGGCGAAACGCCTGCGGGCGGTCGGGATGGTTCTGGATCATGCCAAGCAACACATCCCTGGCCCGGCCGTACCGACCACCTCTCATGTGGGCCATCGCCAGGGCCAGCAATGACTCCGGACGTTTGGGATCGTCCTTGAGCAGTTCTTCATACAGCCGGGCCGCTTGCTCGTAATCCTTCTGCATCTCATACGCCCGGGCCAGCAGGCGCAGGGCTTCTTCCGATTCCGCATCGATCTGTCGCGCCAACTCGCAATGGACCAGTGCCTGGACGGCTCGCTCGGCGTTCAGGTAGCATCGCGCCGCCGCCAACTGGGCCTCCAGGCTCTCCGTGTCCAGTTCGCCGGCGCGTGCAAAAACCCGGGCTGCCTCATCGAATCGGCCCAGCTTCTCGTACACCGTCGCCAGATCCATGTGGTCCTGAAACGACCAAAGATCCAGACGAGCCGCCTGTCTGAACGCCTCGGCGGCCAACTCCAACTCATTCAACGCCAGATAAGCCCTGCCCAGTTCCGAATGAGCCAGAACAAAGTCGGGGTCTTGCGTTACGGCGGCCTTGAGCTGCCGAGCCGCTGCTTCCTCCTGCCCCAATTCACGAAGCATGACCGCGTCAAGGTACAGATCCACCGCCGACGGCCGCTCGGCACAGCCGAAAACGAGGCACATCCCCAGCACTGCCGTGCCAAGCCAAGCCAAGATCCCCCTGTCGTTTCCCTCGAACACGCGCCGGAAGCCCTTCCCAATCCTGCGAGGTCCGCAACCGATCATCTTGACGATCGCGTTTCCCGCCAATGCGTGGATTATACCAGACCCCTCCCCCCTGTCAAAACCCTCAAGCCCCCTGGAATCCTCTCGCTCAAAGAGCGGGAAGTGTTTGACACCGGGTCGGGCGATGGCTATGCTGTGCGGCTGTTTCGTGGTTCGGTATACGCTGGGACGAGGCTGCGCCTCGTCTTTGTTGTTATGGATTGAAAGGCGCGCATTGCATGGCGAAAGAGAAGACCAAACTTGCGAAAAGGCCCTGTGTCCTGATTATACGCGATGGATGGGGCTACAACCCCGACCCCGCCGAGGATGATTGCAACGCCGTCAAGCAGGCGCATACCCCCACGGATGACATGCTGATGGCCGAGTACCCCCACTGCCTGATCCACACCTACGGCGAATACGTCGGGTTGCCGGACGGGACGATGGGCAACAGCGAGGTCGGCCACCAGAACATCGGGGCCGGACGGACGGTGCCCCAGGAATCGGTTCGCCTGACTCATGCGATACGGGATGGCTCGTTCTTTCGGAACGAGCAGTTCCTGGAACTCATCCGATTCGTCAAGGAGAACAAGGGCAAAGTGCATTTGATGGGCCTGTGCAGCGACATCGGCGTCCATTCGCTGCTCGGGCATCTCTACGGCCTGCTTGAGCTGGCCAAGCGAAACGGGGTGACCGACGTGTTCATCCATGCCTTCATGGATGGACGCGACTCGCCGCCCGACAGCGGCCTCGGATACATCCGGGACGTCGAGAAGAAGGCCGCCGAAATCGGCGTCGGCAAGATCGCCACGGTCATGGGCCGGTTCTATGCGATGGACCGCGACAGCCGATGGGACCGGGTTCAGAAGGCCTACGAGTGCCTGCGGACCGGCAAGGGCCTCAAGGCCCCAAGCGCTCAGGACGCTGTCAAGAGCAGCTACGATAGGGACGTCACCGACGAGTTCATTGAACCAACGTGCGTCATCGACAAGGACGGCGGACCGCTGGCCACCATCGACGACGGAGACGGCGTGATCTTCTTCAACTTTCGAGGCGACCGGCCCCGCGAACTGACCCGTGCCTTCGTGGCCGCGGACTTCAAGGAGTTCGTGCGAACGACGCTGCCCCAGATCTGTTTCGTCTGCATGACCGAATACGACGCCAGCATCCCGGCTGCCGTGGCGTTTCCCAAACCTCCCAAAATGAAGAACATCCTGGCCGCGTATTGGAGCGAACTGGGGCTCAAGCAGTTCCGTTGCGCCGAGACGGAGAAGTACGCTCATGTGACGTTCTTCTTCAACGACTACACGGAGAAACCGTTCAGAGGCGAGGACCGACAGATCGTCCCGTCGCCCAAAGTGCGTACGTACGACCTCAAGCCGGAGATGAGCGCCCGCGAGGTCACCGACGTTGTTCTGGAACGATTGGACGCCGGCAAATACGACGTCGTCGTGGTCAATTTCGCCAACCCCGACATGGTCGGTCATACGGGCGTCCTTTCGGCTGCGGTCCAGGCGGCCGAAACCGTCGACGAGTGCGTGGGCAAGATCCTCGAGAAAGTCAAGAGCATGGGGGGCGCCGCCGTCGTCACGGCCGATCACGGCAACTTCGAGAAGATGATCGACCGAAAGCCGGACAGTCCGCACACGGCGCATACCGTCGGGGACGTGCCGCTGATCGTCTTCGATGACCGCTACAAGGGCCGGACGCTGCGAGATGGTGGAACGCTCGCCGATATCGGGCCGACGCTTCTGGAGATCATGGGGCTGCCTCAGCCGCAGGAGATGACCGGCCGCAGCGTGCTCCAGGCGACCTAGCGCAAACTCGATCATGAGCCGGCGTCTCCTCGCCACGCGAATGGAATTCGGTGGGAACCATGGGTCGAATCGTTCGCCTTGACCAGAACATGATCAACATGATCGCGGCCGGCGAGGTCATCGAGCGCCCGGCCAGCGCGGTCAAGGAACTCCTGGAGAACAGCATCGATGCCGGCGCAACACAGCTCGTGGTCTCCGTCGAAGACGGTGGTCGCAAGCTCATCTCCGTCACCGACAACGGTGCTGGGATGGATGCCGATGACCTGGCGACCGCCTTCGAGTCCCATGCGACGAGCAAGATCAAGGACGCCGGCGACCTGAACCGTATCGCCACGCTGGGATTTCGAGGGGAGGCGTTGGCAAGCATCGCATCCATCGCGTACGTACGCGCCGTCAGCCGAACGCCCAACTCCAACCAGGCCCACTGCATCGAGATCGATTGCGGCGACAGCAAGCCGGTCAGCCCGTGCAGCGGCGACGTCGGGACCACGATCCAGGTTCGCGATCTGTTCTACAGGACCCCCGCCCGCCGCAAGTTTCTGCGGACCGCCAGCACCGAGATGGGACATATCAGCGAACAGTTCACGCGAATCGCCCTGCCCAACGGCTCGCTCGATCTGACGCTGGTCCACAACGGCAAAGAGCTGTATCGTCTCTCCGCCGCCACCGCGCTGCGGGAGCGAATCGCACGGCTCTTTCCCATGCTCGAGGCCGACAGTCTCGTTGAGACGCAAACCGAGGAGAAAGGCATTCGGATCCGTGCCCTGCTCGGCCATCCCGGCATCTCTCGAACGAACAACAAGTTTCAGTACGCGTTTCTGAACGGGCGTTTCGTTCGCGACAAGTTTGTCTCACACGCGGTCAAGGAGGCGTACCGAGGCATGCTCGAACCGAACCGCTTTCCGGTCGCGTTCCTGTTTATTGAGATGCCGTATGATGAATACGACGTCAACGTGCACCCCACGAAGACCGAGGTCCGTTTCTACAACTCCAATCTCGTTCACTCACAGATTCTCGGCACGATACGCGAGAAGCTTCTCGGCACAAACCTGCACATGCCCGCCCGGCTGGCCTCCGCACCGGCGGCCTCGCTCGATGACGGTCGCCAGGGCCAACGGGCCAGACGGCAGGAGATCGCCGACGCCATGGCGGACTTCTTCAAGCAGCACCGGCCCGCCCATCGGCAGCAGCAGTTCGACTTGCAGCCGGACAGAACCTCGCGCACCAGCACAGCGAACCATCGAGGGCCGTCGATTGGCCATGAACCGATGCCGCCCGTGCTGGGCTTTGAAGGGCCGAAATACCTCCAGATCCACGACAGCTATATCGTCGAGCAAACCGACGAAGGCTTTGTCATCATCGACCAACACGCGTTGCACGAGGCAATGTTGTACGAGACCCTCCGCCAGCGAGCCGGCAGCGGCTGCCTCGAATCGCAGCGGCTCTTGCTGCCTGAGACTCTGGATGTCACCGATGCCCAAGCCGACGCCATCGAAGCCAACGGCGATATCTTCCGCCGACTTGGCGTGGAACTGGCCCCCTTCGGGCCGCGAACGTATGCCGTCCAGGCTTTCCCCTCGCTATTGGCGAAGGTCTCCCCCGTAGGCTTCGTGCAGGACCTCGTCGACCTGCTGGCCTCCAGGAAGACGACACCAAACCCCGAGGATCTGCTCGATGAGGTGCTGAACATGACGGCCTGCAAGGCCGCTATCAAGGCCGGCCAGAGACTGACCGACAGCGAGATTCAACAACTGCTGGCCGACCGGCAGCAATACGAATCCACGAGCCGGTGCCCACACGGCCGGCCCACGACGATCACCTTTTCCATCGGCGAGCTGGAAAAGCAGTTCAAGAGGACCTGATGCGCAGGTGGTGCGTGCTATTGGCGCTTTTCGTGGCCTGGAACCTTCTGGGCTACGCCCTGTTTCGACCGCAGCGGATCGACGCTGACGTGCGCGCGCCCAACGCATCGCATCCAATGCGAATCGTCTCGATGGCCCCCAATCTGACCGAGATTCTCTATGCCCTCGGGCTGGACGAACGCGTGGCCGCCGTCACCGGCGACAGCGATTACCCCCCGGAGGCCGCGACCAAACCGCGCGTGGGCAGTTTCTGGCTGCCGAACCTCGAGGGCATCATTGCCAAACGACCCGATCTCGTCTTGAGCCTCGACATCCCACAGCAGAGGAGCCTGGCTGCCCGGCTGCGGCGAATGGGCTACGATTGCCTGGTCTTGAGCATCTGGACCGTCGATGATCTCTTCGGCGCCATTGAGACGATTGGACGAGCAACCGGACAACACATCAAAGCCAATGCGCTCGCATCTGGAATCCGAGAGGACCTCGTGCGGCTGGGCCGTACCCGGGCCGGCAGAGACCGGCCTCGCGTCCTGTGGGTGGTCCAGAGAGAGCCGCTCCGCGTCGCCGGACGCAATACGTTCATCAACGAGCTGATCGAACTGGCCGGCGGCGAGAATGCCATCGGCCCAACGCTGCACAAATACCCGCCCGTCGGGGCCGAGCAGATTATTGGAGCGAACGTCCAGGTCATCATCGAACCGGCCATGATGGGAGGCGATCCAGCCGAACAGCGTCGCCGAGCGCTGGCCCACTGGGGCCGCCTGGCCAGCGTACCGGCCGTTGCTGATGGGCGAATCCACGTTGTCGAGGCCGATGCCGTTTCGCGCTTGAGCCCGAGACTCGCTGAGGGAATTCAACTGATCGCGGGATGCCTTTGGCCCGCCGAGGGGGGAGAGTGACGCCGTGCACCCGTTCCTGTCGCCGAAAACACTGCTGACCAGAGTTGCGGCCGCCATCTTATTGCTCGTGCTGGTCATGGTTGCGTGCTCGTTCGTCGGCACCGAACCCATTAGCCTGAAGGCCGCCCTGGCCGGCCCTGCCTTGTCGTCAGCCTCACCCAACCCCGACTACGAAATCCTGCTGCGGGTGCGCGTGCCCCGCATCCTGCTGGCGGCCATCGTGGGAGCGGCCCTGGCCGGCGCCGGCGTCGTGTTCCAGGCCATCCTGCGAAACCCGTTGGCCGACCCCTATATCCTCGGCGTCTCCAGCGGCGCCGGCCTTGGCGCCATGCTGGCGGTCATCTGCTCGGTCAACTGGACCCTGTGGGGGCGATCTCCGGTTGCGGTCTTCGCCTTCTTTGGGGCGCTGGGCACCGTCTGGCTGGTCTGGACGATCGGTCGCATTACGGGCAAGTTCCACGTCACCGGCCTTCTCCTGGCCGGCGTGGTCGTGAACGCCTGTTTCTCAGCCGTGATCATGTTCCTCACATCCATCACCAGGAGCCAGGACGTCTATGCGACCGTCTTCTGGCTCATGGGCAACCTGGCCGAAGAGGAGGCGTTCGTTCTCTGGGCCAGCGGCGGATGCGTGGTCGCCGGCATTGTGGCGCTCTTGTTCCTCGGCGCCCAGCTCAACGTCATCAGCTTCGGTCCGACCGACGCCCGAAGCATGGGCATCCACGTCGAGCGGGTTCAGTTCGTCGCACTGGCGATTTCGGCGTTCATTACGGCCGTGGCGGTCAGCCTCAGTGGCTTGATTGGTTTCGTTGGTCTGATCGTGCCGCATGCCGTTCGTCTCGTCCTCGGGCCCGACCATCGCCAATTACTGCCGTTAAGCTGCGTCGCCGGAGCGATATTCCTTATTGTGGCCGATACCGTCGCCCGTTGGATCGTCGCGCCGGCCCAGTTGCCCGTAGGCGTCATCACGGCGATGGCCGGAGGCCCCTTCTTCCTGATTCTGCTGATACGTTACAACAGGAAGGTGTACTGGTTGTCATGACCACGCGCGTACAACTGCACAACGTGACCTTCGCCTATCGGCCGGACCAGCCGGTGCTGAAAGATATCTGTCTGAGCGTGGAGCCGGCGACCTTTCTCGCTGTGGTCGGGCCCAATGGAGCCGGCAAGACCACACTGATCGACCTTCTCGCCGGACTGCTGGAGCCACAGGAAGGGATTGTCGCCATTGACGGCAGGGAGATTCACTCCTACAGCAGGCGTCACCTGGCCGAGAAGGTGGCGCTCGTTCGACAGGAGCATGTTCCCGTCTTCGGGTTCTCTGTGGCTGAGACGGTCCTGATGGCAAGAATTGCCCACGTCGGCCAGTGGGGCTTCGAGCGCCCGGTGGACCGGCGGACCGTAGCCGATGCGCTGGACGTGACAGACACGGCCCAGTTCGCGTCGCGTCCGCTGGCCGACCTCAGTGGAGGCGAACGCCAGCGAGTGTTCATCGCCCGTGCCCTGGCCCAGGATACGCCGATCATCCTGCTCGATGAGCCCACCAGCTTCCTCGACCTGCGTCATCAGGTGGCGATCTACGACCTGCTCAAGTCTGTGCAGCGCGAGAAGGCAAGAACCGTGATTGCCATCACGCATGACATCAATCTGGCGGCCCAGTATTGCGACCAGGTTCTGCTTCTTCAGCCGTGGCGCGCTGCCTCGGGCGACCAGAGCCACAGCGCCCCTGGCGCCGGCGCCCATTACCGGGTGGGCTCCACACACCAGGTCTTCACAAAGAGCGAGATCGAAAGCGTCTTCGGAATCCGCGTCTTTTCGGCTTCTGTCGGCAGCGAGAACATGTTTCTGCCCTTGGGGGAAATGGCCAAAGACGCCGGCCGAAGGGGTCCGCCGCAGCCCACAGATCTCGCATAAGTTGTTTCCTGGAAATGCCTTACAACGAGAGACGGAATGTGTATATCGGACCCTGGCGACGGTTGCCGGTCGGAGCCCTCAAGACTGAGGACCTTCCGGAATATGAGGCTTCTCCTGGTGCGATGAATATGGTAGAATTATTGGTTCTATAGGTACAATGCCCTTGCCCTCTATGAAAGGTAGATACAGACGTGGCCCGGGAACGCAAGAAGACAGCGAAAAAGAAGCCCACACGGAAGCGCAAGAATGCGAGGCCTCTCAGCGCCGCTGATATCGAGCACTTCAAGGAACTGCTCCTCCAAAAGAGGCGGGAAATCTTTCAGAATGTCTTCGATATCGAGGGAGAGACCCTCAAGAAGTCCCGGCTCGATGCCAGCGGGGACCTGTCCAGCATGCCGATCCACATGGCGGACCTTGGCACGGACAACTACGAACAGGAGTTTGCCTTGGGCCTGATGGACAGCGAACGGAAGATCCTGCATGAGATCGACGATGCCTTGAACAGGATGGCCGAAGGAACCTACGGCATCTGCGAGGGGACGGGCCAGCTGATTCCCAAGGCCCGACTGGAAGCCCAGCCGTGGGCTCGATACTGTGTCGAATACGCCAGAATGGTGGAAGAGGGCCTGGCCGAAGGCGCATAGGCTCGCCGTGTCACACGCGCCGATCGATGGCCGAGAATCGACCCGAGCGGGTCGGCGTGCTCGGCGACTGACTGCGTATGTTCCGAGCACCGTGCGAATGAAACAACAGCAACACATCAAGGCCGAGCAGGCCCCCGCAACAGACCGAATCGTGTGCCCGACATGCAAGAGGTTGCTGCGCGTCCCGGCGCCCGACACATCCGAACGGCCCAGGTTCTTTCCGTTCTGTTCGGAGCGATGCCGGCTGATCGACCTCAACGCCTGGCTGGACGCCGAGTACAGGATCGTCGCCCGACCGGATGAGGAACCAGACGATGCGCTGGCCGACGACGAGGCCCACCGCTGATCGTCTATCGTTTCATCGCCCGGAAAAATCGTGTAGACGCCAACGGAATCACCCGCTATGATGCCGCGAGAGCACCAAGCCGACCCATTTGAAGGCGCTGCTTTGAAAGGGAGCAAGATGCGTGAGGACAAGGAGCCGGTGCTGTCCTTGGGGAGCTGTCTATTTCCACGGGTATTCCAGGCATTCCGCATTGCCGTTCAGCCAACCAAACTGCTTCTGGCCTTTCTGGCCCTGACGGCCGTCTGCCTGACCGGTCGGCTCATGGATCTCAACGCGACGGTGGTCGTTGCCCCCAGCGGAATGACCGAACTCGACGAGTATGTATCCGGGTCACTCCAGATCGACGAGCACATCCGACTGTTTCGGGAAACCGGCGGGCGGACGGGCGTCTTCAGCACGCTCTGGCATTTCGGCGCCAAGCGGTTTCACTCAGCGGTCCTTGGCATCTCGCGTCGCGACAGTCTGAGTGTCTTCGCAGACATCGCGGCTGGTTTTGCCGCCCTGGGGTGGGCCTTCACATACCACCCCGTGTATAGTGTGGTCTTCTTCGCGGTCGTACTGGCTGTGATGGCGCTGGCCGGTGGGGCCATCTGTCGTATTGCAGCGCTCCAGTTCGCCCAGGGACAGAAGCCCGGATTGGCAGAGGCCGTACGATTCAGCGCCGGCAAGTTCTGCAGCTTCCTGGCCGCCCCCGTAACGCCGGCCGCAATCATCGTCGTGATCGGCCTGTCGATCTTCCTCCTGGGGCTGATCGGCAACATCCCCATCGTCGGGGAACTGTTCGTGGGCCTGTTCCTCCCTCTGGCCTTTCTTGCGGGGGCCCTGATCGCCATCATTGTGATCGGGACGCTGGCCGGATGCGGGCTCATGTTCCCCACGATCGCGTACGAGGACTCGGACTGCTTTGATGCGATCAGCCGAGCATTCAGTTACGTCTATGCCAAGCCCTGGCAAATGGGCTTCTATACCGTCGTCGCCGTCGTTTATGGAACGATCTGCTACGCGTTTGTCCGGTTCTTCTCGTTCCTGTTGCTTTGGATCACACACCTTTTCCTTCGGATCGGCTTCTTCGACGGCAACCGAAAACTGACGGCCATCTGGCCCCAGCCCGACCTGACCGATCTTCTCGGCCAGACCGCCGCCCAGCCCACGAACTGGTCTACATCGGCCGCAGCCTTTCTGGTCTATGTATGGGTTCTGGTCGTGATCGGCCTGATGGTGTCCTTCGTCATCAGCTTCTATTACTCGGCCAACACGATCATCTACGCCCTAATGCGCAACCGGGTCGACAAGACCGCGTTGGACGAGATCCAACCCGGTTCGGACGACATGGCAGCCGAAGCCGGATCGGTGTTCAGAAGCGTTGAGACCGCGAGCCAGGACGCGGCAGATCGCCAGAGCGGCCCAGCCACGTCCGAATAACAACAGGTCGTTCTGCTCCTCGGGATCGCCTTTCGCAGGCCCTGATGTCCGCGACGGCTCAACCATCCCTTCCATTGTGCCGATGATAATGGCATGGCCGCCCGCGGCCTGCCTGTGAGGGCCGCATGGGAACCGCTGCTTCCGAGGAACGTCAGAACAATGGTGCTGCGAGCATATGCCTGAGCCGCGCAAGGACAGACACACAGAAGGTCCGGATAATGCCTCGTCGGCGTCTGCGCCCCAGGCGCCGGGCTTGCTCGGGGCTCTTCGCAAGCCACTGATCATTCTGGCCCACATCGGCGCCTTCGCCACATCGCTGATGTTCGCATTTCTGGTGGCCAACAACATGCAGTTCAGTCGGCACTGGCTCGTAGAGCAGTACCCATTCTTCCTGCTGGTTTCTCTTGCCGTCAAACTGCCGGTGTTCGGCCTCTTCAGACAGTACCGTGGCTGGTGGCGTTACGTCAGTATGTCCGACCTGCTGGGCATCCTGCGGGCGGCCCTGGTCAGCACGCTGGCGATCGTCACCCTCTGGTTCGCCCTGATGCTCCAAGTCCCGGCCGTCCGCAGGGCACTGCCGCCGGGCATCGCGGCCATCAGCCAGGGCGTTTTCATGGCCGATCTGTTCGGGACCATTCTTCTGCCGGCGGGTCTGCGAATGCTGATCCGGCTCTACCACGAGGAGTTCCGAGCAACCGAAGGGCGGTTCCTGAAGCGCTTCCTGATCGTCGGCGCCGGCAACGCCGGAGAAGCACTGCTTCGTGAGATTCTCCGCATGCGCGTCGTCCTGTACGACGTCATCGGCTTCATCGACGACGACCCGGCCAAACAAGGCACCAGCATCCACGGAGTCGCCGTCCTTGGAACCGTGGACGAACTGCCCAGGATCTGCCATGAACGGAACATCGACGAGATCGCGATCGCCATGCCCTCGGCCACCCACCAGCAACGGCGCCGCGTCATCCAGCTCTGCGAGGGCGCCAAGGTGAGGTTTCGCACGGTGCCCTCGATCACCGACATCGCCTCCGGCAAGCTCCGCGTCAGCCAGATCCGCGACGTGGACATCAACGATCTCCTGGGCCGACAGGTCGTCCAGCTCGATCTCAATTCGATTGAGGCGTTTACACGGGACAAGACGATCCTGGTCACGGGGGCCGGCGGGTCGATCGGCTCGGAGTTGTGCCGGCAGATTTGCCAGTTCGGACCCGGCCGGCTTCTCCTTGTCGATCAGGCCGAGAACCCACTGTTCTATGTGGAACGCGACCTGGGCAAGCGCTTCGCCGACGTAGCCATCGAGCCGATCGTCTGCAACATCACCGATCGCAACCGCGCAGAGGAGATCTTCGAGCGATACCGCCCTGCCGTGGTCATCCATGCCGCCGCTCACAAACACGTGCCGTTGATGGAGCTCAACGCCCGCGAGGCCATTAAGAACAACGTTGCCGGGACACAGGTCATTGCCGACGCCTCGGATCGGCACGGGGCCGCCCATTTCGTCATGATCAGCACGGATAAGGCGGTCAACCCGACCAGCATCATGGGCTCATCGAAGCGGATCGCCGAGATGTACGTCCAGGATCTCAGCCGGACGAGCCAAACGCATTTCGTCACCGTTCGCTTCGGCAATGTGCTGGGTTCGGAAGGCTCGGTCGTGCCGATTTTCCGCAAGCAGATCGCCGAAGGCGGGCCGGTCACCGTCACGCACCCGCAGATGAAGCGCTACTTCATGACGATCCCTGAGGCCAGCCGGCTCGTTCTCCAGGCGGCCACCATGGGCCAAGGTGGCGAGATCTTCGTTCTCGATATGGGCGAGCCGGTCAAGATCGTCGATCTGGCGAAAGAGTTGATTACGCTGAGCGGGTTTCGGCCGGGCCAGGACATCGAGATCCTGTTTGCGGGCTTGCGGCCGGGAGAGAAGCTCTTCGAAGAGCTACGCATCGAAGGCGAGGACATGCAGCGCACGCGCCATCCCAAAATCAGCATCTGGCGGAACAAGCCCATGGACCGCGACCGCTTGCGGGCCGGCATCGACCATCTGGTGAAACTGGCTCGCCGTCCCGACGCCGATCCGCAGGCCATCGCAGCCGCCATCAAGGACCTCGTCCCCGAGTACGCCGTTCCCGTCGCCACCGGACGGATCGGCTGAATCAGAGAGCGCGCCGCACGACAGCCGCCGCCGACAGCGTCCGCTCGCTCCCGCCGCACCGCACCGTCAGTGAGATCAGCACGCTCTTGCACTCGCCGTCGGTGACCGTCTTGCTGAAACTGGCGTTCGTGACGTTGTCGCAGAGCACATACTCGTTGTTGTCGCTGTTGGTGATCAGATACAGCCTGTTGTCCACGGATCGAAATTCGTACGTGATGTCGTCACCGTCCGCAGTGACGAAGGTGCATTCATAACTTGGTGTCGTCCAGTCGACACCCTCAGCGGTGCGGAGCTGCGTGGTCATCCGGGTCAGGGCCTGGCGGGCGCTGTTGATCGACTGAAACATCTGCTCGTTCTCGCGGTAGTTGACGAGCGAGGCGTTGAAAGCGACCGCGACCGCCGTCATCAGCATGGCGCAGATGGCCAGACTGATCAGGCATTCGACGACTGTGAAACCGGGCGTGCGGCTGCGAAGACTGTACCTGCTCTTCATCGTTCTCCCCTTGGGACATGCATCGGCTCGGTCCGAAACGATCAGGATCCGTAGTTCGCGCGAATCCAACGGGCCGAACTGATCGGCCGGCCGTTCAGGGCAACCGTGACGGTCACTCGGACGAAATCGGTTGCCGTCGCAGCCGTTGCAGTGAAATCGTCGGGTTCTACATACTCGACCGTCACGTCCTGGTTGAAGGCCGCCAGCGCCGTCAAGAGATTCCCCTGCGCATCGATCGGTGTCGAGTACTCCTGATCGCCGAGCGCGACCAGATCGCCGAATGACATCAGGGTGGTTCGTTCCCGAATCTGCTCGATAAGAAACTCGGCGGTGGAGAGGTCGGCTCCCGTGGCGTTGGCCCGTGTGAACGAGTTGCTGGCGACGACCAGCGCCGTAATGGACAGGCCCACGAGAATGATCGAGATCAGAATCTCCACGAAGGAGAATCCTCTTGGCCGTCTCGCGTTCTTCATAGCACACCCCCCTTGCACACGCAATGGGCCTACGGCCCCGTGACCAGATTCGTCATCTTGAAGATGGGCAGGATGATACTCATCGCGATGAACCCGACGAGCACACCCATGATGCAGATCATGATCGGCTCGATCATCGAGGTCACCGCTTTGATGACGTTCTTCAACTCGCGGGCATAGAAGCTCGACACGTCGCGAAGAACCTCCGCCATGTTGCCGGAGTCCTCTCCGCTTCGAATCATCTGCACCACACTGCGCGGCATCAACGTATAGCGTGTCAGACTGACGGCGATCTTCTTGCCCTGCCGCACCTCTTCATAGACCCCGAGCCACATGTTCTTGAACAGGACGTTCCCGGAGATATGGGCGGTAATGGACAGGGTGTTAAGAATCGGCACGCCCGCCCGCGTCAGGACGCCCATGGTGTGAAGGCTCCGGGTGATGTACAGACTGCGGCACAACGTCTTGATCAACGGCAGCACCAGCTTGGTCTTGTCCCACCAGAGCCGGCCCGTCGTGGTGTTGACGAAGTAATGAAGGGCCCAGATCGCCGCGCCGATCCCCGGAAGAATCGCATACCACCATGTGCGCAGGAACTGACTGGCCGCCATCAACAGAATGGTTGGCAGCGGCAGCAAATGCTCCTTGCCGGCGAAGATGGCGGTGAAACGAGGCAGCACGAAACACAGCAGAAAGGTCGTAACCCCGATGGCCATCACGGCGATGATGACCGGATACACCATGGCGCTCTTGACCTGAGAACGGGTCTCGGCCTCTTCGTCCAGGTATTCGGCGAGTTTCTGCAGCATGTCACTGAGCGAGCCGGACGCCTCGGCCGCCGCCACCATGTTCACGTATAGGTTCGTAAACACCTGGGGATGCTCGGCCAGCGCCTGAGAGAAGCTGTTGCCTTCTTCGATGCGCAGCTTCAGATCGCGAAGGATGCCCTGGAACTTGAGGTTGTCAGACTGTTCGCTGATCCCTTCGAGGGCGTCCTGCAGGCTGATGCCGGCCCTGACCATGACGGCCAACTGGCTGGTGAAATGCAGGATGTCCTTGCGGCTCGGGCCGAACTCGACCCGGAACCCCTTCATTCGATCGACCAGCGCACCTGTCCCGGCCGAACCGGGTCGTTGGCTGTGACTGTGTCGGCCGCTTGCCGAACCCGAAGACGGCGGGTATCGGTCCTCGGATGCCGTCGTGCGTCCCTCGTACTCTTGAACGGCTTGTGGCGCCATCGTATCCTCCGGTTATTTCTCTGCGCCGGCCCGAGCCAGTTGCGGCGCATCGTCCATCTTCCCCGCGCTGACCAGCATCTTCTCCATCTTGCCGGGATTGCTCGAACGCACGATGGCTTCGTCCCGGTCGATGAATCCTTTGAAGTACATCTCGGCGATACCGTTGTCCATGGTCTGCATGCCGAGACGGCGCGAGGTCTCGATGATGTTCGGGATTTCGTAAATCCGGTTTTCCCGGATGCAGTTTCGCGTCGCCGACGTACACAGCAGAATTTCGGTGCACGGCACCATGCCCGGCTCGTCGACCCGACGAAACAGGGTCTGCGAAATGACCGCCTGCAACGTATTGGCCAACATGGTTCGAATCTGGTTCTGTTGTCCGGCCGGATAGATATCGATGATTCGCTCGATGCTTTGCGGCGCGTTGATCGTGTGCAACGTACTGAAAACCAGGTGTCCCGTCTCGGCGGCGGTGATCGTAAAGCTCGTGGTCTCCAGGTCCCGCATTTCGCCGACCATGATGATGTCAGGGTCTTGGCGAAGCGCGTGGCGAAGCCCCGAGGCGAAGTTCGGACAGTCGGACCCGATCTCGCGCTGCTCGATCATGCACCGATCGTTTTCGATCAGATACTCAACGGGGTCTTCCAGCGTGATGATGCGCTTGCTGTACCGTGAGTTGATCAGGCCGATCATGGCAGCCAGCGAGGTACTCTTGCCCGACCCGGTGTGGCCGGTGACCAGCACCAGCCCTCTGGGAAGGTCCGTCAGTTCCTTCACAATGGGCGGCAGATGCAGGTCGTCGATGTTGTGCACCTGGTTGGGAATCACCCGGAAGCTGATGGCCACGGTGTCCCGCTGAAAGTGCGCGTTGACCCGAAAGCGGTGGCCCCCGGTGATCTCGGTCGAGAAGTCGAGGTCTCGATGCTCCTCGAACTTCTTCATCTTCTCCGGGCCGACCATAGCCAGCACCATGGCCCGGGCGTCCTGGTCAGTGACCGGCGGCACGTCCATGTCGATCAGATCGGTATCGCGTCGCAACACCGGAGGCATGCCCACGTTGATATGGACGTCGCTGGCACGATTCTCAATGGCCAGGGCGAGAATACTCTTGATGTCAATCATTACCGTATCCTGTCTACTGGTTGTTAAGGATCAATCCAGATTCTCGACAAACACCTCTTCGGCGCTCTGACCGTATACTTCCGTCACGCGCAGCACCTCCTCGACGGTGGTCAGGCCCTTCTTGACCTTCTGCATCCCATCCTCAAACAGCGACGGCTGGCCGCTCTTGTGAAACGCCCGGCGCATGTTCGCCACCGAGGAATCCCGGTTGATGATGTCGCGGAACGGATCGTCAATGACCAGCATCTCGAAAATGCCAACCCGTCCGGCGTAGCCCGACCCTCGGCAAGCCTCACAGCCGGCGCCGTGCACGAGTTCCTTGGGGTCGGCGCCGACCCGTTCCACATAGGGCCGCCAGCGGTCGGGAATGCTGTAGGTCTCCGTGCACTTGGAGCAGATCTTTCGCACCAAGCGCTGGGCGACCGCCGCATTCAGAGACGCCGCAATCAGGTAGGGGTCGATGCCGATGTTGACCAACCGGGTAACGCTGCTGGCAGCGTCGTTCGTGTGCAACGTGGAAAGCACCAAGTGCCCCGTCAAAGCCGCTTGTACGGCGATTCGGGCCGTCTCGTTGTCGCGAATCTCGCCGATCATGATGACGTCGGGGTCCTGACGGAGCAGGCTCCGCAGGGCCGATGCAAACGTCAGTCCCGCGCGTTCATTGACGTGAACCTGGTTGACGAAGTCAAGTTCGTACTCGACCGGGTCCTCCACCGTTGAGATGTTCAGCCGGTCTCCATCCATTTCGCAAAGAGCCGAATACAGCGTGGTGCTCTTACCCGATCCGGTCGGGCCCGTCACCAGCAGGATGCCGTGCGGCATCGCCACCTGCTGGGCGAACGTCTGGCAAACGTCCGGCTCCATGCCGACGTGTTCAAGGCCGCGAACGATCGATTGACTGTCGAGGACACGAATCACCGTCTTCTCGCCACGGTTGGTCGGCAGCGTGGAGACGCGCAGGTCGATGGCCCGGCCCCCGACGATGGCGGAGACCTTGCCGTCCTGAGGAACGCGTCGCTCGGAGATATCGAGGTTCGCCATGATCTTGATGCGCGATACGATCGCCGGATGCATCTTCATCGGCGCCTGCATGGCGTCGAAGAGCACACCGTCGATGCGATAACGGATCCTGGCTTTCGACTCTTTCGGCTCGATGTGAATGTCGCTGGCGCCTTCGCGCACGGCGTTGCTGATGAGATAGTTCACGAACTTGATGACCGGCGACTGACCGGCCATGGATTCGAGGTCTTCCGAGTCATCCTCCTCATCCTGAACGACCTCCACCTCGGTCATGTCGTTGATGATCTCGTCAAGACTGCAATTGGCGGTCTCCTGCACCTTGTGCGATTCGCAGATCGCCGCGACGTCATCGGCAGTGCACACGACGACCCGGACCTCCATGCCCGTCTGTCGCTTGACGTCCTCGATGGCGAAGACGTTGGCCGGTTCACTGGTGGCCACCAGCAACGTGTCCTGCTCGATGGCGATAGGCACCACGCTGCTCCGCTCGATGAAGGCGAGATCGAGCTTCTCGAAAGCCGCCTTCTCGACCTCCTCCGGGCTGACCCGGCAGAACTCCAGCCCGGCGAGCTTGGCCTTGGCGTGCAGAATATCATCGTTCCCGACCCAGCCCTCGTTGAGGAGCCACGTCCCGGCATCGACGCCCGGACGGTTCATCAGCTCTCTGCGCAACCGTCCGTACTGCTCGTCGCTGATCCTGCCCATGTCGAGCAGGATGTCGGCCGTGTCACGCACGTGCGTCTGGCTGGTCGGCTCCGGTGAATAGAGATCGCTGAGGCCACGCACCTGCTCGTAGTCCGAATAGACTGCCCCGTCAGGCCCATGGGGCTCCGCGTCCGAGTAAGGTCTGGATGGAGCGCTCGATTTCGAATTGGATAGGAAACGTAGCATCATCTCGCCAATTTCAGCAGTATGGTCAGGTCTTCGGTTCCCACGTCGATGCCGGCATCGCCGCCTGCCCAGGTCAATTCGACGGCATCGCCGGCAATGTGTGTTACGACGAACCCGTCGATGGAGCTGCCCTGCCGGAGAATCCGGTCGTTGATCATGCAGGCATTGCCGTCCGCCGACTGCATCACGCTCAGCAGAGCCAGTGTCTCGGCCTGCTTGGTCAGCTTCTCGCGCTGAGCCAGTATCGCTCGCATCCGAATATCGGCTTCGCTCGTCACCGGTTCCACCACAACCTCGGCGCCGGACTCAACCCTGAAGGGGTTCTTCGACAGTTCGCTGACCCCAATCTGGATGACGTCGGAGAACTCATAGAACTTGGTGACGATCTCGTCCATGCGGCTGACCATCTCAGCACTGACGCCGGTCAATCGACCGATCGCCACCTCGATCTTGTCTTGCTCGTCCTTGCCCGATTGGGCGAGCGCCCCCTGGGGTTGACTCTTGCGAATCATGTATCCCAGGCCTGCCAGTCCGATCGCCACCAGAATCGCCACCAGAATGGTGCTCCTGCGAAGGCTCTGGCTGTTGGCGGCAACGGTCAGGTATTCCTGCGGCTCGCTGCACTGCGAGGTTCTCCCGTCCGGGTGGCCTGGACTGGAGGCCGCATGTCCCGGCGTCTCTCCCGGGCTTTGTTCACGCAAGAATGACAACATAGTCCAACTCCATCAATTCGCGATTGCTACTGTCTCCGGCGGCGCCCGCTTTCGCAGGCACACGCCTGGGTCACGCGGCTGTGTTCTGGAAGAAGATGCTCAGGACAAACTCGGCGCCGATTTCGCCTTCGCCGACCCTGTCCTTCTCCAGATTCAACTCGCGCAGTTTCATAATGCGCGGCAGCTTCTCGATCTCCAGCAGAAACGAGTAGAACGCGTTGAAGTCGCCGACCAGTTTCATGGTCAGAGGTTGCTCCACGTATCCGCTGTTGTCTTTGCGCGCCAGCGTTCGGATCGTCTTGGGCTGAAGCCCCTTCTTCTGGGCGATCACGGTGACTTGCTCGAGGACCTTGTGGATCTCGCTGGTGGGCGGGAGTTTGCTCTCAAAGAAACGAATGGCCTCCTCGAGTTGGCCGAGTTGCTTGTTGAGATCCTCGGCTTTGGCCGTGGCTTCTTCAAATTCCGCCAGCTTGGCGCGTTTGCCGTCGACGCGCTGGCGCGCCGTCGCCAGGTGCTGATTGGCCGGCTTGATCATGAACTGGTATCCTATCGCCGCCACGCCGACCAACAGCACGAAGAAGATCGCCCTTCTGAAGTTACTGGTCATGGTTCTTGCTCCTACCCCAGAGTATTGTTCACGCCCGTGGTCCCTCCGGGCTCGTCAGGCTCGGCGCCCCATCAGAACTGGTAGACGGAGTGCTCGGCTCGGGTCCGTATCTCGTCCACGTCTTCTTTGGTAAGATGTACCTCTTCGGCCAGCATGACCTTGAGCTTGAAGTACCGAAACGAAGTGTCGTCCACCTTCTTCTCGGCCGATTCCACCAGCGCGACGTTGTCGAGAAGAATCGAATTGCCCAAACGCTTGATGTAGTCGGCCACCTGGATGTCGCTGGGCGCCATTCCCTCAATGTCCATATGGGTCTCCAGCCCCTCTTCGGCCGAGAATCGCCCCGTGGCGTCCGCATTGTTCCTGGCCTGGGCGGTCTCGTAACGCGTGCGCGTGGTCCGGGCGCGCGACGCGGTCTTCGACGACTCCCTTTGCATGACGTTCAGCTTGACCAGCGACACGCCGGTAGGCAACGTGTTCGTCAACGACGCCAGAAGGACGCTGCGAGGCACCGGCTCGATCAACTCGGCCGTCGTCAGGGCCGTCTTCATCATTTCCTTGCGCTTGGCTTGCAGATCCTCGAACTTCTTGATCGATTCCTGCATCCGCGCCATCCTCGCGTTCACAAGCGATTCTTCCGCGGCGCAGGCCCGTTGCCGGATCTTGATCGTGACCGAAGAGCCCCCAAGAGCGGCCATCACAACGGAGAACAACACGAGGCACATCAGATTGGCCCGGCGCGACTCGTTGCTCTGCACGTAATCATCGGGTACGAAGTTTATGTTTGGCATGATGTCTATCTACCTCCGTCTACGGAGCACTCAATGGTTGTCACGTATCCTTCAGGACAGGCTCAGACCAAACGACAAGGCCCAACTGACCTTTTCGCTTCTGCGGTCCAAGCTGAATCGATCGGGGTCGCTGACCGTGATCGCCGCCATGCAGTCACCCATCTGTGCCTGCACCTCCAGTTGCTTTGCGACGGTCCGGTAGACGTCCGGTTCCACCGCCAGCCCCGACAGAAAGATCAGACGCTCGATCTGTGCGTTCCTATACGCCCCCAGGAACTGCCGACGGCCGGCCGTCAGCTCCATCACCAGTCTGCCCATCATGGATTCTTCCTTGAGCAGCTTGGCCCCAATCGGGACCGAACAGGCGTGCAGCGGGTTCTTGTGCCGAGTGATGACCATATTCGTGCAGTCGGGTTGAATGTCCAACAGCATTACGATCGCATCCAAATCGGTCTTCCGCCGGCCGAAGAAATGGGCGTAGCACGTCGCCAGCGCCACCGGCCAGACTCCGATGGAGTTGATCGTTAACCCGGCCCGCTCGTAGATGGCCAGATGCCGATCGATCACGGTCCGCTCGGTCGCCAGCACCATGACGTTGTCCTGTTCGGTGGGAATGTACTTGATCAGGGTGTTCTTCTGAAGCGGCTCGAACGGCAGCTTCTGCTTGATCTTCGCAAAGATCGCATCCTCAATCTTCCCGTCAAACTTCTTCGGCCATCGAATGTGGTCGACGTAGACCTCGTTCGCGGGCAATGCGGCAACGACTTCCTTGCCTTTGAACTGCCCGTTGCCCGTCGCCTCGCGCATCACCTCAACCGCCCATCGCTGCCAGCGGGCCGTCCCGGCGACAATCTCCGCCGGGCGGTTGACGTATTGACCGGCAAGCAACATGGCTTCTTCCGTTCCATTCGTCAGTTGCGCGAGCTTCAGGCAGTCATTGCCCAAGTCGACGCCAATGAGATTCGAGCGTTTTTTTAGGAGTCCGAACATACCAGCTTAGCCTGCCTCAAAACGGTTTGATGGTGTCTGCCCTTGTCACGATGCCGTGTCTTGACTGCGGTTGGCTCTGCACAAACTCCACCTTTCCTTTCCTTGACACTACCGCACAACGCCAACGCTCCTTCTTCTGGCACTACTATGTCGGCCATCCGTGCCGCGCCGATTAAAATATACCAACAGAAGCGTAGGGGACAAAAAACGGTCGGGGATATTGGCCCGTCACAGGGGCTTTCGGCGGAATTCTCTACCGGGACAGTTCCGATAACACGAGGAATCGGCATCGGCGCGCAGAGACACGAAGATCAAACGAAATCGCCGCCGGGGGGGCCGGCCGGCTGCGACACCACCTATGGCCGGCGCATCGTCTCAGGTCGTCCTGATGCCACCCGAACCAAGGACGCCTGACTCGGCCTTGAGGCGACGGCTCATCAGATCGTCGATCGCCGACTGCACCGGCTTGTCTTCGAATAGAACCTCGTAGACCGCCCGCGTGATGGGCATCTCCACCTGGTATCTGGAGGCCAGGGCGACAACGGATTCGCACGTCGCGATCCCTTCAACCACGGAATCCGTGGCGTCTCGACCCTCAGCCAGGGTTTGCCCCTGGCCGATTCGCTCGCCGAAGGAGCGGTTGCGTCCAAACGGCGAGATGCACGTCGTCACCAGATCGCCGAGCCCGGTCAGGCCGGCGAACGTCTGCTCGGCCGCCCCCATGGCCAGTCCCAGTCTTCGGATCTCCGCCAACCCCCGCGCCAACAAAGCGGCCTTGGCGTTATCGCCGGCCCCGATGCCGTCGATGATCCCGGCCGCAATCGCAATCACGTTTTTCATCGCGCCGGCCAACTCGACCCCGACCACGTCCGGATTTCGGTAGACCCGCAACCACGGACACGTGAACGTCCTCTGGATACGAACGGCAAAACCCTCGTCCTCGGCGGCCGCACAGGCCGTTGCAGGCAGTCTCCGCGCCAGTTCGTCGGCAATGGTAGGGCCGCTCAGGACGGCCTTCGGCGTCCCTTCACCCAGCACATCGGTGAGGATCTGTGTCGGACGCAGCAACGTGCGGTTCTCAATCCCCTTGGCGACCGACACAATCGGGACACCCAGGGGAACGTGGGCTTTGAGGCGGCTCCACACCGCGCGCATGTACTGGCACGGAATCGCCGAGACGATCACGTCCGCTCCGACCATCACCCGCGCGTCTTCGGAATCGAAGGCGAGCGGCGATGGAAGCGGATACCCGGGCAGGAACCTTTTGTTCTCGCGTTTGCGCGCCATCTCGTCCAGTTGGCGGGCATCGTGGCCCCACATGCGCGTGGCGATCCCTTTCTCACACAGCAACATGGCCACGACGGTCCCCATGCCGCCGTCACCCATGATGGACACGTTCTGAAATTCGCTCTGTGGCATTGTGGACCCCGTTCATTGCGATCGTGCGTTCATACAGCCGCAACGCATTAGAACCACGAACGAACCCGCTGTCAATTCCGGTTGGCTCGATCGGCAAAGGAGGCCGCTCGGGCATGCGGTGAAACGGGCCCGCATCCGCGTTCCATGCCGATGCGGAGAACGTCAGGGGTGAACGACCTCGACGGCCTCGGGCTTGAGACGCTGCAGCGCGGACAACTGGTTCTGTCCCATCCGGACCTCCATGACGACGGAGCTGTCGCCGTAGCGCTCACCGAGGATCTGTCCGTGGGCGCGCAGAAAGCTCTGGATCCTGCCGTCGGCCGTTCGACTGCGGACGCGCAGCACGAGCTCGCCGCCCCGATAGAGCTCAGTGACCTTGTCCGCGAGCGCCTCGAGTCCCAGACCGCTTCGCGCCGAGATGGAAACGGCCTCCGGATGCACCGTCTCGAGCATTTCGAGCGTGCTGATGTCCTTGATCGCATCGGTCTTATTGAGCACAGGCAGCGTGAGTTTGTCGCCGCAGCCGATCTCCTCCAGAACGACCTTGACCGACTCCATCTGGCCCAGAACATCCTCGTTGGCCACATCGATCACGTGCAGCAGCAGGTCGGCGTTGACCGCTTCCTCCAGCGTTGCCTTGAACGAGGCCACAAGCTGGTGCGGCAGCTTTCGGACGAACCCCACGGTGTCGCTGAGCAGGACCTCGACGCCTCGCGCGGGCGACCACTTTCGCGTCCGCGTATCCAGTGTGGCGAACAGTCGGTCTTCCACGAAGGCGCCGGCGTTGGTCAGCGCATTGAGCAACGTACTCTTGCCCGCGTTCGTATACCCGACCAGACAGATCTTGAAGAGCCCCCGACGCCCCTTGATCTCGCGCAGCTTTCGATCGTCGATGTTCGCCAGTTCCCGCTTCAACTCGCTGATCCGCTTGCTGACCAGTCGCCGGTCAATCTCCAACTGCTGCTCGCCCGGTCCGCGTGTACCGATCCCCCCCACCGCCCCGGCGGCCGTAGCCCCCCCGGCGCCGGCAACCGAATCGAGGTGAGACCACATCCGGGTCAGCCGCGGATAGGTGTACTCCAACTGGGCCAGCTCCACCTGGAGTTTGGCCTGCTTGGTCTTGGCCCGCGTGGCGAAGATATCCAGAATCAACTCGCTGCGGTCCAGAACCTTGACCTCTGCGATCTTCTCCAACTCGCGAATCTGGGCCGGGGACAGATCGTTGTCGAAGATGACAACGTCGGCCCTGCATTGTCTGGCCCGCTGGGCGAGCTGAAGGGCCTTGCCCTTGCCGATATAAGTCGCCGGATGGATCGCGCGGATTCGCTGCTGAAACCGGTCCGCAACGATCGCCCCGGCGCTCTCGGCCAAGGCCGTCAACTCGGCCAAATCGTCCGATCCGTTGGACTTCAACAGGTTCGCCGCCACCAGGACGGCGCGTTCTCTTCTGACTTTCAGCGTCTGGCGGAACTTTTCCAAGTACGAACATACCTCCCAAGAACAAACGTATGATAGCATATCCTCAGCCGCTCTTCAACCCTGCCGAGGGCTTGGAGACTTCATCGCCGCCCCCGCCGCGCCAGGCCCATGCCCGTCTCAGACGAGCCCCATAATCTGGCGAAAAAGCGTTTCCACTTCGCATTTTGGGCTTGAAAAGGCCTTGCGGAGCCGCTATAGTGACTGGTTCCCGTATTTTGTCGAAATAGGGAATACGTGGTTCCATACGTGATGGTTTGTGGTCGGGCAGTTGTTTTAAGGAGTCGATTGAGTGCTAAAAGTCAAGATGCGCACAGGCGAGTCGGTGCAACAGATGATCAGACGGTTCAAGAAACTCTGCGAGAAAGAGGGTCTGATCCGTGACATGAAGCGCAACGCCTATTACGAGAAGCCTTCCGAACGCGAACGCCGACGCATGCGAAAAGCCCAACGGGCGGCGCGACGCTGATCCCCACCGCGTTTCCTGCCATTCACTCCCGAGACCCATCCGAGCAGACGTGAGCATTCCTTCGGCCTGCTCGGTTTCTACGCTCTTTGAGCCCGTGGCAACCGGCTGCGAAGCGATGACAGGCAACGGTTGCGTCAGTTGGTCGGGAAGTCGTCGTCCGGCGACTCGCCCCCGGCCAAGCCGTCATACTCCTGCTCGCCTTCGTGGACGTGCTCATCAAATGTCCAACGGTGCAACGCATCGATGAGAATGGCTGAGGTGATCTCGATTCCATCCTCCTCATTGACCTCGGCCAGCGCCTCCCCCAGCCAACTGGCCAGGCCCTCCACGGCGTTGACACAGTCGTCGAACTCGAGCGTCCCGGCATCGTCCGTTCCGACGATGGTCCCATGCTCCATCACGTTCACAATCAGTCTGGCCTTGGACTGCGGCAGACGTTCCATGAGCGACACCTCCAGCCCGCGCAGCTACGAAGAGTGCACCGGCAACTGGCAAAAAGGCGTGACGGACAACACGCGGGACCACAACATCTCACGTCCGCCATCACGTAACCCACCCCACGCTAATGGTCCCACGCGTCGTTGTCAAATGCGAAATCCGAATACCGTAACACCCAATCATCGGAAGCGGATGCAGACGGGCCGGCCAACAGGGATCCTGTGCCCCGTCGGCTCCAGTGTGCCGGCCTTCGGATCGATTCGGAACACGACCACGTCATCCCCATCCTGGTTCGCAACGAGGCAGAACGTCCCCGTTGGGTCGATGTTGAAATTGCGCGGCGTTCGGATCCCGCCGGTCTCATGCTCGACAAAACTCAGAGTCCCCCGGGCCGGGTCGATTTGGTAGACGACGATGCTGTCGTGGCCGCGATTGGAGCCATAGAGGAACCGCCCGCTCGGATGCACGCGAATCTCGGCGCATGTGTTGGTCCCGTCGAAGCCGCTCGGCAGCGTGGGAACCGCCTGGATTTCCGCCAGCGCGCCTGACGCCGCATCGTAGGCAAAGGCCGTCATCGTGCAATTCAACTCGTTGATCGCATAAGCATATCTGCCGCTCGGATGGAAGGTGAAATGGCGCGGTCCGGCCCCCTGCGGCAGTGCCGCAAACGGCGGATCGTTGGCAACAATGGTTCCCCTTTCGACGTCAAGCTTGTAGATCATGATCTTGTCAATCCCCAGGTCGGCGACGAAGGCGAATCGATCGTCGGGGCTGACCTCGATCGAATGGGCGTGCGGCCCCCGCTGGCGTCGGGCGTTGGGCCCGGAGCCGGTGTGCTGCACGAAGCCCGTCGGCTCGCCGAGCGCACCGTCGGGTCGAATCGGGATGACCGACGCGCTGCCTCCGCCGTAGTTGGCCACGAGCACATTGCGCCCGCCGTGGTCGACGTTGACGTGACATGGCCCGGCGCCGCCTGAAGGTTGCCGGTTGAGAAACACCAGGCCATCCGTGTCGGCGTCGATGGCAAAGGCGCTGACACGACCTTCTCGGCCGCTTTCGGTGACCGCGTAGAGGAACCGGCCGTTGGGATGAATCGCAATGAACGATGGGTTCGTCGCCTCGGCGGCCAGGACTGGCTCAGCCAACTCACCCGTCGCCAGATCGAGCGTGGTGCGGTAGATCCCCTGGCTGTCGCCTCCCGTGTAGGTTCCAATAAACACCGACACCGAGCCGGCCGACGCCGTCGACAGCGTCAGCGCGGAAGCCACGATCATGCAGAAGGCTTTCGCGATCATAAAACCGTCCTCACTAACCCTATTCTATCCATTCTCCTTCGCCACGCACCCCGCGCGCGTTGGCCAGGCTATTATACCAACACCAAACACAAAGGGAGACAGAAATCGCCACTCACGGAGCCGCCCAAGAAGAGCAAGAGGACCGCGGTCGTCGAGACCCGCGAGGCTCAGGCCGAAACGTCCGCCGGTCGCAAGGAATGCGTCAACGACGAGGGTGACCTCATCCGGGTGGTCGCCTCATGAGACAGGCGATGGCGCGATGGTGCGCCGCAGCACATCACCCTTCGTGTAGTGTAGCCTCGAGTCGCTCGTCCGCCTGCTCCGACCAGGGTTGCGCGGCTGCATCGGGCTGGATCGCCAGCGACACAGTGAACGTCGTGCCCTCGTTGGGCTCGCTTTCGACTTCGATCCGTCCTCCATGACCGGTCACGATCCGGCTGGCGATGGCCAGGCCCAGACCCGTTCCCTGGATCTCCTTGCCGGGCCGACGGACCCGATAGAATCGCTCGAAGATCTTTGGCAGAGACTCTCGCGGAATGCCAAGTCCCGTGTCGCTCACCTGGATCAGGATGTGCTCGTCGCGGCGACGAACAAGGACGCGAATCTCGCCCCCTTGGGGGGTGAACTTGATGGCGTTGCTGATTAGATTCGTGACGACCTGGACGATTCGGTCTGCGTCACATTGGATCGGGGGCAGATCGGGCTCGATCTCGATGCTCAAGTGGACGCCTTGTTTGGCCGCAAACGGCTGCATCGTGCTGTACGCATCTTCGACCACGCTGCCGATGGCGCCTTCCTGCATCGCAAACATCATTCTGCCGGCATCGAGACACTGGAAATCCAGAACATCGTTGATAAGCCGGCCCAGTCGTTCGGTGTTCCGTTTTGCGATATCGAGAAAATGGACCTGGTCCTTGTTCACCCGCCCGGCCTCTCCGTCCAGAACGATCGTCACCGCTTCCTTGAGCGACGTCAGAGGCGTCCGCAGTTCGTGCGAGACCGTCGAGACGAATTGGGACTTCATCTCCACCGCCTCTTTCAACTCTTCTTCCGCTCGTTTGCGGTCGGTGATGTCGTCGATGGCCACGACCACGTGCTTGCCCGAGTCGATGCTGACAGGCTCGACGCTGGCCAGAAGCCAAGGTCGATGTGCTTCGCCATGGTCGTTCAACATCGGTCGCATTTCCAGGCCGCGAATCGGCTTGCCGCACTCCAACGACATCTGGATCATTGTCCGCAGCGAGCACTCGGCTTCGCCGCCCTGGCGCTCGTTGCGGTCAAGGACATCGCCACAGCCCGAACAGCCCAGTGCAACACAACACTGTTCTCCGACGATCTCGGGGTAATTCCGACCCGACAGATGGCGAATCGTATCGTTCGCGCGTGCGACCGTCAGTTGCTCGTCCACCAGCAACATGCCGACCGGCGCCGCGTCGAAGATGGCCTCGAGGTTCTTCTGCTTGCGGTCCAGGATCTCGTGGGTCCGCGTCCGTTCCGTCACGTCGGTATCGACGCCGCGATAGCCGATGAGCCGTCCATTCTCGTCAAGGATCGGCACGCCGCTGCGGAGCAGAAACACCACCCGACCCTGCTTGTGCAGGTTGCGCGTCTGGAACTCGGTGAACACATCCTTTCGGTCGAAGATTGAGAACGCCCGGGTCTTCAACTGTGGGGCGTCGTCGGGATCAAAGAAGTCGTAGAAGTGCTTCTTGCCGAGAATCTCATCCGGCTTGTAGCCGAGAATCCGCTCGACGATCGGGCTGGCGTAGGTGTACAGACCGTTCGCATCGACCTCCCAGATCCATTCGTTGGCATTTTCCACAACCTGACGAAACCGCTCTTCCGACCGACGCAGCGCCTGTTCCACCTGCTTGCGCTCGGTGATGTCTCGAACGACCCCGATCGATCCGGTGATCCGCCCGTCGGCGTCTCTCAAGACGCTCAGTGAGATATCCACATCGATCAGGTCCCCCCCCTCACGGTACATCTGCGTTTCCAGATGGTGCTGCATCCCCTTGCGGCGAACGCTCATGCTGCGAATCCGTTGCCACTCCGATTCCGGATAGAGGCTCTGGACCGGTCGGCCGAGCAGTTGGACCTCGGTCATCCCCAGGAGGCACTCGGTGAACCGGTTCCACGAAACGAGGCGTTCGGACTTGTCCACCATCATGATGGCGACGGCGGAATTGTCGAAAATGGTGCGATAGCGATGCTCGGCCGCCTGCAACTGCCGTTCGGCTCTCTTGCGCTCCAGGGCATAGCGGATCGACCGCATCAGCAGCGTGCTGTCGACCTGCCCCTTGATGAGGTAGTCCTGCACGCCCTTCTGCACGGCCGACGTCGCGGTGGCTTCGTCGTCCAATCCGCTCAGTACGATAATCGGCGCACGCGGGGCCCGGGCCTGGATGCTGATGACCGATTCCGTCCCCCGGCTGTCGGGCAGGCCCAGGTCCAACAGGACCACATCGAAGGAGGACTCACTCAGGTGCGTCAACGCCGTCGCCAGGCGGTCGGCATGGATGACCTCGCCCACGTCCAGCGACGACTGTGCCAGGAGCCTCTCCAGCAACTTGCGATCGACGATATCGTCCTCTACGATGAGAACGCGAAGTGCTTTTGCCCTCGTCACGGGTCTACTCCTTCACAATTCTCCGACGCGTGCGTTACGCCTGTCCGCGGCCTTTCATGAGCCCTTGTATCTTGGCCATGAGTTCGGCAAAATCGAACGGCTTGGTCACGTAATCCGAGACGCCGTGGGCCGAGGCTGCGGTGATGTCCTGCGACTCGCACCGCGCCGTCAGCATGATGACCGGAATGTGCTTGAGAGCGGGATCGGCCCGAAGCCGGCCCAGCATCTCCTGACCGTCCATCACAGGCATATTCATATCGAGGAGGATCAGGTCCGGTTTTTCGGCTGCAGCCCGCTCGAGTCCCTCCAGCCCGTTCGAAGCCGTCACCGTCTGGCAATCGGTGAACTTCAGACGATGCTCGACCGTGCTGATCAGGTCCGGCTCATCGTCCACGATCAAAACCTTGATCTGCGAGGTCTTCTTTCGTGTCTTGAACAATCCCAGCATGAGGGTATCTCCTTCACATTCGTTTCGTTTTACTGTGGCGTCCCATGTTCGTCGGGCGGTTGATAGTGCCGCCATTCTGGTGCTTCGGCCTCTCGGCGCCCATCGGGCGGGTCGTGTGACAGGAGAGAAGCTCCGCGAATCGCCTCATACCGTGCGGCGACCGCGTTCGGCACCGGCTCGCCTCGGTCGATGTGAGGCGAGAGAAGCACGACCAGCTCCGACCGGTTCGTCACCGTCCGACGATTCTTGAAGAGATTGCCGATCAGCGGCAGGTCGCCCAGAAGCGGGACCTGGCTGACCTCCTGGGTCTTCTCCTGACGGCGCAGTCCGCCCATGACCACGATCTGCCCGTCTTCGAGCAACAGAGACGTATTCGCCCGCCTGGTGTCCACGACGGGTACGCCCTGCTCGCTCATCCCGGTTCGGACGTTCTGTTCGGCCGTGACGGTCACCAGGATGTTGTTGCCGTCGGTCACGGTCGCCGTGACCTGAAGGGTGACGCCGACTTCCTTGAACTGGGTCGTACTCAGGGCCTCCTGGCCCCCGGTGGCCGAATCGATCAGTTCCTTGTACGGGATCTCCTCAACGGCCTGGATCGTCGCCGATTGGCCGCTGACCACCAGCGTGCTTGGGCTGGCCAGGATGTCCACGTCCCGTGTCTGCTGGAGCGCGTGAAGAACGTACCGGACACTCCCGGTGATGACACTGATATCGCCGCCCAGCCCGACCGTATTGAATGCGGTCGCATTGCCGATCGTCTCGGCGTTCTCCGGCGTGGAACGGAGCCGCGAACCGCTGAGGTTCTGGCGGTATCCGAGGTCGTACCGTTTGTCCGACAGCAGGTCCCAGTTGATCCCGATCTCGGTGTCGTCCTTGAGCTGCACATCGAGGATCACGACCTCCACCATGACCTGCTGAGGGATACGGTCTGCCTTGCGGATCTCAGCCAGAATCTTCACCATGTTCTCGGCCGTGTCGCAGACGACTACCGAGTTGTTCTTCTGATTGACCGCCACCATGCCGGACGGCGTCACCATTTGGTCCAGGACGGTCTTGAGGCTCGTGGCGTCGAGAAACTTCAGGACGACCGTCTCCAGCACCAGATCGGGCCGCTCCTCCACCGGTTCGCTCGGTGGAGCAACCGACGTCGGCGAGGCCGGTGCGAACTCGGCAAAGGGGTTGTCCCGGCCCACCGGCACGTTGTCAGCGCTCACCGGGTTCGCCCGGCCCGACACGCCGGCGACGCCGAACAGAACGACCAGAACGAATATGGCCTTAGGGCTGCATTGGAGCCTGTTCATCGTCGGGGCTCTCCGTATCGAGGTTCACGTGAATGGTAATGACCATATCGCAGGCGACCCAGTCCGGTCTCAGATCGGAAGGCCCCATGCGCAGCGCGTCGATCCAGACCTTCTGCCGGCGGGCTTGCAGCCTCTCGATCAGTCGTATGACATTGCCGTAGCCGGCGTGGACGGTCAGCGCAACACTGCGATGGGCGAACAGAGAACGGCGTGCTTCCACGGGCCTTCTGGCCGGGCTCCTGCCATCGTCGCGGCTGTGACTGAGCGAGGCCATGACACAGCCGGTCTGCTCGCAGAACGCCTCGAGATCGCTGAGGAACTCTTCGGCCTTGTCCGGACGAAAGGCCTGGTTCGAGAACTGAGCGTATTGCCCCGCCAATTCCTGCAGGCGGGTCCGCTCTGTGTGCAGCATCTGGTTGACCGCCCGGCTCTTCTCGGCATATAGGCCGGCAGCACGCTCGTATCGCTGGGAGGCCTGCAACGACGCCAGATGCGGCGCCACGAACCAACTGTAGGCCGCAAACACAAGGATCGCGACCAGCCCACCGGCCGTGGCCACCTCTTGTCGTTGGGTCAACGGGTGTGTTCTATGCTGTCCCATCCGTTACGGCGTCTCCATCGAATGCAGGGAACATCGAACGGCAAATCGTACGAACCCTTCCTGAGCGCCCGCGCGATACGTCTCCAGCAAAGAAGCCTGTTGCACGTGCTCGGAACGGTTGACCAGTGCGACAAACGTATGGACGCCCTCATAGGAACGCGAGATTCCATCCAGGAGCATATCGGACTTCGCGTCGGTCGAAAGGCCGACGATGCGCACCATCTGGGGCGTCGCCCTGCGGATGTCGGCCAGAAGCTCTACCCAATTCACGTCCCGTCGCGCCTGCGAGATCGAGCGAAGTGAATCCAGTTCATCGGACAACACCCGACTTCGCTCTTCGACGTATTCAAGCTGGTCCATCGCCGCCGTCAGTCCGAGTTCGCCGCGTTTGAGTTGCGCCTGTTTGACGGCGCTGATGTTCCGAGCCGTTCTGTGAAACAGGATCTGCAACCCACCAACGGCCAGGGTGACCAGAAGCACGAGCGTCGCCAGTGCGTTGGCTGTAACCAGCACCGTCCGTTTGGCCGATTCCGCCTGCCCCGCGTCGGCGGGCAACAGATTCACCTGTGGTCCGCCTTCGCCCGCTGATAGACCCCGGAGGGCGGAGCCCAGCACTGTCACCGACACGGCGCCTTGGCTCTGCGAGTCGGCGTCCATGCGCTCGGCCAGCGTCGCCTGGGTCCAGACCTCCACCGAATCCGCCAACAGTCCGTTCCGCAACGACTCGGCACGATCGCCACACACACCTGAGTCGCCTGCGTCCAGAATGGCGACGCGCCAGGGCCGGGCCTTGCCGGCCGCTTCGGCATCATAGAACTGGATCGCCGCATTGATCTCGTCCTGCACGCCTCGATCGGACCCATTCAGCGCCGCAACGCCCTTCGTCCGAATGAAGTCGAGGACCCCCAAGTTGAAAATGCACACCGTGAGCACATCGTCCCGGCAGATGGCAAGCAGCCATCTCGGCCCGGACGGGTCGGAGTCCTTCACCACACCAAAGAGCCGCACACACGCCGTGACCGCCGGTTCGATCACCCCGATCTGAAGACCGGCTCGGCGGCACGCGTCGTTCACGGCGTCGATCATCCCCCGGTCGGCGCCCACGATCAGGGCCCGGCCGGGCACGCCCGACCTCGCCGAGGTCACAACCTGAAAATCGGACACGGTGTCTCGCCCTGACAAGGTGGCGTACTGCCGGATCTCATCCTGCACGAACCGCCCGATTCGCTGCGGATCCTCCTCACGCAGTTCCACCATCCGAGAGACGGTGCATTCGGTCGGCAGCGACAAGGTTACCTGTCGCGCTCGCACCTTGTGCTGCTTCCGGAGGGCCTTCAAGGCCTCGATCAGCTTGGGCGGGTCTGCGATTCGACCGCCTTCAATCGTCCCCGGGGCCATCGCGATCTGCCCGGCATCCACCACGTGAATGCCCGCCGCGGTCCTCCGAACGGACGCCATGCGAATGCCGGCGGCGCTGATCTCGATACCCGTCGCTGTCTTGGCGTTCGCTTTCATTCGTTCACCCTGATCCTGTCGATCGCCACCTCATACGGCGGACCGTCGGTCCCGATCATAAGCTCGGCCTCGATCCGGGCGACGAATCCAGCCGCCGAGGTCGCCACAGCGGTAATGAGAAGATCCGCATCAGAGCCAAACGGCGACCGTTCGGTGGCTGCATCGGCCGCATCAGGCAAAGCAATGTCGTCCGGAATCCCCGGAGCAAGACGCGGTGTTTCAACCGTCACCGTATAGGCACCGCCGGCCAAGGGCTTGCCGTCGAATCCAGTGTTCCAGCCGGCATCCATCCGCAGGCGCGACAGCGCATCGTCGAGCCCGGCTTCCGCGATCGCCAACGCCTCGGCCGCGTGGATGTGGTTCCGCATGATCTGCACGTCCTCGGTGTTCAGTTGGAGCATGCCGATCACGACGGCCGACGCCAACGCAACGACGAAGACCACCATCAGCAGCACCACACCTCGGTTATGACGATCATCCTTCATAGCACTGTCCGTTCGACGTCTGCCGGTTCCCGTTCTCAGAAGTCACAATCCAGATCGACGTGGATACGCCCGCCCCCTTCGAGCCACCCGGCCTTGATCTTTCCGAAAAACTCCGCTCGGTTCCAAATGGCCACGCTCCCCTGCGGGTTTTGGAGCACGGCTTGGACCACCGCGTCGCTGCTCATCTCGAATCTTCTGGCGTTGCCGATCATGTTGATGCGCAACTGCGAAGGGCGGGCGTTCGTACCGTTGAGTTTCGAGTCCCCCCAGACACCGACGTCGCCCCCGACATAGAGGGTCGCGCTGGAGTTCGGCAGAACCCGCAATTCAGCCCGGGTGCCGGTCTGGACGCCCTGGCCAATCAGAAGCGTGACGTGCCCTTTGATGGAAAGCACCGAATTGCCCCATAAACCAATCCGATCGAGATGACGGTCGGAGTCGATGGTCTGGCTCTGCTGGCCCCACATCTCAAGGGGGCCTTCGCTTGGGCCGTTGAACGGCGGCCCGGTCGGCGCCGACAGGGCAGGGATCTCCACGGGACGCAGAAGCGATGCACGCTGGCCGGTGATCTGCGAGGCGCCCCATGTGACGATTCCCGTGTCGCAGTTTCCGCCCGGTCCGACGTATGCGTCGCCGCGAATGACGGCACTGGTCCACAGCGCAATCACGTTGGTTCCAATCGCGTTGACCGAGACCACCGCTTCGGCTCCTGACTGCATCGGATTGTAGGGTCTCCGAGAGGACCGGTAGCTGTCAATCACGATGTTGTTTCCACCCCAGGCAACGGTCTGTCGCAGCGCCACACCCAGAGAGAAGTCATCTTCTTCCTCTTCCTCGAGCGTCCCGGCACGGACATACACGCGTGTGGTGAACGTCTTGTCGGCGCCGAGAGGTACGTCGTTGATGAACGTGGTTTCCACGGCAACGAATCGAATCGACGACGCCTCAACTGTTGGGGTGGTGAAATCGTTGGCATCGTAGCAGGTCAGACGGAACCGACTCACCGGCCCCGCCAGATCGCCCGGCTCGCCCAATGGGCCGAACTGGACATAGCCGTCCTGACCGACCGCGTAACGGTAGAGGACGCCGTCGTTGCCTGCGAATTCGATGAAGCCGGTCTCCTGCGCCGACGGGCTGACATGTGCGATTTCGGTCGCCGTAGCCAGGGTGCGATGAAGGTGATCGGCGAGCACCCGCGCGTTCTGGACGATCTCCGTATTCGCCTGCCGTGTGTCCCAGTTGTTGCGAATCCCTGCAAACAGCGGCAGCACCGCGACCAGGACGATCGCCATGATGGACATGGCAACGACCATCTCGACCACTGTCACGGCCTTGGGCCTTCGGATGTTGTAGTGCGTCTGCTGCATGGTTCACACCGTATGAACACCAACCGCTGTTCTCGGATATCTTCGGCAGGAAGCGGCCGCGCCGTTAGCAGGATCCGGCGTCACAGCACGGTTTATTTGCCGTCGAATCCGCGCCGAAGAACAGCCCACCCGATCAGCAACACCGCCTTTATGGGACACCTCGCAGCCAAGGCTCGTCCCAGAGACAGAGCCGGTCCGGCGGTCTCATAACCAGAAAGGGCCGGTCGAGCGAGCCACCGCAAAGCCGGACTATCGCCTGGCGACATACGTCACCAGAGTCACGTCCACTTCGTCGTGAGTCAGGCGTCCATCCGAGTTCAGGTCGAAGCCGACGGATACGGTCACCAGCCGCAGCGTTGGGTGTTGGTCGTCCGTCACGTTGCAGAGATAGGCGCCGACGAGCGACCCGGAGTCTTTGCGAAATGAACCGTCATAATGATGAAAGGCCCTGGCCCGAATCTCATCGAGCGTCCCTTGCGCCAGGACCAGAGACTGCGTCTTGCGCTCGATGACCGTGCCCATCGCCTGTGCGACCGTCAGAGCGCGCAGCACGGGGACGATGGCCACCGCCAGAAGGGTCGCGGCGACCACCACCTCGGTCAGAGTCACGCCCCGCCGGGCGCGCCTCACACGTTGTCCTTGAACGATCCGCCGCATCGATTCGCCTGCAGGCCGAACACCAGGTTCTTCAGTTCTCAACGCAACGAACGGCGCCGGTGCTCGGGGTGACCTCGATCCTGAACGTTCGGCCCGCCGCCGCAACGGTGAACGTCGGGGCGTTCTTCTCCTTCAAAGCGCCGAGCGGACTGAATTCGAATTTCCGTCGGCCCGAAATGGAGACGTCCCCATCGACGACGTGCCTGTCAATCGCAGTCTGGCTGCCAAGATCGACAATCTCATACTCAGTCCCGTGGCCCGTCGTCTTGATGTTGAGGGCAAAACCCCTTGGATGGGTCGCCGCGTGCAAAATGGCCAGGCTGCGCGTCCGGCGCAGGTCGGTCACCATCTTCCAAGCCGTGATCTCGGCCTGACAACCCTGCCGCAATCCGAACGACAGGCGCGGCACCGCCACGAAGGCCAGAGCCCCAAGCATCACGACCGTGACGATCAACTCGGCAAGCGTGAAGGCTTTCTGAACTCTCATAGGGCACGCTCCACAACGACAGAGGGCCGCAGCGAACGCTGTGTACAGCTACCGACTCATCAGCACCGCACGCGCACGATCGGAACAGAACCTCTTGGATGTGAAAGCTACCCTTTAGTTGCCGGCGCCGCCGTGGTTGTGTTCCACAACACGGTTGTTCTCGCCGGGATATACGTACGTAGTACCGAACGGGCACTCCGGCAGGCCATCCGGGAAGTACTCGGACGCGCTGACCAGATCGTTCAGGTTGCTCGGCCACTCGCCGTTGTTGGCGCGATACAATTCGATCTGCGAATTGATCAGATTCACATTCGTTCGGCACGCGTTGATCTTGGCGTTCTCAGCGCTCTGGCTAATTCTCGGAATGGCGATGGCCGCCAGCGCACCGAGAATCAACACCACAACCAGCAGCTCAACCAGAGTGAACCCTTTTTGACTCCTCATGTCGTTCTCCTGTTCTACTCAAAAGATGTTCGATTCGGAAGACCGCCCGCTCAATTGAGACCGAGAGGACTGGGCGGATTGGGGGTGTTGCCCGAGTTGCCAGGGCTTCTTGAGCCGCCCGAACTGCCGTGGCTGTGTTCTACAACACGGTGATTCTCGCCGGGGTACACGTACGGGGTACCGAACGGGCACTCGGGCAGTCCGTCCGGGAAATACTCGGACGCGTTGACCAGATCGTTCAAATTGCTCGGCCACTCGCCCGTGTTGGCGCGATACAATTCGATCTGCGAGTTGATCAGATTCACATTCGTTCGGCACGCGTTGATCTTGGCATTCTCGGCGCTCTGGCTGACCCTCGGAATGGCGATCGTCGCCAGCGAACCGAGGATCAGCACCACAACCAACAACTCCACCAGTGTGAAGCCTCTCGTACGCCACATGTCGTTCTTCTCTTCCAAAAACAGAAAGACACAGTCCTTGTCCTTGTTGTCACCGGCGTATCGGTCAGGACGCGCATCGACTTTATCTGCATCCGGCCGTCCTGCGAAAATCTGCCTCGGGGCCGATTCTTTACTGCAGGTGCGTCATATAATCGAACATCGGCAGATACACGCCCATCAGGACCAGGCCGATGACCAGTCCCATAACCAACGTGAGCGCCGGTTCGAGTTTGACCACCAATGCGGCCAGGATCCTTTCGATATCGCGGTCCAGCAGATCGAGCGCCTTGCCCAGCATCTCCGACAACCGGCCGACCTGCTCGCCGGACGTCGCCATCTGCACGATCTCAGCCGGGAAGATGGCGTGAGCGGCCAACGCCTTGCCCACCGGGTGGCCGGACTGCGCTACACGTTGAAGGTCTTCGGCCACCTTCGTCATTTCCGCGCTGCGGGCGATGTCTCCGGCGATACGGAACGCGTCGATGACCGAGACGCCGACGCCGACCAGCATGGCAAACGGCCGCATGAAACGCGAAACCAGAATGAGACGATTCAGCTTGCCGAAGAATGGCAGCCGCAGTCGGATCTGGTCCCAGCCGCGTTTCAAGCCGTGGCGGCGCAGCGTACGTCCAACGAACCACCCTGCGCCGATCGCGGCCGGCACCACCAGCCATCCCCAACTCCTCAGGATCTGGCTCAGCGTGACCAGAACCAGCGTCGGTCCCGGCAGAGGCACCCGCAGGTTGGCGTAGAGTTTCGTGAACACGGGAACGACGAACAGCAGCAGCCCCAGGAGAACGCCCAGGCAGACCACCCCCACGGCGATCGGATAGACGAACGCCGACCGGACCTTGGCGCGCAATTGCTCTCTCTTCTCCAGGTAGACCGCGCTCATTTCCAGGGCTTCGGCCAGCTTGCCCGACGCCTCACCCGCTTCGAGCATGCCGACGAAGAACTCCGAAAAGACCTCGCGATACGGCTCGAACGCCTTCGTCAGGCTCGCGCCGGCCTCCACGCGTTTCTTCACCTCACCCAGCATGCGTCCCAGCGCCGGCTGGTCCGCCTGCCCGGAGAGCGTCTCCAGGCAGCAGGTCACCGACAAGCCGGCCGAATACATCCCGGAGAACTTGTACGCAAAGGCTACGATGTCCTCGGCCTTCAGGCCCGACCGCCCGGACGGGCGTTCCCTCACCCGGCGGGCCCGAACCAGCACATACCCGATCCGCGCCAGCTCGCCGCGCAGCGCGCGGACCCCGGCGACCTCCTCGTATGTGCCGCTGAATTCCCGTCCGGATCGGTCCTTGGCGGTGTACTGAAACGTCGGCATCAATCCCGCTCCATATCGACCACGCGCATAATCTCTTCGATCGTCGTCTGACCGGCGAGAACTTCGCTAACCGCCGCCGCCCGCAGCGTGCGCATGCCCTCGTCCACCGCACGCTCGCGGATGGCATCGTCGTCGACGCTGTCGACGACCATCCTCTGGACCGCCCGCGATACCGGGAGAATCTCGTAGATGCTCTTGCGCCCCAGATAGCCGCTCTGATAGCAGTGGCTGCATCCGGTCCCTCGCCAGAGCTGCACGTCATCGTCCGGCCTCGCGTCGCCATACAGGATCTGCACCTCACTCTCGGAGGCGCGATACGGGACCTTGCACTTCTGACAGCACGTCCGAACCAGCCGCTGCGCGGCGCTGCCCAGCAGGGCCGAGCCGACCAGAAACGACGGAATCCCCAGGTTGATCAGCCGCGACACCGCCCCGGCTGCGTCGTTGGTGTGGAGCGTGCTCAACACCAGGTGGCCGGTCAGGGCCGCACCGATGGCGATATCCGCCGTGTCACGGTCCCGAATTTCGCCGATCAGAATGACATCGGGGTCCTGCCTCAGGATGCTGCGCAAGGCCGACGGAAACGTCATACCGGCAACCGGCTTGACCTGCACCTGCGTGACCCCTTCCAGGCGATACTCGACGGGATCCTCCACGGTAACGATGTTCTTATCGGCCGTATTGATCAGTTGCAGCACGGAATACAGCGTGGTCGTCTTGCCGCTGCCCGTCGGACCGGTCAGCAGAAGCATACCATACGGATTGCTCAGAATCCGGCGGAACACCTGATTGTCCTGCGGCGAAGCGACCACCCTGTCGAACGACCACTGGTCGACCCGCTTGTCGAGGATTCGCAGCACGATCTTCTCACCCCCAACAGCCGGCAGCGACGAAACCCGCAGGTCGTATTCGGCCCCCTCGTGTTCGATCGTTGCGTGGCCGTCCTGCGGGATGCGCCGCTCGGAGATGTCCATATCCGCCAGGATCTTGATGTGCGAGACAACCTCCCGCTGCACCGACGCCGGCACGCGAATCGTGTCCCGCAACGTCCCGTCGATCCGGTAGCGCACCCGAAGGTCGGGAAGCTGCGGCTCGATGTGAATGTCGCTAGCCCGCGACGAAACCGCGCCTTTGACGATCGACGACACCAGTCTGCTGATCGGATCGTCGCCGTCTCGGAAGGTTCGGGCGTGGTTCTCGGACGTTTCGGAGGCGGTTTGGGCGTCCTCCTTCAAACGCATCGAGGCCACGACCTGCTTGGTCACGTCCACTTCGTCGAACAGCCGCCCGACCACCTGGCGGATGGCCGCCGGGCTGGCCGCGACCGGCGTCACGCTGTAGCCCGTCTTCACCTCGATCTCGTCCCGCGCCGCAAGGTCCCACGGCGCCCCCATCGCGACAAACAGCGTCTGGTCCTTACGACGAATCGGAACGGCGTTGTGCCGGGTCGCCAGGTCGCGGGTGATTAGATGCGCGATGGTCGGCTCGACCGCCTCAGACGTCAGCTCGACGTATTCAAGGCCGTTGGCCAGGGCCACCGTCCGTACGATCTGCTCGTCCGTCAGCAGATTCTGCCGCTTGAGCATCGACAGAATGCTCTGGCCGGTCTCCTGCTGGCTCTCGATCAGGGTCTCGAGCACGGTCGGATCAACGAGGCTTTCCTTCTCCAACGCGGCGATGATCGGGTCGTCTGTCTTCATACCATCAGGGTCCTCAAAAGACGCTGTCAGGACCGTCTATCGACACTTCCGCCCTCACACCTTAGCGCCGAGTCCCGCCTTTCCGGGCCCAAGCCCCATAACACAATCCAAGACCCACATGCCACACCATACACGTGGCCCGCCTGCGTCCGGAAGAAACACACTCCTTTGCACGGGAGAAGGCGGGTTCCTCCGTCGCTGTCGCTCTTCTCGCGAAGGGCTTGGCTGGGCGACGGATTGGGCGTACAATGAAGTCGTGACTCGACCGGCCCGATGGAATGTCGCGATCGCCTTAAAGCCCAATCGAAAGGACCGAACATGAATGCCATTGCCTCTCTACGATCCTGTCTCATCGCATGGTTGGCCTGCGCGGTCGTCCTGGTGACGGCCTGCCGCGGCCTGGCCGATGAGGTCTATCGCAATTCCGTGGCGGTTTCGCCGACGGACACGCCCGGGCAGATCGTCGAGAAGGCCGCCCGCGTGGTCCCGTCGCGGCCGCAGCTCGAATGGCAGCGGTGCGAGTACATCTGCTTCGTCCACTTCGGCGTCAACACGTTCACCGCCCGCGAGTGGGGTACGGGGATGGAGGACCCGAAGATCTTCAATCCGACGAAGCTGGATACCGACCAGTGGTGCCGGATGATGAAAGCGGCCGGCATGAGCATGGTCATCCTCACCGTCAAACACCACGACGGCTTCTGCCTCTGGCAGACGCGCTATACCGACCATTCCGTCGCGTCGAGCCCCTGGCGCGACGGCAAAGGCGACGTCTTGCGCGACCTGGTGACCTCGTGTGAGAAATACGGCTTGAAGGTCGGTGTGTACCTTTCTCCGGCCGACCTGTACCAGATCGAACATCCTGACGGCCTCTACGGCAACCTGAGCCAGTACACCGAGCGGATGATCCCGCGCCCGGTCGAGGGCCGGCCCTTTGCGGACAAGCGGACGTTCACCTTCCGCGCCGACGACTACAACGAGTACTTCATGAACCAGCTCTTCGAGCTGCTGACCGAGTACGGGCCGATCCACGAGGTCTGGTTCGACGGCGCCCACCCCAAGCGCAAAGGCGGCCAGACCTACACGCACCCGCAATGGTACGAGCTGATCCGCACGCTGGCGCCCGAGGCGGTGATCTTCGGCAAGGGCCCCGACGTCCGCTGGTGCGGCAACGAATCCGGCGGCACGCGCGAGGCCGAATGGAGCGTGGTCCCGCTGCCGGTTTCGCCGGACGAGTTCGACTGGCCCGACATGACCGACACCGACCTGGGCAGCGCGGCCCGGCTTGCGCAGATGGCCGGCAAAGGCGGCTGGTTGCACTGGTATCCGGCCGAGACCGATACCTCGATCCGTCACGGCTGGTTCTGGCGAGATGAACAGCAGTTCGTCAAGGGCACCGAGGAGATCCTCGACATCTGGTACCGCACAGTCGGCGGCAACACGGTCTTTTTGCTCAACATCCCGCCCAACCGCGACGGGCTCTTCCCCGAACGTGATAGCAAGGTGCTCGAAGAGGTCGGCCAGATCCTCCGCCAGACGTTTGCGGTCGATCTGGCCAAGGGCGCGACGGCCGCCGCCTCGGCGACGCGAGGCGCCCGCTTCACCGCATCGAAGGCCGTTGACGGCGATCTCGATACGTGCTGGATGCCGCCGGAAGGGACGACCCAGGCCGAGCTGATCGTGACCCTGGCGGGCGCCAAGACCTTCAACCGCGTGATGTTCCAGGAGCAGATTCAGGACTTCGGCCAGCGCATCGCGAGGTTTGCGGTCGATGCGATGGTGGATGGGCGGTGGCAGCAGATCGCCGACGGGCAGACGGTCGGGTACAAACGGATCAGCCGCACGCAGACGGTGACCAGCGACAAGGTTCGCATCCGCGTGTTGGACAGCCGCATCTGCCCGACGATCAGCAACGTAGGCGTCTACTTCGAGCCGGTCCGGCTGAGCGACCCGAAGTTCAGCCGTGACAGTCAGGGCAACGTCACGATCTATTGCGAACCGGCCGGCCCCATCATCCGCTACACGACCGATGGCAGCGCGCCGACCAATAACTCGCCGATCTACACCAGCCCGATTCCCCTGCCGCTTGGCGGCACGATCAAGGCCGTCGCCATCGATCCGGCCGGCGAAACGACTGGACGCGTAGTGACCGCGACGTTCGACATCGCCCGGGCCGGCTGGAAGGTCGTTCGCGCGTCGAGCGAGCAGCCGCCCAATGAAACGGCCGCCAACGCCATCGACGGCGACCCCGGCACCATCTGGCACACCCAATGGTCGGACGCCTCGCCGGGTCATCCGCACGAGATCGTGATCGACCTGGGCAAGACATACACGCTGACGGGCTTCACGTACCTGCCCCGCCAGGACGGCCAGAGCAACGGGACCGTCGTGGATTACGAATTCTATGTCTCCCGCGACGGCACGCAGTGGCGGCGCCCGGCCGCCAGGGGCTCGTTCGGCAACATCAAGAACAACCCCGTCGACCAGACCGTGCGGTTCGAGCGCCCCATGCGCGGCCAGTTCATCCGCTTCGTCGGCCTCTCGGCCGTTGACGGCCACCCTTGGATGTCCGTCGCCGAACTCGGCGTCATCACTGCCGAGACCCCGTAGGGTCGAATCACGATTCGCCCTCGCTCAGCAGGTCCAGGGATAATCAGACACTACGGCTCCGGCTTGAGGGTAGCGCAGCCGAAGAGCCCGCCGGCGGTGCTGCCCGGGTGGGCGGCGAAGCGGACCACAACGGATTCCTTGCCTTCGGTCAGCGAGGCGCCGATGGCGTATTCGACGTCGAAGAACTCGCCCGGCTTGTTCTGGGCGAGCTTCTGGGTGGCGATCTTCGTCCCGTCGACGAGGATGTCGAAGACGCGCCCGCCATCGCTGCCCCAATACGTGCAGTGCAGCGTCACCGGCCGATCGGGCAGGACTCGCAATCGATACTCGAACCAGCCATTCTCGGCGTCGCGCCAGCGGCGGCCGCCGTGCGTCCCGGTCCGCGTGTTTTCGCCCTTCATCTGGTGCGCCTTCTCGGATTTGGAGACGCCGATCTCAACCGCGTCGATCGTCCGCACCTCCAATGCCGCCTGCCGCGCCGCCTCACGAGCCCTGGCCTCTTCGCGGGCCCTTCGTTCAGCCTGAATCCGCTGCCAGCCGGCCTCGTCCGTCAGCCGCCAATAGACCGCATAGTGCTGATCGAACAGTCGATGGTACGGCACCAGCGTCACGCCGCTCGGCCGGCCCACACCATTCGTGCGGAACGTCAGAGGGCGACCTTCGACCGGGCGAATCCAGGTCTGCGGGTCGCGTTGCGTCGTGACCAGCACGGGCGACTCGACGATGCGATCTTCGGGAAACTCGAACCAGTTGTTCGTCGTGTAGATCAGGTCCTGCGGAACCTCGACCTTGCCCAGCGCGCCGGCCAGGACCAGCGGGCCGTACATCACCGCCGCCAGATTCGGATCGTCGGGCATCGGACAGAGCCACAGGCCCATCGGCATCGTCATTTCCACTTCCGTCTTGCTCCGCCAGGTGCGTCGGATCGACAGAAACGAGCCGGGTTGCGCGGCGACCGCCTGAGGCTGACCGTCCATCTTGAGCGTCACGCCCTGCGTCGCCCACTCGGGCACGCGCAGACGCAGATCGAACTCGACCGGCCGCGATGCGTCGATCGTCAGCTTCGTCGCGGAGATATCGGGGAAGCTCGTCTGCTGCCGGACGGTGACGCCTTTGCCCTTCCAGTCTACCTCGCTGGCGATGAACAGGTTCACCCAGAGCGTTTCATCGTTGTGGAAGTAGATCGTGTCGGCATACTTGGCGTGGTTCTCCAGACCCGAGCCCGTGCAGCACCAGAACGAGTCTCGCGGCGTATTGAAATACTTCCAGCGCCCGGACGCCAGCGTCACGAAGTACATCATCATACCGGTGGCCGGGTCCTGGGTCGCCAGGATCGAGTTGATCAGGCTCCGCTCGTAGTAATCCATATACTCGGCGCGAGGCTCCCAGGCAAACAGATGGCGCGTCAACCTGAGCATGTTGTACGTGCAGCAGGTCTCCTGCGTGTGCGCGCCGAGCTGGTCGGCCAGGCGATAGGGATCGCTGCGCCAATGCTCGTTGATCGAGGTCCCGCCGGTGCAGTAGGTCCGCCCGTGAACGACGCTGCGCCAGAAGAATTCGGCGATGCGCCGGTCCGTCGGGGCGCCGGTCAGCTCGTACTGGCGCGCCGTCCCGATCACGTTGGGGATGAACGAATTGACGTGCAGGCCCCTCAGCTCATCGCGATGCAGGACCAGCGGGTTGTTGTACGCATCGGCGTTGAACCGCTCGGCCAGCTCCAGCCAGGCCCTCTCGCCCGTAACGCCGTAGAGGTTGGCCAGGGTCTCGTTCATGCCGCCCTGCTCGGTGTGGTTGAGCATCTCCTGCATCGCGGCGCGGTCGAGGGGATCGAGCCGCCCTTGGGCCCAGCGCGCCATGCCCCGCGCCACCTCCAGCGCCTGGGCGTTGCCGCAGTAGACATACATATCGATCAGCCCGGCGTAGATCTTGTGGAGCGTATACCACGGCGCCCAGACCTGCTTCAGCGCGATCACACGGTCGATCTGCTCTTCGGGATAGGCGCTGAGGTAGCCTGAGCCGAGGGCCTTCTGGCATCGGGCCAGTTCGGCAACGATGGCGTCGGCCTTGGCCTTGAGCTTCTCGTCGCCCGTGCTGGCGACCATCATCGCGCAGGCGGAGAGGTAATGGCCCATCGTGTGGCCGCGCAGCTCCGTCTTCTCCCAGCCACCCATGGGTTCGCCGGGTGTCGCCAGGCCCGCCGTCCGGCGGAAGTACCACAGCAGGCGGTCCGACTCCAGATCGTGCAGATACCTCTGGTTGCGACGCATCGCCTCGCGAAACGGCCCGTCGAGCAACTTGACGTCGCGCAGGTCGAAAGGCCGAGCCTCCAACGGCGCCACCTCCCGCCCGCTGGGCCAGACGGCCGCGTTCACTGTGCTGTTCGAAGGCCAGACGACGAAAACGAGGATCGCAATGAGAGTGTAGCGGTGTCTGGACATGCCTTGATTCCTCCCTGGCAACATAAGTCGTGCACCGTCGGCGGCACTGCGCCACGAACTGCCCGGCTATAGCAGGACACGGCGTTCGCGTAAAGCCCAAATCGCGCAAAGCAATCGCCCATTTGCGTCAGCCGACGGGCGGCCGGCGCGTATCACACCGAGGGTGGCAGCCTCAAGCCCGCAGGGCTTGGGGATGGTCCTGCATCTTGGCACTCGCCTGGAGTCGACGCGACCGTCCAATCCGCCATCCCCAAACGCTGACGCGTTTGAGGCTGCCACCCGACGCCAGAATGCTCGCACGCACTACTCGCGTTCGGTCGTCCAGGACTGGCTCGACGGCACCACAGCAAACTCCGTCTCGGCGTAAGAGTCCATACTCTGCCGAGAGGAGACCGCATGCCGCCGGGTGTTTCAGTTGTTACTGGCAACCAGCTTCACATCTTTTATACTGCGGAACCACTTGAGGAACCGATCCGGATGCACAAACTCAGGCAAATATGCACTACGCTGAATGTAACCGTCGTTCACCGAAAGTTCTCCCCAGCACTCCGTAAGAAGATCGCGCCGAACGCGGTAGCGTGGCGGCCCATCTGGCGCGTTGCAGGCGGGCCGATAGGAGCCGATGGGCAAACACCGTTCCAGTCTGCCCGATTTATCGGGGTCGGCTCGCACCACGATCTCATGTTGTGGTGGACATGGAGCCACGCAGCGTGTATGCGCATTCTCGTCATACCGGTCCGCTTCGATGTCTCTCGCATTCAGGATTTCCTTGATTACGTAGAAACCCACAATGGCATAGACGAGTTCGCCTGCTTGGGTGTGATTACCGTCGCGTAGCGCCGCGTAGAATACCAGGAAGTCGCCTGGAGACATCAGCTGGCGTATCCTTACGCCCCTCCCATTTTCATCGCCGTATGTCATATAGCCGAAGTCCGGGTCAAGATGCATGTTGCTGTGCTGCAGGTGATGCGGCACACGAACACCCTCATGCCCCTGCATCAGTGTGTATGGTCTCTCCATACCCTGGCGGGCCATGCGTTCCCGAGCCTCGGGAATGGGCACGTACACGAATTCTCGGGTCTCGCTGTTGACGGGACCGTTGAATTCTCCACCGGCCTTTCCTTTGTCCGCCCCAATTCGTACCAGCAATCCTCTCATAACAAGTCCTCCACATCGTTTTGGTAATAGACTCCGTACGGTACGCTTCATCGTTACGTGCTACACAACGATGCGATCCTTCGCGTCCTATATCCGCCTATCGTCCGAGTCCACGGGTGACATGAGCGGAAGAACGGGAAATGTGCGGCATTCACGATGGGCTCTACCCTCCGGCCGGTAATCAAGAGGGAAATGCGAACCGCAGGCATAGCCGCTCGTCAGCCGGACCTCTCGACTTCGCTGCGCTTCGCTCAAGGTGACACAAAGGCAAGCCGGCGATCCGCTACTCGCGTTCGGTCGTCCAGGGTTGGGTCGGGGTCGTTCCGGCCTGCGGGGTGGCCATGGTGATTGGGGGGGTGGGCCAGGGGATATGGTCAGGGCACGAGAGGGTGAACCATCCCCAAGCCCTTTGGGCTTGAGGCTGCCACACGGGCGGAGCGGAGGTTGGGGTGGTGCGAAGGCGGCGCGGGAGGGTGCATGCTTAACGGGCAGCGATATACGAAACGGTGCGAGCGTTGGAACACGCCGGGACAGACGCACGCGCTGACGTTCAGTTGCTATCGCAAGCAAGCGTTTCTGTCGAAAGAGCAGGCATGTGACTGGCTGGTCGAGGCCATCGACGCCGCGCGACGGCGGCATGCGTTCGATCTGTGGGCCTATGTGTTCATGCCGGACCACGTCCACCTGGTCGTATACCCCAGAGAAGACACGTATTCGATCTCGGGCATCCTGCTTTCGATCAAGCAGCCCGTGTCGCGCAAGGCCGTCGCCTATCTGAAGGCCCAGCGCCCCGACGGCTTGCGGCTGATGGCGTCGGGCCAGCGGTCTCGCCCATACCATTTCTGGCAGAAGGGTGGCGGATACGACAGGAACATCACACAGATCGACACGCTGATCGAAACGATACGCTATGTCCACAACAATCCCGTGCGTCGGGGGCTGATGTGTGTGTGAAGATTTCCGGGCGAGGGGACGGTCGCTTGTGGTGGTGGCGCCTGAGGCTCCGTTGCGCATTTGTGGTGACGTGCCTGCGGCGGGTTGTCCTGTTTGTAGTGACGCCGTGAGGCGTT